>Ga0105239_10001323_pt1 | contig 33361 bp, 25 predicted proteins | sample KBSC44metaG_FD_92761 | JGI IMG/M metagenome (GOLD analysis project Ga0105239, IMG submission 92761) | Corn rhizosphere microbial communities from Kellogg Biological Station, Michigan, USA - KBS C4-4 metaG | ecosystem: Host-associated > Plants > Roots > Rhizosphere > Soil | place: Michigan, USA... | reverse complement strand
TGGTCGGCGAGCAGCGTGAACATGACCGAGGCCATCGCCGCCATGCGTTGGCGCCGAAGCGCTTCCGGTAGGTAATCGAGTGCCCGCAGCAGCCGGGTGGTGAGGATTCGGGTGGCCGGCCACTGCTCCGACGTGAGCGTGAGCTCAGCCATGACGGGGTGACTACGGACGCGTTCGAGAAAACGGGCGTAGTGGCGCGACCCGTCGACGTACGGAGTGTCGAACAGCGGCTCGACCAGGATCGTCACCAGGGCTGTAATGCTGTCGTCGGGCTTCCCGGCACTTTCATGCTCGGCCAGCAGCGCCAGCCGCGCTTGCTCCAGCGGCACTTGCCGATGACCAATGATGGCCTTGATCAAGCCATCTCGCGATCCGAAGTGATAGTGGACAGCCGAATTGTTCCGCTGCCCGGCCGCCATCGCGACATCGCGCAGCGAGACTTCCGGGCCGGACTCGGCGATCAGGCGTTCGCCGGCGAGAAGTAACTGCGTGCGCGCATCGGACCGACTCACAGGCCTCAGTGTATCGCCCGCGCTTCAGAATGCAATCACACACGCTTGACCGTTTAAGCGTTAACGCTTAGATTTGTCGTAGCTGCCCTCCCCACAGTTCTCCCCCGGAAGGAACACCGTGACCGTCTCGCATGGACCGATCTGTCAAATCGCCTGGGTCACTGACGATATCGATGCAGCCGAGCAGCTACTGAGCAAGCAGTTCGGGGTCGGCTCATGGGTCAGGATGCCGGGCATCGAGTTCGGGCCGGACACCTGCCGCTTGCACGGCGAGCCCGCGGATTTCAGTGCCCACATCTCGATCTCGTACTCGGGTGACATGCAGCTGGAGCTGATCCAGCCGGTGCGGGGCAGCAGCATCTACACCGAATTCCTGGAGCGAAGCGGGCCGGGCCTGCACCACGTGTGCTTCGAGCCGAGTGATTTCGACGCAGCGGTGGCGTCAGCGCAAGAGCGGGGCCTCGCTGTCGTGCAGGATGGCGAGATGTCCGGCGGCATGATGCGTTTCGCTTACATCGACGGAGCGTCGGCCGGGGTGCCGTACATCGAACTCGGCGAGTTCAGCCCCGAGATTCGCGCGATGTTCGAGCACATCAAGTCGACGACGACGGGCGCCTGATGATTCCGGAAACAGTATCGGCGCAGGAGGTTTCGTCGTTCTCTGACGAGGTCGACGTCCTGATTGTCGGGCTCGGCATGGCAGGCGGGTGCGCGGCGGTCGAAGCAGCCGCGTCAGGTGCGCGTGTGCTCGTCCTGGAACGCGCCGCGGCGGCCGGCGGCACCACGGCGATGGCAGGTGGCCACTTCTACCTGGGCGGCGGCACCGAGGTACAGAAGGCGACCGGTCAGGCTGACTCGCCGGCCGAGATGGCTGCATATCTGACCGCGGTCTCGAAAGAGCCTGCGCCAGAGCTGATCAGCGCCTACTGCGAAGGCAGTGCCGAACATTTCCGGTGGCTGGAGGCGCTGGGGTTCGAGTTCGAGCGCAGCTATTACCCGGACAAAGCCGTCATTCAGCCAGAGACCCAAGGCCTCATGTATACCGGCAATGAGCAGGTGTGGCCGTTCCGCGATCAAGCGGTGCCGGCGCCCCGCGGCCACAAGGTTCCGGTGCCGGGCGATACCGGCGGCGCAGGCATGGTGGTCAAACTTCTGGTCGAGCGCCTGGCCGAGTTGAGCGCGGAAGTCCGTTACGAGACAGGTGTTTCCGCGCTCGTCGTCGACGATGGCCGGGTCGTCGGAGCAACCTGGAAGCACTTCGGTGAGGCCGGAGCCGTGCGGGCGAAGTCCGTCGTCCTGACCACCGGCGGTTTCGTGATGAACCCGGACATGCTGGCCCAGTACGTGCCGCAACTGGGTGATGAGCGCGTTTTCGCCTTGGGCAGCAGCTATGACGACGGCATCGGGATCCGTATGGGCCAATCTGTTGGTGCCGCAACCAAATACCTGGATCAGGCGTTCATGACCGCCCCGGTGTATCCGCCGGCCACTCTCCTTACCGGCCTCATCGTGAACCGGAATGGGGACCGGTTCGTCGCAGAGGACTCCTATCACGCACGAACTTCCGCTTTCGCCCTCGAACAGCCGGGCAGTGTCGCTTACCTCGTCGTTGATTCACGACACGTCGAGATGCCGACGATGCCATTGGTTCAGTTGATCGACGGCTGGGAGGATATCGCCGAGATGGAAACTGCCCTCGGCATCCCGGCGGGCCGGCTGCAAGCATCGCTCGACAGGTACAACGCGAATGCGGCGGACGGTGAGGACCCCGACTTCCACAAAGCCACCAAATATCTGGAGCCACAAGATGTCGGGCCGTGGGCGGCATTCGATCTGAGCCTGGGCAAGGCGTTCTACAGCGGCTTCACCCTTGGCGGCCTGGCAATTTCGGCCGATGGCGAGGTGCTTCGCGACGACGGCCGTGCCATCGCCGGGCTTTACGCCGCCGGCGCCTGCGCCTCGACCATCGCGCAGGACGCCAAGGGGTACTCCAGTGGCACCCAGCTGGGTTCCGGTTCATTCTTCGGCCGGCGCGCGGGACGCGCCGCCGCCAAGTCGATCACGCAAGGGGCGCAACATGACTGAGGCTGAGGTCCGGCATATCGACGCGGGTGTGCAGATGACCCGGTTTGCACGGGGTTGGCATTGCATCGGGTTGGCCGAGTCGTTCCGTGATGGCGAGCCCCATGCCATCGAGGCGTTCGGCACCAAGTTGGTGGTGTTCGCCGATTCCACCGGCGCCATCCGGGTGCTGGACGGCTATTGCCGGCACATGGGCGGTGACTTGTCGCAGGGCACTGTCAAAGGGGACGCGGTGGCGTGCCCGTTCCATGATTGGCGGTGGGGCGGGGACGGCAAGTGCCAGCTGGTGCCGTACGCCAAGCGCACCCCCAGGTTGGCCCGCACCCGCGCCTGGCAGACCTGCGAGGTCAACGGTCAGCTGTTGATCTGGCACGACCCGGAAGGGTCGACGCCCGCGCCGGAGCTGACCCCGCCGACCATCGAGGGCTATGACGAAGGCCGGTGGTCGCCGTGGCAGTGGAGCTCGCTGTTGATCGAGGGGTCGCACTGCCGGGAGATCGTCGACAACAACGTCGACATGGCGCATTTCTTCTATATCCACCACGCGTATCCGACGTACTTCAAGAACGTCATCGAGGGCCACACCGCGAGCCAGTTCATGGAGTCCAAACCGCGGCCGGATTACGCGACCCGGGAGTTGTGGGATGGCACCTATCTGCGATCGGAGGCCACGTATTTCGGGCCGGCATACATGATCAACTGGCTGCACAACGATCTGGCCCCGAATTTCACGGTGGAGATCGCGTTGATCAACTGTCATTACCCGGTGACCCATGATTCATTCGTGTTGCAGTGGGGGGTGGCGGTGCAGCACAACCCCGCCCTACCACCGGACAAAACCGAGAAGCTGGCCGCGAGCCTGAGCCGCAGTTTCGGGGACGGGTTCATGGAGGATGTCGAGATCTGGAAAAACAAGACCCGGATCGAGAACCCGCTGCTGACCGAGGAAGACGGCCCGGTGTATCAGCATCGCCGCTGGTATGAGCAGTTCTACGTCGACGTCGCCGACATCAAACCCGACATGGTCGCCCGCTTCGAGCAGGAAGTGGACACCACCCACGCCAACGACCTGTGGCACGAAGAAGTCGCCAACAACCTCGCCAACCGCACCCCGGCCAGCCAGTAGAACAAACAGTCTCTGCCACACATCGATTGACCACCCACCGCTAGAGCCCCTAAGGGATCGCTACCGGGGCGGCATGTAACCGGCTCGTCAGCCTGATCCCCGGTAGCGTTGACGAATACGATGACCGAATCAGCCGACCTGCCCACCGTCATGCCCGCAGCGTTCATCGGGCATGGCAGTCCGATGAATGCCGTAGAACGCAACCGTTATACGGCGGCGTGGACGGAGTTCGGCCAGTCGGTGCCACGGCCCCGCGCGATCCTGGTGATCAGTGCGCACTGGTATATCAACGCCACGGCGGTGACCGCCATGGCGCACCCCCGCACCATCCACGACTTCTACGGTTTCCCACAGGAATTGTTCGACGTGCAGTATCCCGCGCCCGGACTACCCGAGCTGGCCGACGAGGTCGCCGAGACCGTCAAGCCCACCTGGGTCGGGTCGGATCGAGACAGCTGGGGCATCGACCACGGCACCTGGTCCGTGTTGGTGCATGCCTTCCCCGACGCCTCGATCCCGGTGGTGCAGTTGTCGATCAATGCCGAGAAGCCCCTGCAAGAACACGTCGCACTCGGCGCGCAACTGGCTGACCTCCGCAGCCGGGGCGTACTGATCGTCGGCAGCGGCAACATCGTGCACAACCTGCGAGCCATGAACGCGCGGATGCCCGAGAGTGGATTCGATTGGGCCACAAGGTTCGACGATGCCGCGGCAGATCTGCTGACTGGTGACCCCGACAGGATTCTCCGGCTTCGGGAACATCCTGACTTCGCCGCAGCCGCTCCGTCCCCGGATCATTTCATCCCGATGCTGTACTTCGCCGGATTGTGCGCGGCTGCCGAAACCCCGGCGCACGTGCTCGTCGATGGGTATACCTACGGGTCGCTGTCGATGACGTCGTACACGCTGATCTGACAAACGCTCACGCTGTGCTGGTGGCGTCAACCTCTGTCGCCCCAGCAGGTTTCAGCGCCTCGACCGGCGTTGCGTACGCGTGTCGGTGGTTGCGGAACTGATGACGCGCATTCTCGCCGACCAGCGTCCGCACCTCGTTCAACAGGGCACGCCTGCCCTGGTGCTGACGTCGCAAAAGCCGGCCGGCCGAGCCGAAGAGCCGAGCCGGGCTCAGTACCTGCGAGGGCTTCTCCCGGTGTGTGAAGAGGTCGAGGAAACGCCCGATCTGCCCCTTGTCGTGCAGGTCGGCCACCATCTCTGGGAAGACGGTCGGCACCCGACCCGCCTTGCCCAGATCGTTGGCGAACCAATAATGATCGGAGAACTCGTGATCGCGCCACCGACCCCAGCGTGCCAGCGCCGCGTCCTGCCCTTCCGGTGAACCGCCCAGCCCCTCCACAATTGTCGGCACCGCCGCGTCGACCTGTGCGAACGCGTCACCGATCCCCCGCCCCGGCGACGGGTCCTTGAAATGGCCGGCGTCGCCGACCAACATCCACCCTGGTCCGCACGGGTCCCGGAAGAAGCCGTTGTAGTGCACCATCCCGAACAACTTGCCGACCCGCTGAGCGCCCTCCAGCGCCTCAGCCACCGGTTCGCAACTGAGGGCGTGCTCCATGAAGCTGCGTTCGAGGTTGGCGCGGAATCGCGGTAGCTCACTCAACTCCGGGATCACGATGACCTGATACAGCCCGTTGTCGGCTGCGGCCGCGATCACGAACTTGTCGGCCCAGCGGTGGAACACGTTGGTCGGCTCCGCAGGCATATTCGCGCCCTCGAAGAACGCCCAGTACGCGAATCGTTGATTCGGTACGACGTTGTACTTACGCGCTGCAACAAGATTCGCGACAGTCGAGTTGCGGCCGTCTGCGCCGACAACCAGCCTGGCACGGAGCTCGTCCTCACGGCCATGAGTCCTCACACGCACGCCGGCGACCCGACCGCCATCCTGCACCAGCCCGGTGACATCGGCGGCCATCCGCACCTCTGCCCCCGCATGCTCGGCGGCACCGACCAGAATCGGGTCGAGCAAGGTACGCCGGACGGAAGCACTACCTCCGACATCGCCTGCGCGTTGCGGCCATTCGACATTGAACTGGAAGTCCTCGGCGCGGGAATTGGACCGCATCATGAACGGCGCGCCGGTGGCATGCAACTGGTCCGTCACGCCGAGTCGATCGAGGAACGCCAACCCATCGGCCTCGAAGATGTGCGTCGACAGCGTGTCACGTGGAAATGTCGCGCGTTCGACTACAGCAACGTTCACGCCCTGCCGGGCCAGCATCGTGGCCAGCGGTGAGCCGGCACATCGAGCGCCGACAATGACCACGTCAAATCCCTGGGCCAACATGGTTGCTCCCGAAGTTCGCACTGCGCCGAGGCGGGCCGCACCCGGCGCAGTTCAGAAAAGCGTACGCCGCACAAAGCGTGACGTACAGCAATTCTTCAGCACTTTGCCATGTTGACAGCGAGCAGACTGTCGTCGGTTTTTTCACAGCAGCGTCAATGCCGGAGTGCGCCAGACCCCTTGTTCCACAGCAACTCTGGCGTGACCACGGTTGCGCTCGGCGTGAGTGCACTCACAGCTGTCGAGACCAAATACATTGCTGGACAACCACAGAGACACCCAAATACCGGCCGCACGAGCGGTGATCCCGTCGCAGGAGATTGCCGACGAAGCCGTCAAAATGGCACTGCCGATGCTGGGCGACAACTCCCCTGAATCTCGTCTGTAACAACGGCAATCGTGACAACCCAATTATGGGAGGATGATTGGCAATCCGTCTGATGCGACGAGGGAGGGTTCGCAATGCGCCCCAAACGAACATTGAACTCACTCTGCTTGGCTACGGCAGCGCTATCGGTTGCCGCAACCGCCGGATCAGCGCACGCCGACCCACTCAGCGACGTCGACGACTACATCGGTCGGTCGGCGCAGACGGTGTGCAATCGCCTGTCGGCCGCGGCGGACAAGGACGGCGTGGCCGCCGAACTGACCGCAATCATCGACGACAGCCACACCAATGCCGCGCGACCGTTCAGTTACCACGAAGCCCAGTACGTGATGGCGAGCGCCGTCAGGAACAACTGCCCCGGTCTCGAGCCGTTGCTGCAATCCAACGGTGTCTACCAAGCGGCGGACGACTACGCGAGGGCTCAGCAGGCCGCGCGCCACGCCGGGGTGTCGACACCAGCCGACCTACCTGGCCTCGGCCACGCAACGCGGGGCCAGTCCTGCACGAACACAATCACTTTCGTGTTTGCGCTGGCGCCCGACGGCCAAACACTGGCGTGCCTGCCGAGCTCTGCCCCGTCGTACGGATTGAGCGCACCGGTGATCGGCGTGCGGACGCTGGGCTCGCCATGTCCCGACACCGGCCAGCTCGCCCAGTCAACCGACGGTGAACCGATGATGTGCCTGGGCGCCCCTGCCGCATGGGCCGTATACCGCGATCTGTGATCAGCGCGGCCACTCAGTAGATGTAGACGCGGGCGTTCTTGCCGCCGACGCACGTTATCCAGTCCTCATCGTTCTGGGCGGCGCATTTCATCACGAAGTCGTTGCCGGCGCATTCCGCGCCCGTCGATCGGCACGACACCGATCCGGCGGCGGTGATGCGCTTGGGGTCCTTGGTCGGCATCCCGACCTGCTCCCAATATGCTTCGAGAACCTTACTCGCGAAGGCGCACGACGTCTCCTTTGATCCTCGGAACGAGTGAGTACCGAATCCCTTGCGGCCCTTCACATGAAATCCTTCAGAGCACCGTTGACCGGCGCCGTCGGGATCGGCCACGGCGGCCGGCGCTCCCGTTCTACCCGCGGAGGCCGACGCCGATGCCGATCCTGACGACGCCGACGTCGGTTGCGCGGACTTCGACGACGAAGCAAACGGATCGCCGCTGCTGTTGAGACCGGACGATGAGTCCTGCCGCATGAACGTCGCCCACACGATGGCGATGACCAGGACGATGCCGCCGGCGACCGCCAGTCCGATCAGTAGCGTGGCGTTCGGCGGTCGGCGTGACCGTTTCGGTGCTTCCTCCCACGGGATCGCCTCACCGGACGAATCATACTGGCGTTCACGCTCATGGTGCGGCGGGACGTGGGTGGCCGACGCTGCGTACGTGGCCTCTGACCATGCCGCGCCGTCACTCGCGCGCCCGATGAGTGGATCGGTTTCGTCGTGCATTGGCTCATCGCGAAACGTCATGTTCGGTGTCCTGTCCGTGTCCGTGGGAAGGCGGTGGCTGAGCCCAGCACTTTCATCCGCCCGGTGGGGGCTCGCCGCCACCGGGGTCAGGAGGCGCGTCCGGGCCAGGCGCAGGTAGTGGCGGTGACTCCATGCCGAGTGGCGGAGGCGGCGGGGCCGGAGGCTCGCCGGCTCCACCGATCGCACTCGATGGGAAGTAGGCCCACTGCGTGAATTGCTTGTGATTCCAAGGTGTTGCGCCCGGACCGACCTTGATCGGGACACCTTCGGTCTGTGCTTCGAAGCTGGTTCCGTCCGGCAGAGTGCCCGAGGTGTGGTGGTCGTTCCATCCCACGGCCAGGGTGCCCGGCGGCACTTCGGACGGGCTGTTCACGAGGATCGCACCCCGCGCCTGCAACCAGCTTCCTTCGTTGGGAGTTGCCATCCGATCCTGGGTCGGCGGTGCCCCGGTGAACGCGTTGACAATCATCGAGACCAGCCCTGAACAGTCGGCGCCACCGTCACCGTGGCCGCCCCAGATGTAGGGCTTGCCCGCCATCGAATGCGCCATATCGGTCGCCGCCGCCACCGCGGCCGAATTTTGCTGTCCGCCAAAGGGTTCGGGAGTCACCGCCGCCGCCTTGACCACGTTCGCCACGCCGTCCACCACCGCGTTGGTCACGTCCTTCGCCGCGTTCGCGAGCTGATCGATCACAGCGTTCGCCCCGGCACTCGGCGGCACAAAGGTGTTCGGCCATGCTCCTGGCCCTTGTTGCTTGAGCGTCTCCTCCGCCACCATCATCTGCTGTTGTGGCGTCGCCAGATCCGCTCGCGGCGCGAACTTCAGGCCGCCACTGGCCTCCCAAGTCGACTGAGTGAACTGCAGACCCCCGTAGAATCCATTGCCGGTGTTGATCGACCAGTTGCCACTGGATTCCTTCTGCGCCATGGACGCCCAGTCCGCATGCCACTGCTGCGGCGCCGCCGACGGTGGGTTGGTCACTGCGGCGGCCGGTGCGACGGTGGCTGCCGGCCCGGCGGCGGGCGCCGGATTGCGCGTGGCGACCGACGGTTGACTGTGCCGGCTGATCGCATCAGACACCGATGATCCGGACCTCGGCACCACACCGTGATCCGCGGTTGCGGTGGCGGTCTCCCCCCCGACGGGCTCGACGACCACCGGACCGTGCGACCCCGCAGCAGCAGACGGTGCCGATGGGCCGGAAGACGCCACGGACTTCGTCGGCCCCTCCGGCGCGACCGGTTCCACCACCACGTCCGAAGTCGCCCCCGGCCCTGCGGCAGGAGTCGCACCCCATGCGGCGCTACCGGCGGCCCCGCTGAACTGGGGGTGGCCGCGGACTGCGTCACCGGCGGACGACGATCCCGACGCGTGCTGGGCCGGGGCCGGTGCGTCGGGAATGATGAGTCGCTGACCGTCGACGATCAGGTTCGGATTGGAAATACCATTGGCCGCAGCGATTCTGGTGTACGCCGTCGGGTCTCCGTAGACACTTTGGGCGATGCTCCACATGGTTTCGCCGCGTTGCACCACATGCGTGCCTCCCGCGCCCCCGCCGTCGAATTCTGCGGCGAGATATGTCTCCGCGGTGGGCGCGTGTGCGTTCAGCGCGACGGGTACGACAACCGGGCCGGGAGTCGTTACACCGTGCCGCGTGATCGGTTGATCTGTCACCAGTAATTGGTTCTCGCCCGCCGCCCACGCCTGCTTGAAGTCCTCGAGCGGGACGACTTCCTTGTTGCCGTTGGGATTTCCGGGGTCGGACAGAATCACGCGCCCGCGCGCCTCGTCGATTCCGGTGATCAGCAGGGCGTGGTTGGCACGGCCGCTGGGATTGGCGGCCGTGTTGTGCCCATGCCAGATTTCGTCCGCGTTGACACCGACGACGATCGCCCGGCCGTCGTCCAGAAAACGCTCGAGATCACCCATGTTCGCGTTGGATGTGACGTGCGACTGCACGCCAAACGACTCCAGCACCTTCACCGCATCACCGAGTGTTTCCCCTTGTGCCGTAACCGGTTTGCCGAAATCAGCGAACCGCTGGGCGACGACGGATTCATCACCGAACCGATGTCCGGTGATTTGGGAAAGCACTTCGGTAAGCGCGGCGGGAACGCAGTAACCGCTGCTGCGCTGCAGGAACCAGTCGTCACTGAGCGTCGACGGATCGCCGTGTGAGAGTCCCGACCGGGGGTCAGTGCCAACCTGCGGCAACGGCAGATCCGCCAGCGGTCCCTGCCCCCCGGCATTCCAGTCATCGTGGTGCAGGTCTGCGTAATGAACGTCGGGGGTCGCCGACGCATCGTGCATGTCCGCGTTTTGAATGTCGTGCGAATCCATGAATTCGGTCATTGACGCACCTCTTCGTCATACTCGGAGTTCGCGAAGGTGAAGAATGCAATACCGTTGCGGAACAAGCGATCAGGAACTCAGCCGGCCCCCGGCACGGGACCGGCCAACAGCGCCTGACGCCGGATTCGCGATGCCTCACGGAGTGGATCGAGTTGAGTTCTCACCTTGTTGAGGCGGAGCAGATCTGCGGCCGCGCGATCGCGCGCCCGGCCCAAATCCTTCCGGGCATCGGTTGCGGTCTGAAGTGCATCCGCCATGGCCGTCGCGATAGTTTCCTGAAGGGTATAAGAAGCCTGTCGGAAAATTCGGTCCAAATCAAGCGATATCTCGCCGTTTGCACTGTTGAGGCATTCGTTGATCCAGCCGCGCAAGCTGATGACATCACTTGCTCTTTCACGAAACTTCTTCTGCAGTCGCCACCACACCACGCCGACCGGCAATGCCGCGACCGCCCCGACGCCCACCGCGAGAATTCCACCGGCGGACACCGATAGGGCGGCCGCCAGACTGGGAGTGATCAACATGCGGGCCGTGTTCGTGCCCATCATCGCCGTCGTCAGCCCCATCATCGTGGCCGATGGATCCTGAGGAGGCCCAGTGCGTTCCCGCAGGAACTCCGCGGCAGTCTCGCCGCGGGCGGGCAATTGGTTGACCACCGTGGCGGCGGTGTCCTCGCCGCCGGTGATGCCGGCGAGAAGATGGCGCGTGATCTCTTCGATGTAGTCCCGCACGGCGCCGTCGATCTCGTCCTGCAAGTCACACAAGTCGGAGACGATCGCCGCTTCGATCTCCGGGATCATGGTCGGCTTGATCTTCTCCTGCATCTTGGCGTCGTAACGGTCGCGCAGTTGATTCAGCCGCCGTCGCAGTCGGGTTCGGGCTTCATCTCGCGCGGTATCGATCGCCCTCGCCAACTCCATCCGCCACGCCGAGTTGGCCTCGGTGAGCAGGGTGATCTGACGAGTGATGGCGGCCAGTTGTTCGTCATCCTCTGGTACTGATTCGAGCGTCTGTTTACGGTCGGCCAGAATGACTTCCGCGTCGTCGATGGCGCTGGCAATCGCCCGCAGCGTGTTGAGCTCATCGAGTTCACGATGCATTGCCGAGATGCGGAGCAGCTGTGACCAGAGCTCGTCGATCCCGCTGATCCGGGCAAGCGTGAGGTTGCCGCGCGCTGCTGCCATATTCGCCAGCCGTGCACTGATGGGGACGAACGTCACGTCGTCGAAGCGTCCCGCCGGGAACCGGCGGAAATCGCCACGGATCGTTTCGACGTTCTCGGCGAGAACCTGCTCCCAGTCGCCGTACTTGTCAGTTTTGGACAGCACGAACACGATCTGATCGATGCGGCTCGCCGCTTCGGCAAGGAATTTACGTTCTGCGATAGAGATTTTCGCGGCACCTGAGCAGACGAACACCAACGCCGTCGCCTGCTGTACCGCCGTCAGCGCCAACTGGGCCAGCGCCGAGTCGGTTCCGCCGACGCCGGGTGTATCGAACAGCGTCAGCCCGGCCAGCCGCGGATCGGTCACCGTCAGTTCAACCCGCTCGGGCCGACGGTCCGCGTCCTCTGCGAGGAGCGCCGCCAGGTGTGTCACGTCACCGCTGGTCACCCGGCCATCGCCGTAATGCGCTCGCACCGAGGCGGTTCGGTCGCCGCCCACCGCGATGTAGGACACCGTCGGACGTACCGGCAACAGATCGGAACCGCCGAGCAGCGCGTTGATCATGGACGTCTTGCCCGTACTCGGCTCACCGACCACCACGACGTTGGCCCGGCTTTCCGCAGCGGACCCGGCACCGGCCGTCAACCGCTGCAGCGCCGCACCGGCGCCGACGTCGGGCAGCAGCGACTGCAGAGATTGACGCAGCGCCGCCAGATCCAGGTCAGCCGGCGCGGTCATGATCGCCCCGAAGTTCCGTGCCCAACAAGTAGGTCGACCAGTGCGCGGTGTCAGCCACTTGGCGCACAAGGGCACTCGAGGCCGTGTTGGCATACGCTCGCCACCACCTGCTGGCCTCCAGCGCCATCCGCGCCAGGTCCTCACGCGGGGTCACCGCCGGCGCGCCGAGTCTGGCAGCCGGTTCCGTTTCCTCCCATAGGTTCAGCGCCGTCCGGCTGGTGTGGATATCGGGCAGAACACACTGACCCGAGTACAGCGCGGCCAGGCATCGAAGCTCGGTCAGGGCGTGCATGGCCGGATGGTCTCGCAGAGTCCGGATCCGCTGCCGCACTTGCTGTCGCTGTGGCTTGGCCAAATCCGCTGTGGCAATGAGGCGTTCCAGCTCGGCCAACACCAATGTCGCCTTGAGAACGGCGGCCGGCCGCACGTACAGCACCTCGATCCGGCGCCACAACGCCGCGATACCGGAGACGGACCGCAGCCGGTCATACATGGTGGCCGCCGACGTTGCGGGGCCGGTGGATTCGGCCAGCACGCGGATACCGAAGAGATCGAGGCGGTCGAGCAATACCCGCGCGGCCCCCGGCGGCAGGGAGTCGATGGCTTCGAACGCCCCCACCCACAGCAGGGCCGTGGCCAGATCGTCCTCGTCGAGTGCGGCCAGCGCGCGAATCGAGCCCGCCTGCGTTTCATCGAAGGCACCAGTTTCGGTGGTCTCGGCAATCTTCCCCATGACAGGGAGGACGCCGGCGAGGCCGTCGGCCAAATCACTGGCGTGCCGGGTGGCCGTCGTGACGGCGATCGGCCAGGGATCATCCCCGTCGCCATACTGGTCTGCACGGCTCAAGACACCCATGGCGTTCGGGAAGTCAAATGCGAAACGGTATTTCGCGCGAAAGTCGTTGACGATCTTGGCTTCGTCGGCGTGCACGACCTCGCCGAAAACGAACAACATCACGTCAACCTCGCCCGAAGCGAGCAGGCGTTCGGTTTGGTCTGCCAGCCCGTCGTCCCCCGACAGGCCAGGGGTATCGATCATGATCACCTGCCGCAGGGGCGCGTGCGACAGCGAGACCTCGAGACGTTCGATCTCTTCGGGGGGCACCCCGAGTTCGTCCGGCAACTCGCCTTGCGGCCCCGTGTAGACGGGTACGGACGTGCCGTCTCGGCGAATCACCCTGGCCTGCTTGGCGCCATACCGGTACCACGTGATCACTCGCGTGCACTCCGTCGAACGCGTCGGAGCCACCTGGGCGCCGATCAACGCATTCACCAGAGTCGATTTACCCGCGTTGGTACGGCCGACGACCGCGATCCGCAGTGGTTGCAGTGACCGCCGCCCGAGTGCATGGACCCGGTCTTTCGCCTCGCCACCGAGCTGTACGGCGACGTCGGCCAGCAACCCACCGAGTTGGCCGAGCAGATCCGCATGGATGCTGTCGCCACCGGCGACAACGCTCATCCCCTGCGTTGCGGCACCGCTAACGCCGGCCACGACACTCACCGCCCGCGATCGGACCATCCTGGTTCATGGGCACGTCGCCTCGAACTTGAAATCCTTCTTCACCACAAGCTTGGTGGACGGGTCCGTCCCCTGCGCGGTCCCGACGATGCTGTACGAATTACCGGATTTGCGCCCTTGTGCCGGCACCGACCCACCACTGGTACGGACCTGCATCGGCACTCCGTCGACGACGCCGAAATCCATTTTCACAACACTGAAGTTCTCGTCCGAGGTCACCTCTGCGGTGTATTCGCTGTCCGGACCGACTTTGATGGTGCGAATGCCGGTGGTGTCGTCAGAACACTGCACCGGACCTTTCGCAGTGAGCAGGCTGTCCCCGACGATCACTTTGGGTGCTGATGCAGCGGCAGTGGTACTCGTCGTCGTGGTCGACGCGCTGCTGGATGTCGACGATGTGCTCGCGGACGAGCTCGTATCGGCGGTGGTCGTTGTGGTGGTCGTGGTGGTGGTCGTGGTCTCGGTCGACGCTGTCGTGGTCGTTGTCGTGCTGGTTGAACTGGAGGCGGCGGTCCCTGAAGACACCGGAGTGAGCGAAGGTATCGGCGGTGGGGGCATCGACTGCGTGCAGGAGGTCGTCATGGCGGCAGCCGTGACGACGACAGCCAGCTTCGGCAGGTTGCGCGCACGCCTCGGGTCTGGCATCCGCTCGCCTCCTCTTGCTTCCCGGAACCCACCGGCGTCAGCGCGATTATCGGTGACGGTATCCGCGCAGGACACCGAAACGTTCGATCTTCGCCCGAACGTGCATTCAATTACTGCCATTTCAATAGCTAAAAGAATAGGTCTTACCGCCACGATTCCGCAGACGACTGATGCCAAGAAATTCGATTCAGAACAGCAGGGACATGGCGACAGCGTGGGCTGGGCGCTCGAGGTCGGCTCGCCGACGGTCCGGCGCCGGCTGCGCCGGTCCTGCACGTGCCGGCTAGACCAAAAAATGGGCAATTTCTCCCCATGCTTTCGCGTGCACCCACGGTTGATAATTACGCGCTGGGACACCTCGACGGTCCCGCAGCGGCTGGCACCTGCTCACGGAAGCATGCATGAGTCGGCACTGCCCGAGCAGTCGACGCCCCGCGAATTTTGGTGCCACGAAAATGGCGATTGACAATCAGTGCCTTATTCGCCATGGCGAGGTTAATGCACACGAACAACCGGACGTCGGGGGCACGCATGACGTTGAGGAATTCGCGAGAGAATCACCGGGGGCAGCACGCTCGAAGCGCTGAGACAACAATCAGTGACGACGGATCGGGACAGCCGTGATCGTCCGAACACCGTGGGCCTGCCACTCGAAATGGTGCTAGGCACAGTCCTCCAGGAAAAGCTGCGCGCACCGGAGGCGCGCGGTTTGGCACGAGAGCGACTGGAACAGCCGCTCATGTCCGGAACGCCTGGCGGCCTGAGTGTTGTTGTTGCCCCTGCGGGTTCAGGCAAGACCACTCTGCTGGCCCGGGTCGCTGCCCAGATAGCGGTGCCGGTCGGTTGGTACCGGGTGACCGCCGACGACGCATCCGAGGAACGGCTGGTCGCCCACCTGTGGCAGGCGATTGCGCCGATCACCCAATTGGCCGACGCCGCGTCCATGACGGAAATCCTGACTGGCCTGGACCATTGGACTGGGCCGGCGGGTGCCCTGATTCTCGATGATCTGCATGAGATCGCCGACACCCCAGCGGAGCGCGCACTCGAACGACTCGTGTCCTTGCGTCCGCCGCGTTTGCAACTCATTCTCGGCTCACGCCGAATGCCGGGCGTGAATATCCCCCGAATCAGGGTTTCGGGCTCGGTACAAGAAATCGGCAGTGACGATCTCCGATTCCGTTCGTGGGAAGTCGAAGAGTTGTTCGCTTCCATCTACAACCAGCCGCTCAGACCCGAAGCCGCGGCTGCCCTGACCCGGCGGACCGGTGGTTGGGCCGCCGGTTTGCAGTTGTTCCATTTGTCGACAGCCGGCCGCACCGTCGCGGAGCAGCACCAGGCGGTCCTCGACCTTGCCGGCCGGTCCAAGCTCGTGCGCTCGTACCTGACCCGCAACGTACTGGCCGAGCTCGCCGAAGACCGTCGCGATTTTCTGGTGAGAACCTGTACCTTGGGCCGACTTTCGGGCGCCACCTGCGACGAGCTGTTGAACACCACCGGCAGTCACCGCATTCTCGAACAACTCGAGGACTCGCAGTTGTTCACCTCTACCGACGACGGTGGTTCGTTCTACCGCTACCACGAGATCCTGCAAACCCATCTCGAACTCGCGCTCGTGGAGGATTTCGGCATCGATGAGGCCCGCGCGCTGTATCGCCGCAGCGGTCAGGTACTCGAGGCGGCCGGAGACTTGCGAGCCGCCGCCCGCGCCTACGCAAAGGCGGGAGACTGGGCAGCGCTGAGCGAACTGGTCGGCAGCGGTATCGATGCCTCGCACATGGACGACGATCACCTACTGCCTGCGAGCACCTGGCATCACGATCCGTGGCTGGCACTGGCGAACGCACGGCGACTCGTCAGGGAAGGCGCCCTTGAGGCAGCATCCGGCGCGTACAAGCACGCGCAAAGCCTTTACGACGAACCGAATTTCCATCAACTCTGCCGCAGTGAGCATCGAGTCGTGACCATGTGGCTGCGGGGTGAGGGCGCTCCCGGCGGGGTTGATCGGATGTCACCGCATGCGCACTGGAGCGGTTCTTTGCGAGACGCGATCAGGCACCTACCGGCTTTCGCGGCGATCGTCGAACCCACGCCGGGTCAGGAACCGGGAGCCCGCCTGTGCTACGCCCTCGTCGCAATCTTGTCGGGCGAATTCGATTGTGCCCGAGACGTTCTACTGAAGCTCCGCGAGGACGCTCCCGGGGATACGCTGCCGACCATCAGCGCGGAGCTGGCGCTCACGGTGGTCGGCATGCTCGACAATGATCCCGAACTATCAGCGTACGAATTCAGCGAGATCGCCACCAAAGCCGAGCAACAGGCACTCCCCTGGATCGCGCGGTTGGCCAACGGTTTTCACAGGGCGGCGTCCATCTCTCCGGAGAATGTGGCGTGGTGGTCCAGAAGCTGTCGCGGCACCATCGCCCACTGCGAAGAAATCGGGGACTTGTGGGGCGCGGCACTGCTGAGGGTGGCTGTGGCGGTCAGCGGTCAGCATTGCGGACATATCGACGCGAACAACGAGTTCGACACGGCAGCAACCAGATTCTGCGGTCTGGGCGCACCTCTTCTGCAGCTGTGGTGCGAACTGCTGTCACGGCGCGACACCCACGACGAAAACGACCTCCATCGCATCATTCAGAACAGCAATGCAGTGGATGCGAGGGGCACGCGCAGGCTGGCGTCGGCGGTAGCGGCGAGCCGGACACCGACGAGCACCGCCGCACAGCTACAGGCCTCTGACGATCGCCCGGCAGCCGCAGATGTCAGCATCACCTGCTTCGGCAGTTTCCAGTTGCACGTCAACGGTCAGCCTCTCGACCTGGCAGCACTGCGCCCGCAAGCGCGAAATGTCCTGCAACTGCTGTCCCTGACGCCAAATCACGAGCACCGATGCGAATTCCTGGAAGACGTGCTGTGGCCCGGCGTGGCGCACTCCGTTGCCACACATCGTCTTCAAGTGGCGATATCCAGTGTGCGAGCTGCGATCGACGGCCACGGGATCAGCATCGAACGTTCCGGCGACAGATACCGAATGTCGCTGCCCGCCAACGCGGAAGTGGACGTCACCACTTTCGACAACCTGTTGTCGAAAGCGTCCGTCAGTGCCGCACAAGGCGACCTCGAGGGTCGGATCGCCGCGCGGGAGCAAGTGCTCGACCTCTATAAGGACGACCTGCTGGCCGATTTTCCGTCCACCGATCACGTCGATGCCGAGCGGCGCCGATACCGGCGCAGCGCGGCAGCCGCTGCTGCAGCCTTGGCGTCGGACTATCAGGGATTGGGTGAGAGCGACCTCGCCATGAAAGTCGCCCGCCGATCAGTCGACCTCAACCCCGAGAACGAGACTTCCTGGCTCATCATCGCCGACCTGCACGACGCGGCCGGCGATCACGTTGGTGCCGAGCATGTTCGGCGCGAGCGCGCGCAGATGCAGGCTGAGTTGGGGGCTTGACAATGGGCATCACTCCGACGGCTCTGGACCGTCGCCGGGCGGCGCGACTATCTCGACCCGGTGCGGCACATGTGCGGGTTTCGCGGAGCGAATCACGTCATCGAGACGACGGCGATCAACGCTGTCAGGCTCATCGGTGACTATCACCACCAGCAGATCCGGAACCTCCTCGCCCGCCGGCTGGGAGTCGGCACTGGTGGACCAGGAGGTCGCGCCCGACTCGACAACGTCGGTGTCGACATTGAATGCGGCTCTGACCGCCTCGCGGACACTGCGCGCCGTACCCCGTTCCGCCAACACCGCAGCACCGATGGCGATGGAGGCGCGCTTGCGGGAGGCACCGCCTTCATTGTCGAGGGTCAACCCGATCCAACCGGCCAGCCAGTCGAGCATGTCCGCAGGAGCGGTGCCCGCGTCCAAATAGGCCGGGAAACAATCCAGAATGGCGAAGATCGGAGCCAGGACATCGTCGAACGCAGCGCACAACTGCTGGGCGAAGTCGTCACCGAGGTAAAGCGCCGGCAGGGTGTCGCCGAGCGGATGCGGAGTCGCCAAACCGCCGGGTGAGTTACTCATACGACGCGCAATGACGGTTTGAGACAGAACACCAGTCCGTTCCGGGGCAGCATCAACCGTGGTACAGGTTGGTTTGCCGTCGCGCCGGAAACATCTGCTTCGAACAGTTTGATGTCGACTTCCTCGCTGAGATCGACCCCGCCGACCCAGGCCAGCGCTGCGGAAACCTCGTGCGGTTGAACCGCCCGACCGAGGGGCCAGCCCTTGCCGTCTTGGCCACCCTTGAGCGGATGGAACAGCAAACTGAGCGAACGGATAACCTTGTCACGCAACTGTTCCCGATCGAATCCTGGTAGCGCGCTCAATCTGACGGCGATCTTGAGGCCGCGGTAAGCCGGCGGCTCAACGGCGACCCGGGTGGCAACGATCCGGCGTGTATCGAGGTATTCGGCGATCCGTCGGACGGTATCGGACGACGGGGTGAGATCCTCGCGACGCACCTGCTCGTATTCGTCGCTGGCCACGTTGGGGACGACCAGCACGCGAACCAAACCGGCGTGGTTTTCGTGGCTGGCAGTCAGGCACTCGGCACGTCCGATCTCAGGCGCCACCTGCAGCGCAAGCTGCTGAAAATCCTCTGCCGTCACCGCCTTTCCCCGGGTCCGCAACAGCAACGGACCGCGTGCCTTGACCTCGTCGAGCGTCTCGGCATCGGCGCCGCCGACCGCGGTCCGCCGATTCTGCACCCGCGACACGTAGGGCACGCTGGTCTTGAGCACGCGGATCTGGCCGACAGTGACGTTGCCCTTGCGTCCGCCACCGGTCCGGTAGGCGGACATGCGCAGGATCGCTCCTTTGCGCGGGATGGCTCCGTATTGCTTTACTGTGCCATCGCTTTCACGTACCGCGGGGCCGAGCTGCACTTCTCCCGACACCGAGTTGATGCTGAAACACGGCGTCGATTCGTCGGCCGCCGCAAAGCTCTCCACCTGGTGCCATTCGGTGGCGGAGTCCCCGTCGATCACAGTGAGCGTATTGTCGGGCCAGGGCAGAGCCGGCCGTTGCTGCAGGGAAAACCGTTGCCCCGGAGTGGCATCCGAGCTACCCAACACTTCGTCCCGGACGACTCGCGCATGGATGATCCGCGCGGTGCCACCGACCGTGCAGGCGGTGATGGAGGTGATGATCGGAGATTCCCGATACGGCTCGCGGCCGGCTGAAGGGTCCAACAGGCGGCAGCGCAACCAGCCCTTGGGCTGACCGCCAATTCCGGGGGGCGTGCCATGACTGTGGCCGCGGGGTACGTGTAGAACCACATCACCCGGGCGGTTGAACGCGCGGGTTTCGTCGCGCTCGACCTCGCAGGGCACCCAGTTCGCACCTCCGGTCCACGCTTCCCACACGTACGGCGGGTTATTGGGGTCGACACCGATTCCAGATACCCGGCAATCAACCCGCAGCAATACCGCGCATGACGGCACCGCGGCGCTCAGACCGACCAACATCGCGTCACCTGGTGTCGGCAGCGCCGAGAAACTGGAGAATGCCTTGCCGGTGCCATCGGTACGTTGTTCATCGGGATCACCGCCTTGTGCAACGGTCACCACCCGCCCGGTCTCCAACGAACACGGCACGATGTCCAGCTGCTCCGTCGTGGAAAACACAATGGGCTCTTCGATATCCGTGCGGTCGGTGCTCACCTCGGTCTCGGCACGGACGACCACTGGTTGCGGCTGCGGCGCCGAGAGCCAGAACGTCACTTCGGCCTGTGCAGCCCCCGGCGGCCGCAACTGCAGGCCCAACAGGTCGAGAAATTTGATGTAGTGGCGGTCCGGCACCCGGTTCAGCCGATAGATCAACTGGTCGACCATCATGGCGAAAGTCTCGATCAACGTGATGCCGGGGTCAGAGATGTTGTGGTCGGACCATTCGGGGCAGCGCTGCCGCACCAATCTGCGCGCATCGTCGACGAGCTCCTGGAACGTGCGGTCATCCAGATTCGGCGCTTCCAACATGTCAGCTCCCTCCCCCGCTCAACACCGAAACCTGCTCGACAGCAATCTGCTTCGGCTCGTCGGGAATGACGTAGAACGGGAAGACCAGGTTGCGTTCGTCGTTGTCTCCGCGGATGACATAAACCACGTCGATGTAGAACGTGCCCAGGTCGGCTTGATCGAAACCGACGCGGACGTCCTCCACGTCGATGCGGGGTTCCCACTGATCCAGCGCGGCCCGGACATCCGCAGCGATTGCCGCCGCAGTCGCGCCGTTCGTGGGCGAGAACAGGTGATCCTGTATTCGGCAACCGAATTCGGGGCGCATCGGACGTTCGCCCGGTGACGTACGCAAGATGATCTCGATGGCCTGTTCGATGTCTCGCGCCTGAGTCGCCAGTGCCACCCGACTGGTCGCGTCCACGCTCAGCGGAAAATTCCACCCAGCTCCGATGAAATCTGCGGGCATACCGTCAACCTCCGATCAGAACCGTCAGCGCCCCAGGGGGCAGGATGATGGCGCCGCAGCCGGCGAGGTCGCCGACCCTGGCCGCCGGCATTCCGCCGATCAATACAGTCGGGCAGCCCGGCGGCAGGATCGCTGACGGAGGATGCACGGCCGGCGGCGGGAAAGAACAGATATGTGGCGTGCCCACCGTCGCGGCGGGTTGGCCGCAGATGAACACCGTCGGCACCCCTGGCGGCCCGATGACCCCGGGGTGATTGGTCGGGTCTCCGACTCTTGCCGCTGGTGGCATCGTCTGGCCCCCTTCAGTTGATCTTCACCGGTGCGCCGGTGATGACGTTGGGGCCGGTGGCCTGGAATTGGGCCGAAGCCGTGGCAGCGACCTTGACCGTGGTACCGTCCACCGTCACCGGACCGGTGGTCTTGAGCTCCAGGAGTCCGGTGCCGCCGGTCACCGAAACACCCTGCTGCGCAGTCATCTTGATCTGCCGGCCCTTGAGCTCCAGGTTGCCCGACGACGACTCGATGATGACGCCGTTCTTGCCGTCGATCTGCACGGTGCCGTCACTGTGCACCGTGATCTTCGTGGCCACCGCATCCAGCGCGATCCGCAGCTTGCCGTCTCCCGTCTGCACGTCGATGCCCTCCGTCTTTCCGGTTTCATCGAGAACGTCGACCCGGTGCCCGTTGCGGGAGATGAACGACCGACGGTTGATGGCGCCCGACCCGGAATCGACGACTGGGATGCCGGCGCTCTTGGGCTTGTCGATTCCGTTGAACAGGCCGCCCAGGACGTAGGGCCGCAAGGGATCCTGTTGCTCGAACGCCACCAGTACCTCGTCGCCGACCTCGGGCACCACCATGGCGCCGCGGTCCTTGCCCGCTCCCGACTGGACGGTGCGGGCCCAATCACTGACATAGTCGTCGGACAGCCACGGGAAGGTCAGCTTCACCCGCCCCTGGTGTTCAGGATCGTTGACATCGCTGACCTGGGCGATGACCACCCCGCCACCTGTGCGTTCCTTGGCGCCCGCACCAGTCAAGCCGTAGAGGCTGCGCTCCTGTCGGCCGGTCACGGCGAAGGCGGTCGTATAGCCCGTCGTCGGCTCGTAGCGATGCCGCACTGTCGTGAGCGTGTACTTGCCGTCAAAGGGCTTCCCTGCATGCTCGATGCTGATCGCGACATCGGGGCGGAGCTTCGGATTGCCCCGCGCCACCGCGTCGATCTCGGCGAACGAGCTGCCGATTTCTTCGACGAGGGCCTTGGCTGCGGTGTCGGCTTCCGACTGCGTGCGGTAGGCCACTTCAGAGGCCACGTACTTCGGGTTGCCGAACGGCTTTGCCATCGCAGCCGGGTCCGCCGTGGCCAATTGCACGGTCTTGGTGCCTGCCGGCACGTTGCTGACGATCTTCCGCTTCTGTGCGACGTCCCAGCCTCGGACCTCGACATTGCCGACCTGCTCGGCAGCGGTGATCACCGACCGGAACCGGAGTATGTCCGAACCCAGCTTCAGGACAAGAGGATTGACGCCGGACCCGCCGGAAGGTGACGGCGCCGTATCGGCCGTCTTGCGGGGGCCGAAGTCGAGCTTGTTGTCGCGGACCGCAACCTCGTATCCGATCCGTTTAGCCATGCCGTCGAGGAATTCCCAATCGGTCTGGCCGCACTGCCCGATATGGTCGTACACCGTCGCGCTGGACTTCACGTCGCCTGCGGACAGACCCACTCGCTGCGCCACCTTCTTGACGGCATCCGAAGCCGTTGCCTGGGTATAGGACGCTGTGTGCCGACCGCGAAACAGTCTGTGCGCGGGGTCGTATCCCCTGATGATGGTGAACGAGCCGGTGCCGTCGACCTCTGCCTCCAGCGATGTCACTTCCGCCTGAATGAGCTTCTCCGGCGTCGGGGATGCGTCGGTCGTCACCGAAATCTCGAGTTTCGCGCCGATGGCCACGCCGGACTTCTCCACCACGATGCGGCCAGGATCGCGGAATCGCAGCATGAACGCGTCGGGTAGCCGCAGACTGCAGTCGACGTAGCCCGATACCAGCAGGGCGGCCGCCTCACCGGACAGATCACTGCCGTTCAACTTGACCAGAAACCGTGAGCTGCTTGGCATTGGTGTTACCGGCCCTACCCTGCCAGTACTTCAGCGTTGGGCAACAAAATCTGGGAGCCGTTGTCGATGCGCATCGGATCGTCGATGTTGTTGTAGATGGCCAGCGGCCGCCATAGTGCGGGGTCGCCGTACTCGCGGTAGGCGACCAGCGCCAGGGTGTCCCCGGCGATCATGGTGTGCGCCCGATCCACCGCAAGCACGCCGGAAGTCGGATTCTGCTTGGCGGCTTCCGACGGCATCTCTTCGAGGTTGACGGTGCACACCGCGCGAATCGGGATGCCGTTGGAAGCGAATCTGGTGTACTTCGCATTCACCTGAGTGATCACAGCCGGAAAGCTGCTGACGCCGCCCCATTTGAACACCACCATCGGCGGCATCGGGCTCTTCGGGAGCGTCTTCGCCAGCGGCACAAGGCAACTGAACAGCTTCTCGACCGCATCCACGACGCTCAAGTCTGATTTGAGGGCCGCGTCGAAGAACATCTCCACTGTCATCTTGCAGGGATCAGCGCCCTTGTACTGCGGTGGTCCTGACTTCTTGGCGCTGCTGGCGTTCTTGCGCTCCCACTTGGCAGACTTGCTGATCGTGACTTCTTTCGGGTTGAACTGAAAACTGATCTTGCCCAAGGACGATCCGGTCTTGCTGCCGCCCTGGGCCGATTGCGGCTCATACATTTCCAGGCAGGCATGGTCATGCGATGATCCCGAATTGAGAATGGTCGTCGACGTCTGCTCGGCGGGGCTGCCCGAACTGGTCAGAGCGATGGCCGTGCCCATGGCTAGGCGCCGCCCTCGAGGAATCCGTGGTGGGCTATTTCCAGTGTCTCGGTGAACACCTTGGGTGAATCCAGGTTCAGCGACGGACCGGTCCAACGCACCGGCACCACGCCGTTGAGCGACCACTTCGCGACCGGCTTACCGTCGGCTGTCAGCGCCGAGATGACTGCGGTAATCGGCTGAACGCTGTGCAGCGCCTTGGTGATCCAGGTGGTCAGCTTGTGGCTGTCAGGACCGACGGGCCGGGTGAGCTTGATGTTGCTGTACTTCATCCGGGTCGGCAGCTGCCAGACCATCATGTTGTTGCCGCCCTCTTCGCGTTGCTCGAGCACCACTTCGAGGCCAAGGCCCTCACAGCTGTTGAACATCCCGATCGACGTCTTGTCGAGCTCGACCGCGAATGCAACGCCCACCGGCGCATCGTCATCGGCCATTGGTTTCCCCAATCATCGGTGCAGACCCATCAACGCGCCGGCCCGCTCGCGGTCCAGCCAGAGTTCCGCCCGTAGCCGGGCCGCCAACGGCTCGTACAGTCGACCGACCAATTCATCGACGTCGGCAGGCGCTTGCGCCGGACCGTGGACCGCAGCAGCTGCTGCCCCGGCCGGCGCGGGCTGTGTGTGCTCGGCCGCTACCTGCTCAGATACCGCCTGTGCGAAGGGAATTGAGTCCGGCTCCGAGGTGACTTCCCGCTGCACAGTCGGTCCATCGAACGTCACGGCCTGCACAGCCGCGGGCTCGCCCGTCGCCCGAGGCGGGGTGAGGTCCGGCTCCGTAGCGGGTCGGGCGAAGTCACCGAACATGCGTTGCAACGACATTGGCCGGCCGCTGTCGGCCAGAACCTCGCGAGGGTGGCCCGCGGGCTCGCTCGACTCAGCACGGACAGGCGGCAACAGCACAATGCGCCCTGAGGATGACGGGCTGTCGGCCGGCCGCGACGAGACGGTCGTCGCCGCGCTGAATGATGCTGGTACGGAATCGAATTCCGTGTCCAGGTCACGCTGGACGGCGGGCAGGGCCATGACCGGCGACGCCGGACTGGCACTTCGACCTTCGTGCAGAGCGGCCCGCTGCGCGACGGGCGTCACGGTACTGCGCGGCAGATCGTGCGGCGCCGACGTCAGCGCTGAACTCGCTGGAGTGCCGCTCTGCATATTCCGTTGGGCAGTCGGGTTATCGGGCCGGCTGATCGGCGATTCGAATATTGTTGGTGCCCAACGCGGCCCATCGCCATCTGGACCGCTCGCCCGGTACTCGGGTGACGGCGCGCTGAAAGCCGCGCGGTGCACGTCAGCCGATGATCGCTGGACCTCGATCGACGCATTGAATGCAGCCGGCGACGACACCCCGGGCGACTCGCCTGCTGCCGCGAACGAAGTCAGGCTCGTCCGTGTGTCGCCGTCGGCCACGGGTACAGCTGCGGAGCGGCTGCCGGCTGCGGCCTCGCCGGGACCAAAGTCAACGGCACGCTGCAGTGCACCGACCGCGGGCTCGCCGGGCATTGGGCCAAATCCCTGTGGAACGGGGCCGCCAACGAGCGACGCCGCTGGTTCGGCTTTGACCGCTGGGCGCGCATCCGTGACGCTTTCCGTATCCGCGCCGGCGGCGGTGCGCTGCACCGGCGTGGGCGTGACCACCGTCAGCCCAGGCTGCGCCGCCACACTCGCCTCTCGGACAACATTGCGTTGCAGGGTATTCGCGGCGCGCGTGTTCGTGGTCGACGCTGGGGTGCTCGGTCCTGTTGTAGCTGTAGGTAGGGACGGCGACGACACAGCCGGGGCGGTGTCGCCCGCGACACGTTGCACGACGTTCGCCCCGGGTTGCACGTCAACGGCTCTCGGAATGGCGGTCGTCGATGGCGTGCTGAGGGTGGCTTCGGTGACAACAGGCAGTGGTGTGCCCTCAGGCGGACTGAATTCGACAACCGGAACGGTCCGCAGTGCGTCAGACGTAGCTGCGTCATCGACGACTGACCGCTGAACCGGGCTCGCCACCGGAGCGTCACCTGCCGACTCGACTATCGGCTGGACGGCCGCCTCCGGACGGCCCTGCCGCGGGGATCTGTTTGGTGCTGTTGGTTCAACCGCCCGCTGAACCGCAAGCTGGCTGGACCCTCCACTCACCGCCAGTAGCGGCAGGCTGGGCTCAACGTGGTCGACTACAGGAACCGTTCGCGGTTCGCCGGGGTCGGCAGCATCGACGAATGAGTGTGGCGGCGTGGCGATGTACGGCTCGATCGCGTCGCTCGACATGAACAAAGGAGCGATCGACGATGCCGATTCAGCCGCACCCAGTCCGGCGCGTTGGACGTTCAACGGTGGCATCCAATGGCGCGACGAATGCGGGCCAGGCGCCGACGTGGGCTGCGCGACAACGGGATCTGGCTGCGTCTCTGCCATCCTCAGGACCGAAACCGGCGCGCCCGTGGTGAGCAACGTCGTCCGATTTGCCGAGAGCAACGAGGGGTCCTGAGCGGTGGTCAGCGACGACGTGAAACTACGTGGGGGTGCGGTCAGTTCGATCGCACCGATGGTTCGCTGGATGGGCGGCAGCGCGCGCCAGCCGGGATCCGCGGGCGCCACGGGAGCCGGCGCCACCGGCTTGGAAACGGGCTCCGTCGCAGATGAGCTGGATCGGCGACCGAGCCAACTGATTGACGGCCATTTGATCGCCATCGCTCAGCCAGCCCTTCCGTTTGCCAGCACAAACTCTTTGGCAAGGCGCAGGTACCGCTGACGATCGGTGTGCTCGAGATCGAGCAGATCATTCAGCGACCAGTGCAGGTGAAATGCCAGGTACGAGACCTCTTCATGTAGCCGGTCGGCCCCGTACGTCATGATTCCCCCAGGCGACTCCCGGCGAAATCCACGGCGAATTCGCTGCCGCAATTCGGGCACGCCACCCGCGCGTGGGTATGCCCGTCAAGATTGATGCGACGGTAAAGGTCTTGCAGGAAAGCAAGATCCGAGGCGAACAGGTTCTCGATGATGCCGGCATGGATGTCATCGAGGCCGCCCAGTTCCGTCACCACCCGGCTGATGAGGACGACCGACAGGTAGTCGGCGTCTTCCCGCACCCGGTCGTCGCGCTGCGATACGAGCTCGTCACGCGCTGTCGCCAAGCGCATGATCCCTTCGCGGTGGACGGTTCCTGTCGAGTCGACGTAGCCGCGCGGCAGGACGAACCGGAACGCCGTCTCCAGCCGCGGCGCCGGTGATGAGTCGTCATCCTGCGGCTCGGCGAGGGCCGCCGAGCCGCGGACATGACCTCTACGCACCCTCAGGTTCGATTCGCTCGTATGTGAGTGTCAGCTTCTCGGTCAGGACGCTGGTGTCGCCGGCTTTGAGGCTGCTCAACTCAAGACTTTTCGGCCATGCGGCGGTGATCTTGTAGCGCTTGACGGGCTTGCCCTCGTAGTCGAAGACGATGATCGCACCGCCCTTGCGTACTTCGCCCATCTTGCCGAACTGCGAGTCCTTGACCCATTTGTCGAAGCTGTGGTCTTCGGTCAACGGCCGAGTGAGTGTGCACTCCCCGGCCTTCCAGCGTCCCGGAAGCTTCTTGATGGTGTACTTGCCGTCGGGCCCGTTGGACTTGTACTCGATGACGTCCTGCTCCATCTTCAGGCCGCTGACTTCGGTGATGCTCTTGATCTGAAGTCCGTCGAACTCCAGACCGAACGAGTGGCCGACCGAGCTGTCATTTTCGGGAAGTGCCATGACCTACCTGCTTTCCTGTGTTCGATTGGGGCTATTCGGCGACCAAGCTGGTGCCGCCGGAGAACTGCGACAGCCGGAAGATCACAAACTCTGCGGGCTTCACCGGCGCAACACCGATGACGCAGCACACTTCACCGGCATCGATGCCCTCGGCCGGGTTCGTCTCGTCATCACATTTGACGAAGAACGCATCATCGGGGGTCAATCCGAAGAGCGCACCCTTGCGCCACTCGTTCACCAGGAAGGCGCTGATTGTGCGGCGAAGCTTGGCCCACAAGGCCTGATCGTTCGGCTCGAACACCACCCAGTCGGTGTTCTGCAGAATGGACTCCTCCAGATAGTTGAAGAGCCGGCGGATGTTCACATAACGCCAGGCCGGGTCCGACGACAACGTGCGGGCACCCCACACTCTGATGCCACGGCCAGGGAACGCCCGAATGCAGTTGATCCCAACCGGATTCAGCAGATCGTGTTCCTTGCGGGTGATCTGCGTCTCCAATGCGATTGCGCCACGCACGATCTCGTTGGCCGGCGCCTTATGGACGCCGCGGGTGTCGTCATTGCGACCCCAGATGCCGGCCACGAAACCCGATGGCGGCAGGTAGTTGTCGCCGCCCTTGGTGCTGACCCAGGGCCAGTACAGGGTGGCGTACTTCGAGTCGTACCGGGCCTTGTCTACCCGCCACTCCTTGATCTGCTGCGCGTTCATGCCGGGCGGCGGGTCCAGGATTGCCATGCGGTCGCCCATGAGTTCGCAGTGGGCGATCATCGCTGTCTGCACCGACTGCACGGTATCCAGGTCGATGGCTTGCCGCTGGTAAGCCGTCATCAGGTCCGGCATGCAGACCATGGTGATCTCATCGATGGCTTCGAGGCCCGAGATGCCGGTCCGGTCGGCGGCGTCGCCGATGTAGTCATCGCTGGTCATCCGCGCAGGCGGCGGTGTAGCCACGTCGGCGGGGGCCGACAGCACGATCTCGGTGCCGGCCTGCAGGTCTTGGACCGCACGACCCGCGATCTGCTCAACCTTGATCACCCGCGACTCGGCGTTGACGACGTTGACGACATTGGTCTTGCCTCGTGACGTCGTGACATCGAGGTGTTCCTCGACGACCTGCCCGTCCCGCGACACCACGAGCTTGATTGCCTTTGTGGACTCTTGCCCCTCGCCACCGTCCTTGTCGTACTCGACGACATCGACCTTGATGCTGTCGGCTGGCGCACCCGAGTCGAGCGCCAGCACACGGAGATTGGCGAGCACACCCTGCGGTGCCGCCGCGACGGCCTTCGGCGGCGCACCATTGTTGGTGGCCGTGTCTCCGATCCGAACGATGTAGGAGTTGCCGCCACCGTTCTGGAAGTACGCGAACACTGATTCCGCGAGGCAGGCGCCCTCGACGAATCCGCCGAACACGGTGGTGAATTGCGTCCAGTTGCTGATCAACGTGGGACGGTTGAACGGGCCCTTTTCCGCGAGACCGACGAACGCAGCCACAGCCGTTCCGACACCTTCGATCGGCCGTGAACCGGAATCGATCTCCTCGACATAAACACCCGGTGACAGATACGTCGGCATGTGGCCTCCTCGGTAGGCACGATGAGCTTCGTGGGCTGCTTCGATGCTCCGCCTTCAGGCCATTGCGCGGGAGGGACGACCGGACTGCCGGTCGGGCACCGATTACTGCCCGTTGGGGCAATGGCGGCATTGTCCCGTCGACGCCAGCCGATCACCGACGAGAGCCGCACTCTCCCAACACATAGAGCACTGCGTTGAACTCTGACGATGCGGTCGGCACCTGTGCTCGCGAGGTCAAGCACGGTCAGTGTTTAGGAATCTGCGCTTGTTTGCCGCGTTGTCCTATCTCGACCGCGAGCGCGTCGAGTTGGACAGCGTTGAGTCCGACCGAGCTGACGCCTGTTTTGATTCCCTCGTTGTCGGTGATGTCGGAGGCTAGTTTGGCGGCATCGACGTCGGACGGCGCGAATGCGCGACCTTGTACCGTTCCGCGGTTGCCGGCGAACTTCGTCGGTGAACTGGCGTCTGCGGGCACGCCGGACCCTTGCCACGCCGGATTGAGCTTGCCGTCCTTGATGATTCGCGGGGGCGAGTTCTCCACGATCTTCCCCCCGAATTGACCGAAACGTTCGAGATCCTTGGAGAGCTGGCCGCCCTCGGGCAGCGGGAGCAATTTCTTGGATTCTTCGAGTTTTTGGGGAAACTTGGCGCCGAACTCCGAGGTTCCCATTCTTCGAACGTCGTTAGCCAGAGCGGTCTTGCCCTCAGCTTCAAGCTGTTTGACCCATCTGGCCTGTGTGTCCTCGAGCGCCACACGCGGCCAGTCACCATAGCTCTCGATTTTCTGTAGCGCTTCTTCGACGGCCGCCTTGTGGGTCTGCCGGAACTTTGACGGCGCCATGTCGCGAATCAAGTCCAGTTCAGCGGTGTCGCCCTTTGCGGCAGCGGCCCGCATCAGCTTGAACCGAGCGCTGTGAATCGCGCGTAGCTCGGTGTCGCCCACCCGGAGGCCTTCGGCTGCCCATAGGCCCGCCTTGCTTTCGACGATTGTCACGATGTGGAACACATCGCCCTCCCAATAGCCGACGATGCCGTCCGTGAGCTGTCGCCCCATTTCATCGCGAAGCTGCCAGCCCGGGTAGTACCTAAGGTCCTTGGCTGCAAATTCTCCGGCCAGTCGCGAACGACCACCCGCGGTTTTTAACATCTGTTCGATAGCGGAGCCACCCAGCTCCTCGAGCAGTTGGCCCTTGAGGCCAGACTGTCTCGGCCCCTTGTCGATGATGCGCAGGACCGCGGCCGCATCAAGTTTCTTGTCGACGAGACCGGGATAGCGCGCCCCCTGCCCGCCCAGCCATTCCGCAACCTCCTCCGCCTTCGCATACCGCTGGCATTCCTTCTCGAAAGTTGTTGCGAGATCGGCCAGCCGCTTCTGGACCGCAATTCTTGACTGTCCTTTGAGGTTCGGAAGCGCATCCATCGCCTCCTTCTCCACAGCTTCGACAGCGGCAGCGCGTGACTTCAGGGCCGGATTCCGTTCGACCAGCGGCGAGTAAAGCGCCTTGATGTCTGTGCAAATCGAGCACCGGAACACCTGGCCGCTCTTACTTACGACGATCTTATGACCGCCAGGTAGAGGCACCTCAAAGTTCTTCGCGATAGCAGTTTCTGCCACGCCCTTTCCCGCATCCTCGGAGCGACGGGCGGTCGTGGCCAATTGCTCCACGCGCTTTGCCGCTTCCTCGGCCCTAGTCGCGGCCTTATCCGCCAGCCGCGCCGCGGACGGATCGCCAGCAGACTTGGCTTCGTTCGCGTATCTGCGTGCGTCGGCAGCCAATTGCTTCGCGTTCTTGGCCTCGGTTTCAGCTTCCGACGCCGACAACTTGCCAAGAAGCTTCGACTCCAGTTTGAGTGTCTCTTCAGACCGCGCGATGGCCTTCGCAGCCTGTGCTCCGGGCATCGCCGCGAGCCTGCCGGCCTGAACTACCGCGCGGATTTCCGCACCAACCATCAGCGCGTCGAGAACCGCGAACGCCGTTGCAACGATCATGTCGGTCTTCGCCGACTCCGCTTGCTCAGCGGTCGCAAGTCTGGAGCCTGGAGTCGCATTCGATTGTGCTGCAGCGCTAATTATCTCACTCTTGCCGGAGGCCATCGCCGCCTCAAGTCCACCCTTTATCGCCATCGCGGCCGCAAATCCAACACCACCCGTGGCGATGCCGACGATGAGCCACATCGCCGCCTCTGCGGTGGCCATACCGATCGACGCATACCACGGTGGCGGCTTGTTGTACTCGGTGTACGCATCCGCCGCAGCTCTCCAGACCGGGTCTGTACTCCAGTTGCGCGTGGGCTTCTTTGGGCTGGTGGCGTTGCCCGTCTTTAGCTGTTCCTGGATGGGCGTGAACTCGGCTGCGATGTGTTTGCCGAGCATCGGCCTCACCTTGATGATGTTCTTCAAAGTGCTCGCCAACTCGACGGCAACCAGGTCACGCGATTTTGATTTACCCGGCGTCGTATCCGCGACAACTTGGGCCGTGCGCGTACTGTCCTCGAGCTTGTCCCGCACCAGCAGGTACAGATTTGGATTGGCCGACAGCACCCGCCGCACGGCGTGCACGCCTTCGTCGTACCCGGCCTTGATGGAATCCCAGCGCTGGGTGGGACTCTGTCCGCCCGGCAGTGCATCAACTGGTGGTGCTGACGGCTTACTCTCCGGGTCAAACTTGACCGGCGTGGTCGCTCGGGCGGTCTTCCCGCTCGGAAGCATGATCAGAGCACCCAACTGCGTACCAACGTCTAACGTTCTCGTCGCGGCAAGCTTCTTTTGAAGGGCTAGCACGTCCTCGGCAGCCTCTTGGTCAACAACACTGTCACGGGCCTTCTGCTGATCCGCGGTCGGCGGGCCGACCTTGGCCTTACCTTCCAGGTCGTAAAACATGTTCTCTAGCGAAGACGAGCAATACTTCTCATTCATGTCCAAGTACCCACGAGCGACCTCCTCTGTATCGAAGAGAAACGAGTCGAGCAAGTTCTTGAAGAAGTAGCCTTTGATCCACTGGGTTTGCATGACACCAAGGCTTCGCCGCCACTCCGTGGGATGTGCTCGCGCCAAGTTCTCCCAACTCGCGGTGCGGAACCAGATCTCGTCGATCGCAGTCGCCGCGGAATCCCCACCGACCAACAGACAAGCGTTGATGAGCCCGATACGTTCCTCGGGTGTCGCCTTGCTGAGCCAATCACCGTGGTCAGCAATGATCTTTCCAGGCACCTGATCTTGCGGGGTATCAGCTAACAGGGTCTTAGCGGTCGAACTCGAGTAATCCTTCCGCTGGACGACCACCGCGTCCGTTTGTCGTTGGATCGATGGGTGTCCATCGTCCGACTTCTCGCCGTCGCCGTCTCCCTGGCATGGGCACCCGCCCTTGCAGTCGCCTCCACACCGCTGGATCGCCAGCACACCGGCTTCAGCACGATGAGCAAGCAAATCGCTATCGCCAGTTCTACTAATTAGTTCACTGACAGCCCTGTTGCCCGCCTGGCTTTGTATCTGTAGCAAGCGCGCCGTCGTCGATTCTCCATCAGCGCGCCGAGACAGCGGCGTAGCGCCGGCGGTCCTGCTATGTTTCGGATCAACTGGGGCTTTCACGACATTCGCCCTATCGGAGGGATTAGTAGGGCACTCCTCATCGGATGAGTCCGCAGATCTATGTTAGGCACGCCGCCGCACTGCGGGATGCTCCGTGGGGCAACCAAATGCGCACGAACATTGCCTGATCGGGCAGAGAATCGCCGCCATGGACGAAAGCGCTTACCTTCCCATCACTCGCAGCGGCGGGACATCCATGCCAGCATCGTGAATCCACGAAGTGGGCTGCGAATCGGTGTGCAACCCATAACCTCTCGAACGCTTGACGCGGAAAAATCAAGTCAATTAGTCATTTCCAACCTGGCCGCCATTCGGTTGTGGCACCGACTACCGGCTGCGAATCGTGTTGGCTAACTATCGTGTGCGGATCAGCACCAGTCGGGCCGGGGAAATATCTGCGGGCACAGCCCTCCACCCTGGATCGTGGGAAGGCTGCGAGAATCTGCGGCGGCGTTGTCGCTGGCCGCTTGAGCTCGCACGTCAGGCGTGACACACACATGATCGTCGGGATAGGCCTCGCGCCATACAAATCCCTGCTTGCAGGTATCAGGACCGTATGGACCCCCATTCGGTTCACGCCGCTCACCGGCAAGGGTGTTTTCCTGTGCGGTTCGCGATCGAACACCGGGTGTGACACAAACGAAGTCACCCGGACGCGCCTCACGCCAAACATAGCCCTGGACGCAGGTTTCAGGCCCATAACCCAAGGGGCTGTTAAGCAATATGCGTGATCCTGCAGCGGCGTTGTCGCTGGCCGCTTGAGCTCGCACGTCAGGCGTGACACACACATGATCGTCGGGATAGGCCTCGCGCCATACAAATCCCTGCTTGCAGGTATCAG
>Ga0105239_10001322_pt1 | contig 33365 bp, 29 predicted proteins | sample KBSC44metaG_FD_92761 | JGI IMG/M metagenome (GOLD analysis project Ga0105239, IMG submission 92761) | Corn rhizosphere microbial communities from Kellogg Biological Station, Michigan, USA - KBS C4-4 metaG | ecosystem: Host-associated > Plants > Roots > Rhizosphere > Soil | place: Michigan, USA... | reverse complement strand
TTTACCGTTAACTGCGAAGGGCCGTCGGTTGATAAAGAAGGCCGACTATTTGTAGTGAATTATCAGAAAGATGGCACCATTGCCCAGGTGCAGCCCGATGGAAAAGTAGATCTGTTTGTTACCCTGCCCGGTAAAAGCGTTGGCAACAGCATTCGCTTTAATGCCCAGGGAAATATGCTGGTGGCAGATTTTGCAGAACACAATGTGCTGGAAGTAAATCCCGAAACAAAAGAAGTTTCTATATACTGTCACGACGATCGTTTTAACCAGCCCAACGATATCTGCATCAGCAAAAAAGGAATTGTTTATGCTTCTGATCCCAACTGGAAAAATCAAACCGGACAAATATGGAAGATCGGGGCCGACCGCAAAGCCGTATTGCTGAAAGGCGATATGGGCACTACCAATGGCATCTGTCTTAGTCCCGATGAAAAAACATTATACGTAAACGAAAGCATTCAGCGCCGTGTGTGGGCATTTACCCTAGATGAGAATGGCGATATCAAAGGACAGCGTGAGTTTACAAAGTTTACTGATTTCGGTCTGGATGGCATGAAGTGCGACAGCAAAGGAAATTTATATATCTGCCGCTGGGGCAAAGGCACCGTTGCCATCTTTAATCCCGATGGCCGACAGTTTCAGGAAGTAGAACTGAAAGGAAAAAATGTAAGCAATATCACTTTCGGCGGCAAGGAAAACAGAACTTGTTTTTGTACATTGCAGGACAGGAAGTGTATTGAAAAGTTCAGATCGGATATCTCAGGAAAGTGACGAGACCCTCACGAGACGTTTACGAGACATTCACGAGACCTTTACGAGACTTTTACCTGACCTTCACGAGACGTTTACGAGACCTTTACGAGATGTTCACGAGACCTTTACGAGACCTTACTCCCGGTCTCAGGCATACTTAAGCCATATTGAAAGGCTATTTAATCCGGCTTTTCTTTATTGCCCACTCATTATTGTATTACCACTTCTTTAACCACGTTTTCACCTAAGGCTTCATTTACTCTTTTAATGATCGCTTCTTTCTGATATAACAGTTCCTGTTTCAGCGGGGCCATGCTGGTGGTGATGTACAGGGTTTTGTTGTGGATCTGAATTTTATCAGTGTATTTGGCAATCGTTTTGCCCATGAGTTTTTCCCACACGTCTTCAATCTGCAACGCCTGGATGGAACCTTTCAGGCGGCTGTGATTAAGAAAGTATTTCATGGCATCGCCCAGTGAATATTCTCCCATAAATGCAAGGTAGGAAAGTTTAAAGATGTAACATCTGATAACCCACTGCCAAATTATCAAAATGAAATTTAATTCTGTCAGGATGTGTATCGGTAATCAAAACCTGACCGGCGTTTTGTACGCATACATAATCCAGCAGATTATGCATACGATCGGCATCTAATTTTTCAAATACATCATCCAGCAGCAGCAGGGGAGGGAATTGTTTTGCCTGTTTCAGCATGTCGAATTCGGCCAGTTTCATGGCAAAGAGCAGACTTTTACGCTGACCCTGTGATGCAAGCGCTTTAAAGGGTTGTCCTGTCAGTTGCGCATTAATATCGTCCCGGTGAATACCACCACTGGTGCGCTGCAGTTGCAGGTCTTTTTGCCGCAGGCGGTTCAACAGCTGACCAAAGGACGTATCGTGCAGCTGACTTTCGTAGGTGAGCGTTACCGGCTCGGGATTACCGGCTATCTGATTATAAAAACCGGTAACCAGCGGCAGAAAGCTCCGCAGGAAATGTTTTCTTTTCTGATAAACATAATCGCCATAGCGGGTGAGCTGTTCGTCGTATACTTCCAGTAATTTATAATCGGCGGTGTTTCTTTCGGCCAGTGATTTTAAAAAGCCATTCCGCTGTTGTAACACTTTATTATAATCCATCAGGTGTTGCAGATAAGTGGCATCAAGCTGACAAATAAGGGCATCCAGCAGTCTCCGGCGTTCTTCGCTGCCGCCGGTGATGATCTGTACATCGTCGGGGGCAATAATAACACACGGCAGGCGGCCGATATGGGAGGCCAGTTTTTCGTAGGGTTCATCATTCACCGAAAACTCCTTACGGCCTGTTTCCCGTAAAATGCAAACCACTTTTAGCGGTTCATTCTGAAGGGTAAAATGGCCTTCGATTCTGAAACCGGTGGCGCCGTGCAGGACATTCTGGCCGTCGCTACGGGTAAAATAGCTTTTGGTGAAACAGCAGTAATAAACGGCATCGAGCAGGTTGGTTTTGCCAACGCCGTTCGAGCCGCAAATGCCAACGATCCGTTCGGTAAACGGAAATTGCACCTGCCGGTAATTTTTAAACTGGGTGAGTGATATGGAATTCAAAAACAACAAGTTCTGTCCTGCAATTAAATTGGGGTGCAATATAAATTGTCTGAACCATGATTTAACACGATTTACCGGATTCCCCCTGCTTCGCCGGTTTTTAGCACCGGATGGCGAAGTAGATGCATTGTCTGAACCGTGATTTTATGCGATTTACGGGATTCCCCTACTTCGACGGCTTTTTGCACCAGATAACGAAGTAGATGCATCTGCCCAATCGTATAAAATCCTGGTTCAGACCTACCTACCAGCTAACTCTCAAACAATCATCCCGATAGATATCAAAAGAACCTTCTAAAATCTAAAATCTGCCGTCTGAAATTCCCGTGTTACCCTTATCTTTGCCCCCGCCTTTGCCGGCTTAGGCGAGGTAAAACCTCAAATTTTTAATACTGTGGCTTCTAAATTTTCCAAAGAAACGTATTTGTATTGGTACGAGTTAATGCAATTAATCCGTCAATTTGAACTGGCAGCCGAAGAAAAATATAAAATGGAAGGCAAGATCCGTGGCTTTTTCCACGCCTATGTAGGGCAGGAAGCTATTGCTGCGGGTTGTATGACCGCTACGCGCCAGGAAGATCCCTTTGTAACTGCTTATCGTGATCACGGTTTGGCCCTTGCCAAAGGCATGAGCCCCGAATCATGTATGGCCGAATTATATGGTAAAGCTACAGGCTGTGCCAAAGGAAAGGGTGGCAGTATGCACTTTTTTGGAAAGAAAGAATACTTTTTCGGTGGCCATGGTATCGTAGGTGCACAAATAGGAACAGGCGCCGGACTGGCTTTTGCCGAGAAATATAAAGGAACTGATAATGTATCGCTCACATTCTTTGGCGATGGCGCTGCCCGCCAGGGGATGCTGCACGAAGTATTCAATCTGGCGATGACCTGGAAATTACCGGTAATCTTCATTTGCGAAAATAACCACTACGCCATGGGTACTTCTGTTGAACGTACCAGTAACGTGGTAGATATTTATAAACTGGCTGATGCCTACGAAATGCCTGCCGACTCAGTAGACGGTATGGCTGCTGAAGCAGTGCATGATGCCATCTCCCGCGCCGTAAAAAGAGCCCGTGAAGGCGGCGGCCCCACTTTGCTTGAAATAAAAACGTATCGTTATAAAGGTCACTCTATCTCTGACCCTCAGAAATATCGTACTAAGGAAGAAGTAGAACAATACAAACAACGTGACCCGATAACACTGGTGCTGAATACCATTTTAAAGAATAAATTCGCAACCAAAGAAGAAATTGAAGCAATCGACAAACGGGTAGCTGATAAAGTAGCGGCTGCGGTAAAATTCGCCGAAGAGTCGCCATGGCCAGCAGAGGATGAAGTATTAAAAGACATCGTGATGCAACCCGATTATCCGTTCATCGTTGATTAAAAAATAAATTCCCTAAACAACATCTATCAACTAAAACAGCAATATTCATGGCCACTGAAGTAAAGCAAGTGCCTGAACAAAGTACCGAACCAAGATCCGCCGAAGAAAGAGTAGTGGATACAGCCCGTGATTTCTGGGTAAGTAACGGTAAAGTTATTACCTATGTAATCGCCGGTCTGGTAGTGGTAATAGGAGGCTATTTTGCATATAAGAATTTTTACAAGGCGCCTCAGGAAGAAAAGGCCGCTGAAGCTATCTGGAAAGCCGAAGACTATTTCAAACAGGATTCATTTAACCTGGCGCTGAATGGCGATGGACTGAACCAGGGTTTTTTGAAAGTCATTTCAAAATTCAGTGGTACCAAAGCCGGTGATCTGTCTAAATTCTACGCCGGTTCCTGCTATCTGCATATGGGCGATTTTAACAACGCCATCAAATACCTGAAAGATTTTTCAACTGATCAGGTAGAAGTAAAAATTCGTGCTACCGGTTTACTGGGTGATGCCTATTCTGAACTGGGTAAAAAACAGGAAGCCATCGACAATTACAAAAAAGCAGGTACTTTATTCGAAGACGATGATGTGAATTCACCTGAATATCTGTTCCGTGCAGCTATGTTGAATCAGGAGCTTGGCAAAAACAAAGATGCCATCGAACTGCTGCACATGATCAAGGATAAATATCCTCAAAGCCAGCGTGCATTTGAAGCTGATAAGTATTTAGGTAAGTTAGGAGATTTGAACTAAGACACTTAAATGAAATGGCTGAAGTAAGCAATAGTAAATTATTACAAACCAATGCAGGCATTCCCGATACGAATGCCTGTATTGTTATAGTACGAACCGAATGGAATGCAGCCATTGTAGATGAACTCGAAAAAGGCTGTTTGAATATTTTCAAACGCGATGGCTTTACGGATATACGCGTAGTTACCGTGCCGGGCGCTTTTGAAATTCCTTTTGGTATTAAAAGTTACTGGGACGCGCATAAGTATAAAGATGATCGTCCGCATGCCTTTATTGCACTTGGTTGCGTACTGCGCGGCGATACGCCGCATTTTGAATATGTATGCCGTGGCGTTACAGATGGTGTAATGCAACTGAATTTATCGTTACCGGTACCTGTTATCTTCGGCATCTTAACTGTCGATAATGATAAACAGGCGCAGGAACGTATCGGCGGCATACACGGTCATAAAGGCGAAGAAGCCGCCATCACTGCAATGAAAATGATTTCGGTTACTCAGGAGTTTAGGAAACATAGTTGATAAGTTAATAAGTTGATAGGTTAATAAGTTAACCGCAACATTTCAACTTATCAACTTTTCAACATATCAACTCATCGACTTTTCTTCATCTCAACTTGTTAACCTATCAACAAGTCAACTACAAATGAAAGTCCAGTTATTCATACCTTGCTTCGTGGACCAGTTATATGCGCAAACGGCCTTTAATATGGTAAAGGTGCTGGAAAAAGCAGGATGTACTGTTGAATACAATACCAATCAAACGTGTTGCGGACAACCGGCTTATAATGCCGGATTCAGGGATGATGCAAAAGATGTATGTTCTAAGTTCATTAACGATTTCAGCGGCAACAGCGATTATATTGTTGCCCCCAGCGCGTCCTGCGTTGGTTTTGTAAGAAATTATTATACCACGCTTTTCGAAGATTCTTCCAAACACAAAGAAGTAAAAAAGCTGAAGGAAAGAACGTACGAGTTTACCGACTTCATGGTAAATGTTCTGAAGATAGAAGACGTAGGCGCTTCCTTTCATGCCAAAGCCACCTATCACGATTCCTGCGCCGGATTACGCGAATGTAAGATCAAACAAGAGCCGCGCAAGTTACTGGCCAATGTAAAAGGGCTTGAACTGGTTGAAATGAATGATGTGGAAACCTGTTGCGGTTTTGGCGGTACTTTTGCTGTTAAGTTTGATCCTATTTCCATTGGTATGGCCGATCAGAAATCTGTCAATGCCAAAAACACCGGCGCTGAATGCATTATATCAACCGATCTGTCGTGTCTGATGCATCTGGATGGCCATATCCGCCGCAAAGAGATGGGACTTCAAACAATGCATATCGCAGATGTGCTGGCAAGTGGATGGTAAATTAATGTGGGCGTTTTGGCATTTTCAAATTATCGAATTTTCAAATTATCAAATTAATATTATGGGTATTGGAGATAAATTATTCCAGCTTAAGCAAGAGAAAGCAGCCGCTAATCTGAAAGCCGGACAAGACTTTCTCGAAGCCAATAAACAAAAACCCGGTGTGGTAACATTGCCCAGCGGATTGCAATACGAAATCATTACCGAAGGCAATGGACCAAAACCAACTGCCACCAGTAATGTAACCTGCCACTATCATGGCACGCTTATCGATGGTACTGTGTTCGACAGTTCAGTAAAGCGCGGTCAACCGGCTACCTTTCCGTTAAACCGTGTTATCAAAGGCTGGACAGAAGGTTTACAACTAATGCCCACTGGTAGCAAATGGCGTTTTTTCCTTCCTCCTCAATTAGCTTACGGAGAACAACAGGTGAGCGCACAGATCGGACCTAACAGCACGCTGATATTTGAAGTGGAGTTGTTGAGCTTTAAATAATCAAAACACCTCACCCAGGTTCACAAAAAATCCTTTGGAGCCATTTAGTCCGAAGCCATAGTCTACGGCTAAATTGGCGCCGGAGTGTTTATTGAGTTTAAGGCGAAGGCCTGCGCCGTAGCCGGGGAATATTTTGTCGTATTCGCTGGATATTTCACCTGAAAAGTGTTGCAGGTTCACAAATGCTACTCCGCCTAATAAACCATTGCGGGTAATGCCAAAGCGGTATTCGCTTTCAAAATAAACCATGTTATTTCCTCTGAAACGGCCCTGAATGTATCCGCGGCCTGTATTGTAGTTATCATCCCAACCGGTGCTGGGCAACAATAGATAAGGTGGCGTGCCGGCTGTGGTAAGCCAGTCCATCATCCAAAACGCCAGCACATTATTCGAGCGTTTCGGGAAATGAACATACATTCTGCTATCGATCAGTATAGATTGCCAGTTGCTGTCGCTGCCAAGCGTCCTCAGGTTATCGCGATAAGTGATATTGAAATAAACGCCCTGTTGCGGATTGATCTGGTTAAGCCTTGAATCGTATACAAAGCGCCCCACTATACCAGACGCTGTTTCTTCTTTACCCAATACTTTTTCAAGACGTATGTTCAATCCGCGTGATAAAGAGTCAATTGCCTCAACATTCCAGAATTTATCAAAATAAAAACCCAGGCCTGCATAAAAATTGGCCGACAGGTTTTTCATCACCGTCTGATGTATTTTAATGCCTGAGAAATCAATGGTATGTCCTTTGTTGGGGTCGGTGCGGCCACCCAGCCCGTAAATATCCGATGGATAATTGATATATCTCAAATCGGTGATGATATTATACTTGTTGCCTTTTGTCCAGATGTTGGCCTGAAAAGGAATAATCGTTTGCCGGTATTGTGAATAGGTGAAGTTGGTATTGACGCTCGACACTTTGTTGTCGGCCGTAGTATCTGTATTCCAGGCCATGTTACCGCTTACGATACCGGCAAAACCTGTTTGCAGGGTATAGCCAACGGCAGGAACAAATGAAAAATGTTTACGCGTATCGTTTTTTGTTGCTGTATCGGGAGGAAGTGGTTTGCTGGGGTGAAGCCAGTGGTTCACTACTTCGCCCATATCTTTCTGGCGAACCTCTTTTTTATGAATACTACTGTCTGAATGATTGGAAACCTCGTCAGCGGAAGAAGGCAACTGCCCAAAACTTTTGATGCAAAAAAATACTCCAGCAGCTATGAATAAAGTGATCTTTCGTATCAAAAGTCGGTTTTTTAATAAGTTGATTTATACCGGTATAAAGACACCAAAAGCTATCAAAAGTTTAAACATAAATTGATAAATTAACTGGAACTTAACTATTTAGGTTGCCCCTGCGCTCTGCCATGACATTACAGAATACAATCATATAAGACGTCATTTTCAGAAAAATATTGCGCATTTCAACTTTGCAAAAAAAGGCGTGCCAGGGGTAAAATGAATTTCACTGATCGGTGCAAGTTCGTTCTTTAATCTTGATTCGGTATAAAATTGTGTTTCGTTCCAGCGAACGTTAAACAGGTTTTCAACAGCTACTCCAACTTCGTACTTTTTCTTTGTGTAATTAAACGACACATCGGTAATAGTATACCCTTTGGCTGTTACTGAATTATTGTCATTGGCTGGCCGGTCGTGCATATAACGGTACCGTATGCTTCCATTGAAACCATTTTTTAACTGCCAGTTGATACCGCCGGTGCTGGTAAAAGTGGGCGCCAGCGGAATATAGTTTTCACCTTTGGCAGCTTCTATGCTGCGCGGTTTGGCAAGGTTTACATTCACATCAGCAAACAGCCATGCATTCAACTGATAACGACCGCTTACATCAATACCCATCCGTTTGGTTTTACCGCTGGGTTCAACAACGCCTTCATCACCCACATACACAAATTCCTGTTGCAGATATAACCACCATACGGCTGCATTTACTACCAGGTTGGGTGCCGGTTTCAATAGCACACCCAAATCGGCGCCATATGCTGCCGGTAAAATTTCATATCCATTATTTAATGTTACTACGCGTGCATCATTGGAATGAAATCCCTTTCCGCTTTTCAGGTACAACTGTGTTTTCGTATTGAGGGTATATTGAATATTCAGTTTGGGACTGGCGATCCATTTATGCTGATCGGGTAACTGATCTGCACTTAATTTGTTGTTGTAATGAAAGTTCAGATAATCGAGCCGGCTTCCGAAATTGATCTGCCAGCGATCTTTTTCAAGAGTTTCATCAATATATCCGAATGCATTGGTTTCCTGTATGTCACCCAATTGTTTATAAGCAAGCACGGTATTACGATTGATGGTATGCGATAACTCACTGTTATGGGTTTGATCGGCCCTGAAACCTGCGCCATAAACAGATTGTATATTCCATTGACCAAGAGCAGCCGTATTGGTAAACTTAGACTGATATCCAAACATATCACGCGCTTCGCGCTGACGGATCTGATCACCATTCACAGGATCATTCAGAAGGAAGGTGAAATTGGAATGCAGACTGAAATTGTAATGTGTATAATACAACTGGTTTTCCCATGTGGTGGCGTTGCCGAGGTAAGTCGTCAGTTTTGCACTGGCATTCATACGGCTGGTATATCCTCCTTCGGTACTGTCGATAGCGCCAAAGCGACTGATCAGTCCACTTTTAACAGCGCGTTCGGGTATTTGTCCGGATGCATTCCACTGGCTGTTGAGTGCAGAAGCTATGATCGAAAGTTTATTATTGGCGCCGATCTTCGTATTGAACTTACCAAATACATTGAACCGGTTAAAATGCTGAGGCGATACAAACGGGCCATCCGAATACATAAATTCACTGGCGATATAGGCATTCGTTCCTTTCTGTTTTTGCCGGTTGTTTAATAAGTCGATCATGGCCAGTGCGCGCATGGTATTGAACTGACCACCTTCCAGCTTAATGGTGCTTTTATCAATGCTGCTGGTTGTATTCAGGCTTACATAACCTGCAGTAGCCAGATTGCCGTACTGGGTATAATAGGGGCCTTTGCCATAATCTATATTTGTAATCAGTTCAGGAATTAAAAAATGCATATCGGCATATCCCTGTCCATGTGCATGCGATACCATATTCACCGGTATGCCATCTGCCGATATATTGATGTCTGTTCCGTGATCAACATCAAAGCCGCGTAAAAAGATCTGCTCTGCTTTACCGCCGCCCTGATGCTGACCGATAAAAAGCCCCGGTACTGTTCGTAAGATATCCTGTGCAGAACGAACCGGTTGCAGGTTCAGATCAATTTTGCTGATGGCATGAAAAGAAGCGGCGGCAGACTGCGGTGTGATCACGATCTCCTGTAAGTTCACCGGGCCTTTTTCCATTTCAATCAGTAAAGAAGATGTATTGGGTTTTATCTGCTGAGTATGAAAGCCAATGAATGAAACAATGAGCCCGGCAGTATCTGTTAATGCAGTACTTTTTTTATTAATGGAGAAATAGCCCTGTTTGTTGGTAGTCACGCCCCGGTTGTTGCTGCCCCATCTTATATAAGCCATTTCAAGCGGTTCTTTACTTAGCTTATCGATCACCCGGCCGTGTACAACCTGCTGAGCATGTACCCAACATCCGCAACAAAATATAATCAGTATGATAATTAACTTCCTCACAAGCCGTAGTTACAGGGTTTTCAATGTTTCAGAAATGCGATGGCTCATTACCGGGCCTAATTCGTATGAGCTGTGATATGCTGCTGTAAGATATTTAAGCGCCATATTTGTTTCACCGCCTGCCTGATAAACTTTCCCTATGTAGTAGAGCGCATCGGGTTCAAAACATTTGTTGGCTACATATAATCTTGCTGTTCTCATGGCATTTACTGTATCGCCATTTTTGTATTGGGCCCAGGCCAGCCAGCTGAATGCTTCTGGTGTTGGACGGTTATGCACTTCCTGCTGTGCGATCTGTAAACAGGCGGCAGCATTATTCAATTCATTGGCTTCTATAGTAAAAAGGTATTTGTTGTACATACCGCCATATAGCGGATTACGGGTAGCAGCTATAAATTTATTAATATGTTCTTCGAACGCTACCTGATTATGCTCCCATCCATCCATTTGCGAAAGTAATAATTCATAATCAGGAACGGGATGCCGTTGCTGTAAATAAGCCACAATTTTGCGGGCATTCGCCACATCTTTATCGTGCGAAAAGGCCAGCCACGCAATACCTTTCAACGCATGGTAATAATGCGGATCGCGGTGTAGTACATCGAGATAGCATTGATACGATTCTTTATAGCGATTGGCATGCCCGTATAAATCGCCCAGATTCGATTTGAGCCACAGATATAATGAAGGGATGGGATTATCTTTTATTTTATCATATGCCTTTTCCATCAGTTCGATCGCTTCATCCTGCCGGCCTTCCACATGATCTTTATATTTTGCTTCGCGGATGAGATAGTCGAAGTTGGTTTTATCTGCCAGACTATTTAATGCTTTTCGCGCCCGGTAATAATTGCCCAATTCCATAGCTGCATCAAATTCCATTAATACCGTTACGTATTTGTTGTCGCCCAGTGCAAGGGCTGAATCGATATATTGCTGCGCCTGTAAAAAGCGATGTTGTGTAATACAGTTGGCAGCGAGTGAACGGAAAGTACCTGAACTACTGGTATGGTTTATTGTATTCACCTGGCGGTACAGACTATCTGCCGTATGTACTTCTGTAATATCGCCTGAGTAAGAAAAACGCTTTGCAAGCAGACCGGCTATTTTTGATGCTGAAATAATATCGCCGGGTGTGTTGGATAATTTGTTTTTCCAGAATTGCATTTCTGTATCTATCCGCTGCAAACCGGTATTGGGCTGATCCTGCAGATAAACAGCGTAGTCTTTGGGATTAGTGATTGGTTGTTGGCGGCAACTGCTGAAGATGGCAAGTGTTACACAGATAAAGAATATATTTTTCATGGTGGTGTTAGTTTTTTTTCACTGCCTTCGACTCAGCTCAGGAGTCGAAGGCAGTGGAAAATTTGAATTATTAATGAGGTGATGCCAGATAAGGGAATGACGTCAAAAACGTTGCATCATTTCCATTTACATGATCACTGGTTAATCCGGGATTGGATGTTCCCTTGGGGCCGCCGAAGATCAGTGTAAGTTCTACGTCAATTACGTCATCTGCGAGTGCGCGACCTGTAAGCACATTGGTGCCGTCGTAAAAAGTAGTAGGCGCTGTGGTTGATACATTCAGCACATCGGTAACCAGTGTACTGCTGAACTGATCGGCACTTAAACCCAGCAGGTTGGTAGTGTAGCCGGGATTTAATGCCAGCAGTCTTGCTTTGAATTTGCTTCCAAACAAACCAGCCATAGCTGATGGAGTGGTGGTATTAAATGCATCTTTATCTGCGGCAGCATTAAATACGGTGTTTATTGCCGGGCGCGCCATCTGGTCCTGTTGTTCGTAATAATCAACATTGTCTTTACTTTTTTTACAGGCAGCGAATGTTATAACGCCTGCCATGATCAGCGTCCATCGGCCGATTGAATATATTTTCATGATTGTTTTTTTGATAATTGTAGAAATAATTTGATGTGCTGTTGAGGAAAGTGGCTATTGTTTCTTCTTTGTTTCCAGCCATACATTTAAGTTTCCATTACCGGCATTAAGCATTGATTTGGGTAATTCAACTACCAGGCTTAACACGTTGGTCCCTGCAAATGCATCGGTACCGGGATTGTTAAAGCTGGTTGCCGTTCCGCCAATGATCTTTTTAAACTGATTCAGATCGAAGAAGAAGGGATCGTCGCGAGGACCGGCAAATACTTTCATACCACCGCCCGTGCCGATAATGGGCGTAGCCGTGCCATATGGTGTTATGGCTACTTCGGCCGTTACTGAACCTTCCAGTTTACTGCGTGTACCTGTTGCAGATGGTTTAACAGGACCGTAGATCTTCATTTTGCCATTGCTGTAAATGCCCTGAATTACGAGGTCTTCCACATTGTCATTGTTGTTATCGATATTAAATTCAATGAGGGTATTGGGATCGAACTGAGCAGCGCCGGTAGCAGAAGGCGCCAGTAATCCCTGTGTGTTGGCAACAAATACCAGGTTATTCGCATCCTGGCCACGAAACACATACAGGTCGGTAATGTCTGTAGATTGATTGGTAACTGTTGGCGAGTCGATATGGTCTGCAGCATACACCAAACCACCTACCGTAATGCCTGCAATAGCCAGAGCAGCCAGCAGCACTTTTTTCTTTTTCATGATTTACTTTTTTGGAATGAAGAATGTTTTGATACTTCATTTACGGTAGTGCGGTGCTGTTAGATTTAAAAAGTTAAATTTTTTTATAGCACTGAAATGACTAAATAAAAAACGCCGCAGGTTGCAACCTGCGGCGTTTAATTATTTATAAGCCGGAATAATAATCATATCCCCGTTCGGCCCAGTAATCATCGGGCCGTTTATTATCGAAGAAGATGGTGCCAACACGTTTGAGGTTTTTTATGCCATATTTTACGGGAATAATTAACCGCAGTGGCGCGCCATGTTCAGGCGGTAACGGTTTGCCATTGTGTTCGTAGCATAAAATGGTTTGGGGGTGAAGGGCCGATGGCATATCGATGCCCACATAATATTCTTCATCGGGCGTGAGCAGTCCGATATACTGCTGTTGTTTCTCTTCTGTAAGATGATAAAAGTCGAGGAAATCAGATAAGCGAACGCCAGCCCACCAGCTAACTTCGCTCCAGCCTTCTATACATTTGAAATCATAGATCACTTCTGTTTTGGGAAGGTTCTTTATATCAGCCAGCGTAAGCTCCAGTACTTTTCCATTGTTTTTTTGAACGGACAATTTCCAGTCGGCCGCTTCAAAGTCTTCATTCAAACCTATATCGCCATTCACTCTTGCTTCGGTAACTGCATCCTTTTTGGAATATACTTTTGTATGATGATTCGAACTGAATGTTTTACCGAAAATTTTTTCATTTGTATTTAATACATCACGCAGTGGCTGTTGAATGCCGCCGCGTAATCCGCCATCTACAGGTTGTTTGCGTAGCCAAAGCCATCCCCATATGCCGGAGCCTGCAGCAATGGAAGCAACAAAAAAAGAGATGGCTGTTCTGCGGCTGATCTGTTCATCAACAGAAAGATCACTATTCTTTTTAAAGAGATGCTGAATCAGGCGTTTCATGGTCAGTTATTTTAAGTTCTGGTGAAGGTGCATCGGGAGCAGTTTGTAATGCTTCTACTGGTAGCGCTTCTGTTTGTATTACTTCGGTTTGCAGTGATTCAATTTGTACTACTTCGAAACCAGTTATTATACCACGGAAATTGTTCCATCCCGTTCGTATCACCTGAAATATATGAATAATAAAAAACAGGCAGTAGCCTATAGTAAGTATGAAATGAATAACACGGGCGCTTTCATATCCGCCAAAAAAAGCGCAAAGCCAGTTGAATTGTACCGGTTTATAGATGGCCAAACCTGTGCCTACCGAACCAAGGCCCATTACAATGATAGCTGTGTAGGCAATTTGCTGTGCGCCGTTGTATTTTTTAACAGGCAGGTCCATTTTGCGGATGTGCAGATCGTGCAACAATACCAGCCATGCTTCCCGAAAAGAGCGCCTGTTGGGTAACAGGTATTTCCACTGGCCCGAAAAGATGGTGTACAGAACATACAGCAATCCGTTGATGGCAAAGATCCACATGAATACAAAATGGAAAGCCATTCCTTCTGCCAATCTGAAAGGAATATTAAACGCTTTATAAAAGCTTTCGGGAAAGAATTTAATAATTGGTTTGCCTGCAATCTTAATGGCGTAGATATCATTGGCCCAGTAGATCAGTAATCCGCTCCAGATCATAATAGCCAGTATGGGGAAGTTGATCCAGTGAAACCAGCGAATAGCAAGGGGGTGCTTTTTTACGATCTTCTTCATGCTGATAAATTACGAAAAAAATATAAACGCAGATTTTTATAATTACCGGTTGGGTAAAATAATTGAGCTTACATGAAGAAAAGGCCCTGGAATGTGCACCCTGTGGCCCGTAATAAACAAAGAAAGGCCGGCAAAAGCCAGCCTCGGGGTGAGCTTTTAGCGTTTAGCTCCTGGGTAACACCACATGATCTATTACATGAATAACACCATTACTCTGATAAACATTTTTAATGGTTACCATAGCCATGCCTCCTTTTTCGTCGGTAAGTATAATTTTATTACCCTTCATGGAAGCCCACAGTGTACCACCTGCAACTGTTTTCAACGCGGCCTTGCCATTTCCCTCTTTAATAAGGCGAGTCAGTTCTTTGCTATCCAGTTTTCCGGCTACAACGTGATAGGTAAGAATACCGGTAAGGGCAGATTTGTTTTCGGGTTTTAATAAGTTTTCAACAGTGCCTTTAGGTAACATATTAAAGGCCTCGTTTGTAGGGGCGAATACTGTAAAGGGGCCAGGAGATTGGAGTGTTTCTACCAAACCGGCAGCTTTAACGGCTGCTACCAGCGTAGTATGGTCTTTTGAGTTTACTGCATTTTGTACAATGTTTTTGGAAGGATACATAGGTGCTCCGCCAACATCAACCGTCTTTTCCATTTTATCCATCTTGTCCATTTTCTGTGCAAAAGACGCATTCATAAATAATGCTGCTGCGAACAGCATAACAAAACTTTTAACCGATTTCATAACAGAGATTTTTTAGAATTAGTTTGTGTAATAAAAAGATTTATGGTGTTTGTCAGAACGCGTACTGTTCAATACCGGTTGATATACGGCAACAGATTGGTGGTTGGATTTCTTTTTACAGGAATTTTTTTCTACTGCCAACTGTCTATTGTCAACTGCCTATTCTTTATTACCTTTCGCATTTAATATTATACCTATGGCATACTGGCTCGTTAAATCAGAACCTTCTGTTTATTCATGGGAGCAATTTGAAAAAGACAAACAAACTTTCTGGGATGGGGTGCGCAATTATGCCGCCCGCAATCATTTACGAACAATGAAAAAAGGCGAAGAAGTATTGTACTATCACAGTAATGAAGGGCTCGAAATAGTGGGTATTGCCAAAGTGGTTAAAGAAGCTTATCAGGACCCTTCTACTGATGATGACCGTTGGGTAGCCGTTGACCTGAAGCCGTATAAAAAATTAAAACATCCTGTTTCGCTCGAAACAATAAAAAAAGATAAACGACTTTCCAATATGGCGCTGGTCCGCATCAGTCAGTTATCGGTTCAACCGGTATCAGATGACGAATGGAATGCGATCATGGAACTGGCGAAGGAAAAGCATTAACATTTTCTTCACGGTTACTTTTTTACGTGTGGTGTAATTAATACTTGTCTGAACCGGGATTTTAAACGATTTTTCTGATTCACCTACTTCGATACTGTCGGTCTTTCTTTCATCATCTTTGAGTTTTTATCGTGCAAATCGGTTTAATCGCATAAAATCGTGGTTCAGACTATGTAAAAAGAATTTCCCTGCATCATACCATCACACTAAAAAAGTAAAGCCATGAAGTTTTCGTTACAATTAATGGCAGTAGCACTGCTATGCTCTTTTGTTGCCTGTAAAAATAATGATACCAGCGAATCGAAAGAAGTGCTGGCAACCACACAGTACAATACGCCAAAAGCAGAAGAAGCCACAACGGTCGATAGCACGGCACCATCTCCACCATCAACTTTTGCGAAAGAACAAGCTGATCAACCCGGTCAACCCAATAAGCCTGAACATCAAAATCAGATTGCACCCTCCAATACCGACTGGGATAAAAAGATCATCAAAAATGCTTCCTTAATCGTAGATGTAAAAGATCATAAATCGTTTAGTGATCTTGTTCACGGACTGGTTAAACAATCGGGCGGTTATGTTGCCGAGGAAGAACAAACAAAAACTGATTATAAAATTGAAAAAGTAGTTACCATTAAAGTACCGGTTGATCAGTTTGATAATCTGGTAACGGCACTCACATCTACCAAAGACAATGTTATTGAACAAAAAATTACGTCGCAGGATGTAACCGGTGAAGTGATCGATACCCGCTCAAGAACAGAAGCCAAACAACAGGTACGTGCACGTTACCTTGAACTGCTGAAGCAGGCAAAGAATATGGATGAGATCTTAAAAGTGCAGAAAGAAATTAATGATATACAGGTAGAAATTGAAGCAGGTTCAGGAAGGGTAAATTATTTGAATCATGCTGCGGCCTTCAGCACCGTTCAGTTAACTTTTTATGAAATATTGAACGCTGCCGCAGAACACGAAGAAAAACCGGGATTCGGAACAAGAGTATTATCTGCCCTGCAAAGTGGTTTCGACTGGATAGGAGAGATGCTGATCGTATTGCTAACCTTATGGCCTTTATGGCTCTTTTTAGGTGGTGCATGGTATGTGTTTAAAAAAGTCAGAAAGTCGGTAAGTCCGAAAGTCAGTAAGTAGTCAGAAAAGTCAGCAAGTCCGAAAGCAATCTTATAAATCAGAGATTTTCTTTCGGACTTTTCTGTCTTCCCGACTTTCGGACTTTTCTAACTAAATTTGAGCTATGAGCAAAAAGAAAATTGTAGTATTAACCGGTGCGGGTATCAGTGCCGAAAGCGGACTAAAAACATTTCGCGACAGTGATGGCTTGTGGGAAGGATATGATGTAAGGGAAGTAGCTACTCCGGGCGCATGGAAGAAAAACCCGGCCCTTGTACTGGAGTTTTATAACCAGCGCCGTAAGAATGTACTGGATGCACAACCCAATGCAGCCCATACCGGACTGGCCCAGTTGCAGGAAGATTTCGACGTACATATCATTACCCAGAATATCGATGATCTGCATGAAAGAGCAGGCTCAGAAAAAGTATTGCACCTGCATGGTCAAATATTTAAAATGCGCAGTGAGGTTGATGAATCACTTGTATACGATATCAAAGGTGATATCAATCTGGGTGATAAAGCCAGTGATGGCGCACAGCTTCGTCCGCATATCGTTTGGTTTGAAGAACCGGTACCAATGATCGAAGAAGCGATTCCGCTGGTAACGGAAGCAGATATTTTTGTAGTGGTGGGTACTTCGCTGGTTGTATATCCTGCTGCCGGTCTCGTCAATTTTGCATCCAGATATATTCCAAAATATATTATCGACAAGCAAATTCCGTATACATCATCTGTATACAATGTAACCGGTATTGAAAAACCGGCTACGCAGGGCGTACAGGAATTGATAAAGATTTTAAAAGGATAGAAGACGCAAAAAGCCGCAAGTCGTATCATGGAAATGGCTAAATAACATCCGCTTTACATATTTTCATTGTATCTGGACGGGGATTTGTATAGTTTTAATGCAGAAACCTTATACAATGGTAATTCCATCCGTAACGGCAACCTTAAAGAAGTATAAAGGCAAATGGGGGCGACCGGAAGCAAAACACCTGTTGAAACGAACCCTCTTTGGCGCTAAGAAAGAAGACATTGATTTCTTCGCTTCAAAATCATTGCGCCATGCCATTAAAATACTACTCGATACTCCAGAGCAGATCCCTGCACCTCCGGTAAATAATTACAATGACGATAAATATACCGATGAAGAAATTCAGCCCGGTCAGGCATGGATAACTGCTACAAAGATCAGCGGTATGAATACGGGCCGCAGAAGAAATTCATTTAAGGCCTGGTGGATCGGTTGTATGATCAATCAGCAAAGGACACTGCGCGAAAAGATGGTCATTTTCTGGCATAATCATTTGGCAACAGAATCTAATAACGTCGATAATCCCACTATGGTGTATAAACACCACGCATTGCTACGTCAATATGCGCTGGGAAATTTTAAAGAGCTGATAAGGGCTATTACTGTTGATCCTGCCATGCTTAAATATCTGAACGGGAATGCCAATACCAAAAAAGCGCCCGATGAAAACTACGGTCGCGAATTGCAGGAATTGTTTACCGTAGGCAAAGGACCTGGCTCACATTATACCGAAGCAGATGTAAAAGCCGCTGCAAGAGTATTAACCGGTTTTCGCATAGAAAATAAATCAATACCTGATGTGCATGGTGTGTTTGAACCCGGGCGCCATGACGAAAGCGATAAACAGTTTTCTTCTTTTTATCAGGAAACAGTTATAAAAGGCCGCAAAGGAAAAGATGGAGAAGCAGAGTTGGACGACCTGATCACCGTCATCTTTCAGCAACCCGAAGTTTCCCGTTTTATCTGCAGAAAGATCTACCGCTTCTTTGTATATCACCAAATAGATGAAGGCACCGAGAAAAATGTAATAGAGCCGCTGGCAAAGATCTTCCGCGATAACAATTATGAAATAAAACCGGTATTGGAAAAACTGTTTACCAGTAAACATTTTTACGATGCGGCCAACAGGGGCGCTATCATAAAAAGTCCGGTCGATTTTACCGTAGGTCTTTGCCGTGAGTGCGGTGTTGCATTTCCGGGTGACGACAATTTTGTAGACCAGTATGGCTTCTGGTTAAGTATTCAAAATACGGCGGCTCAAATGCAACAAAATATCGGTGATCCGCCAAACGTAGCAGGCTGGCCTGCCTGGTACCAGGAACCATTGTTCGATAAAACATGGATCAATTCAGATACACTGCCTAAGCGCACTGCTTTTACCGATCGCATGGTGAGTTACGGTTTTTCACGCAATAACAATAATTATAAAATAGTAATCGATACAGTTCAGTTTGCAAAGCAATTATCATCGCCTTCCGATCCCAATCTGTTGATTGATGAACTGGCTGAACTATTATATGCGGTTGATCTGCCGCCCGAAGAAAAGCAGTATATGAAAACAGGCATTTTGTTACAGGGCCTCATGACCGATCATTACTGGACCGATGCCTGGAATAAACTACAGGAGAATCCTAATGACGCCGCCAATACAAAGATCGTAACCAATAAGCTAAAGAACCTGTTGAAATACATGATGAGCTTACCGCAGTACCAGTTAATGTAAAAACTTATTTCTATGAAACGCAGAGATTTTTTAAAGAACACTATTACCGGCGTGGTATTGCCCTCTTTCTTGTCGGGCATTTCATTAAAAGCGCTGGCAGGTGCGCCACATATGCATGCATTACATCCATATATGAACGACGACAGGGTGCTGGTGCTGATCCAGCTGGCGGGTGGTAATGATGGTATTAATACAGTTATTCCTTTTGATCAATACAATGCTTACACAGCAGCACGACCTAATATATTTATTCCGCAGGAAAAAGTACTGCGCCTGAATGGATTTGATGCCACGGCTTTTAATCCGGCTATGACTAATATGCAGCAATTATTCAATGATGGAAAACTGGGTGTTGTACAGGCGGTGAGTTACCCCAAACCGAATTTCTCGCACTTCAGGGCAACCGATATATGGATGACCGGGTCAGACAGTGATAAAGTAGTAGCATCCGGATGGGCCGGCAGATTTTTGCATGATGTATATCCTGAATTTCCCGATAACTTTCCCAATACGGCTATGCCCGACCCGTTAGCTATACAGGTAGGTTCGGTGGTTTCTACTGCTTTGCAGGGGCCCTTATTTACCATGGGTATGGCTATCAGCAATCCAACGGGTTTTTATAATCTGGTAGAAGGAAAAGTGAATGTAAACAGCAATTCGCGTTGGGGTGAGCAGCTTGATTATATTGAGCTGATGAGCCAGAAAACCGATCAGTATGCCAGTGTAATAAAAAAGGCTGCGCAGAAAGTACCTGCCCAGTCACCTGATTACCCGGCGCCTGGTAAAAATCCACTGGCCGACCAGCTTAAAATAGTGGCCCTGTTAATTGCAGGTGGTTTAAAAACCAAAGTATACATGGTAAGTACCGGCAGCTTTGATACCCACGCCAAACAAACAGAAGCCGATACTACAACCGGTACGCATGCCAAACTATTGCAGCGGGTATCGGAAGCCATTGGCATTTTTATGAATGATCTGAAGTTCTTACAAATCGAAAACAAGGTAATGGGAATGACCTTTAGTGAGTTTGGCCGCAGAATTAAAAGCAATGCCAGCGGTGGTACCGATCATGGCGCTGCAGCACCGGTGTTTTATTTTGGTCATGCCGTTAAACCGGCTGTTATAGGTAATAATCCGGTAATACCCACTAATGCTACTGTAAATGATAATGTGCCCATGCAGCACGATTTTCGGTCACTGTATGCTTCTATATTGCAAAACTGGTTTAATCTGGCCCCGGACGATGTGAAAAATATACTGATGGCCGACTTTCCGCTATTGCCGGTTGTTTAGCTCTCTTCGAATTTTATTCCCTGTTTTTCGAGTTCCTTTAAAACAGGAGTGTATATAGAAGGTATAACAGGAATGTGCAGACCTGTTTCTTTGATAGTTTTATTTAAGATCAGTTTGGCGGCAATGCCTAATGGCAGACCTACGGTTTTTGCCATGGCGGTATGAATGCTGTTCTCTCCTTTGGCGATCAGGTGGCTTTCTGTTCTGTGTTCCTCTCCATTCAATTCATATGTTATTTCATGTTGCATTACCACCAGATCTTTATCTGCAGGTTGCAGCATCAGTTTTTGTTCCAGTGCAAACTGTAATACATCGGCAGCGCTGCAATGACCTTTATTGATGTAGGTATTGTTATCGTCCATGCCCAGATAAAACAATTGTTTCATCGACAGGTTGGCTTCGTGCATTTGTCCGGCCACAGTGGCTGCTGCCTGTGTTTTAATGGAGTCGAGATTTATATCCATTAATTGTCCCTGGTTATCTACCATCATAAATTCCTGCAAAGCCTTTCTTTCTTCTTCATCTGCATCCTGTTCGGCTTCGAGTAACTGCTGCAGTTTTTCCAGTAACTGTTTGGTTTGGGCAAAACGTGCGGTGAGCTGTTTTTCTATCCATTCACTAAAACCATATTTGGCAAAATGGTCCTGAAAGAACTGTTGCAACGTTAAACCATCTGTATCGTATTGAACGGTTTCGTCGGTCAGTTTTAGTTCTACCACGTTTTTCCAGCCAAAACAAAATTCAGGATACCGGAGGGTAGTGCGTATAAAAGTGTGTGCATGCTGCAGATCGTACAGGGAAATATAATTGAGCGAGTCGCGGTTAGGATACCATGCCAGATACCCCAGTTCGGGAATATGAATAACGCGATTGGGATCGAACAGTTTGTCATAACCGAGCCGGCATACATCTCCGTTCTCTTTAAAAACAGCGCCGGCTTTTCCGGCGAGCACTACATTACGCGGATTCCAGCTTATTTTATAATGCCACGGATTGTCATCGCTTTCGGGCGATACCAAACCACCGCAATGTGATTTAAAGGAAGTGATAACGCCGCCTTTTGCTTTTATACGATGTATCAGTTGCATGGCGCTCATATGATCGATACCGGGATCGAGCCCCATTTCGCAGAGGAACAGCAGTCCCTTCTTTTTTATTTGCGATTGTAAGGCGGCAATATTATCGTCGATATAGGAAGCGGTGAGGAGATTTTTTTTGTGTTGTAAGCAATCCTGCGCAACCAGAAAATGAAGGGCAGGAGGTAACAGCGATATAACAATATCGGCGGAGGCGATCAACCGGTTCCGTTCAGCTTCATTTTCTATTGTCACTTCAACAGCTTTGGCGTGTACTGAATTGCCCGTTTTTGACTGAGCCTGTGAAAGGCTGGCATCTGCAACGGTTATTTGCCATTTGCTGACGGCCGCTTCTTTTACAAGATAATCAATGAGCGAAGTAGAAGATTTGCCTGCGCCAAAGACTAAAATATGTTTCATGAAATTGTTATATGATGCAAGATAGTTAATAGGCCACAGATTTTGAATATCCGCCTACGGCGGTAATACATGGTCGCCACAGATTACACAGATGAACACAGATTTTCTATGTCATGATTCAAAGTATAATTCATTCCTCTAAAACTTTAAAGAGTTCAGAATACTAAGATTAAATCCTAAAATGATCGATTTACAGTTTTGAGCTATGATTGAGGAAAATATCTGTGTTCATCTGTGTAATCCGTGGCAAAAATCTCTGAGCGAAGCGAAGAAATGAAAAAAGCCGGTGACGAACACCAGCTCTTTTGGTTTTGAACCGTCCCTTATTTTATATCTTTAATTAGTTAAATCTTATTGTTCCTACATCAGTTGTACTGCCTTCCTGTACTTCTATTAACATTCCTTCTTTCTGAAACAATCTGCTGTTCGCTATCATCACTTTCCATAATCCCGGAGTAACAGTCAGCCTGAATTTACCATCACTTACGGCTGTTTTCAGAGAATCCTTTCCATTTATCGCATAGACCCAAACAGTTGATGAAGGCGACTCTACTTTTCCGGTTATATTTGACTGATGCATGGCGCGAAAGGCGTGCAATGCAATAATTACTAGAACGACACCAATAAAGGTGGCAACAGTTTTACTCATAACTAAGGTTTATCATGCTGGTCGTTGATCGTCGTAAGATTCTTTTAAAAAAACTGTGCCAGTACAGTTAAAAGTCTAAAAACTATGCCAGACACAAAAAATGTGGAAAAACGAACTGCAATTGTAGACTTTTACCTAATTACCGGCCTGGGCCAGCCCCAATGCTTTTGAATTAATGCTGATGATAGAATAATCAATCTTAATACCTCTGTTGGTGCGTGGGACTTCCAATGTTCTTCTTCTGCCTGAGGGGACGTTACTAAAAACAAGGGTTTGGCTTTTTACCAGTTTCTTTTCAGGACCGAAATATTTAATTTCAACGGCTACCTGATCAAGAGGATATAAACTGTTATTGGTTACTGTAATGTCGAGGTCAGAAATACCACCCAGTAGACCTACCTTGAACTCACTGGCTTCAACATGTACCAGATCGTACAAATTGCGGCGGGCCTTCTCAAGCATTTCCTGTGTAAGGGCAGCTTTTTCCTTGTTTTCAACTACGGCCTGTATAGGCTCAACAGGTTCGCTGTTTGTATTTGAAACAGGCTGGGCGATCGATTTATTGTTAACAGGGGGAGTTGTATTCAGGTCTTTTTTTAGCACTGCATGCCGCACAATTGATTGATCGCGTGCAGGGGCATGAGAAGTTGGCGGCGCCGCTGACTCCTGTTCGGTAGTGGAATTGTAATTACGGCCAGACTCATCACGCTGCCGGGTGCTTTTTTGAGTTGTTTCCTCCGCAACAGATTCTTTAGGTGTGCTGTTCGATTTCCCGTTTTGCTGCTCTCTGATCTCTTTTACGAGACTCTCCAACGCCTGCGTATCGGGTTGACGGTGACCTGAATTGATCACCAGTCCAATCACCACACCACCCAGTATTAAAACAGCAGCTACCAGAGCGCGTGTAAGGTTCTTGTTATCCTGCAGGTAACGGCCTGAACCTGCCAGAAGCGCTTTCAGGTCTGTTTTTCCCGTTTTACGTGATGGCAGGAAAGGCTCCTTTTTAACCGTTGATGCAACCGGTTCGGCGTTTTTGGTTACTGCGCCACCCGATTTCTTTGCATCAAACGCTGCTTTTCTTTGTTCGTAGTCGGATAAATAACTGTCATTTACTACTTCATCTTCTTTTTTTCTTGTCTGATATCCTGCCAGCAGACTGCTGTTCTGTTCATCATCTTCTTTTGAAACAATATAGGAAGAAGCTGCTGCAGCCGCCTTTTTTTCAGCTGTTCCTGATGAAGTATTATAAGAAGGGGTATATTGTTCTTTTAGTGTTTTTTCTTCTTTTTTGGCAACAGGCGTGGTAGTGGTGGTAGTCGATTGTGCCTTTGAACCCGGCATCGTAACGTAAATGTGTTTGCCGGCAATCTTTTGTTCGGTTTTGGCAGTAACTACCTCACGGTTTTCGGGAACCGGTTGCTTTGTTTCGGCAACGGCCTGTACTGAAGTGGTAGTTTCAGTGGTTAGGTCGCCTGGTTTTTTATAGAAACGATCATACGGTTGCTCTTCTACGACAGGAGCAAAAGGCTTTAATTCGTCTATTTCGCTGGGATATCTCCAGGCGGCACTTTTGCCTTCTGCCCATACCAGGTCATAGGCTTTGAGTCCTTTGGCGGCCAGCTCTTCAGCAGAGTAGGGCCCCGTTTGCTTATTATCGCGCAATAGTAGGTACTTCATACAACTAATAAAATACTCCGTAAAATTGTTTGCAAGCAGTAGTAGTAACAGATTATCCCCCTTAAAGTATAATCTTATTCAGCGGGTATCAGGTTCAGTAGGTTAAACTTTGGATATTTGATAGGATACCGGGAAGGTACAATAATGCATACCGCAAGTTAACAGATGACATTTATTGTACCAAAAAGTCATAGCAAAAAGTTATAAACGTCACGTTAAAATCATGAACGAAGGAGCCGTATAAGTCCTGAGCGTAGTGGAAGGGCCTCTAAATGATAACCACTAAGCTGTTTTAAAACCTCTCTGTAATGCCGTTAGAAGTGACGTATAAAGATTGTTTATCACGTGTGATGTTATCACTTTTACGGGTTACCTGGTAAATTGTAACCCAACCGTATTATGAAAGCAGCTCTACCTGTTAATGAAAGTATAAGACTGGCCGATTTGTATCAGTATAATTTGCTCGATACTTCTGCAGAGGACGAATTTGAAGACCTTGTTAAGCTTGCCTCCCGTATTTGTAATGCCCCTGTTTCGTTGATTTCATTGTTAGATGCCAACCGTCAATGGTTTAAGGCACGTATAGGAATGGATGATGCAGAAACACCCCGTGATATTTCTTTTTGCAGCCATGGCATATTAAGCGATGGCCCGTTTATAGTTCCAGATGCAACCAAAGATGAACGTTTTGCCGATAACCCGATGGTAAAAGGCCATCCGGGTATACGGTTTTATGCCGGTGTGCCTTTAACATCGCCCGCAGGCAATAATCTGGGCATGTTGTGTGTAAAGGATACTGTTCCCAGAGATTTAACACCCGAACAACAGGAAGCATTGATCATGCTCGGAAAGCAGGCTGTTAAACAAATGGAGCTCCGGTTAAAGAATCTGGAACTCGAAAGAATGACGGAAGCCCAGCGGCGCATTATTTCTATCATTGCCCATGATGTGCGAAGCCCATTGTCGTCGATCATCAGTCTGTTCAGGCTGTACGATAATAATATCATTGGTAAGGAACGGCTCGACGATTTCCTGCAAATAGCCGGTACACAGCTAAACGGCACCCTTTCATTACTTGAAAACCTCGTTGCATGGGGTAAAATACAAGTGGAGCAAACGGCTCTTGTTACCGAGCCGCCTATATTGAAAGATGAAGTACAAAAGGTATTCACCGAACTCACCGTACAGGCCAATTTGAAAGAAAACCGGCTGATCAATCTCGTTCCTGAATCTCTCACCGTTAATATGGATGAAAACATCATCCGGTTCATTATTCGCAATCTGCTTACCAATGCCAATAAATTCACCCAAAACGGCCATATTACCGTTGACGCATTTGCCGCTGAAAACACCGTAACCATCCGTGTAACGGATACCGGTATAGGCATGCCTGCCGCCATGAGCGAAAGGCTGTTTATCAGTAAGGAAAAATTCAGTCGCAACGGCACGCAAAAAGAGTCGGGGAGCGGTCTCGGCCTTGTTCTCATCAGGGAATTCATTGAAAAGGCCCGCGCTTCTATTTCAGTTGAAAGTATCGAAGGGCAGGGGAGTTGTTTTACGATAAAACTGCCTGTTTCGCCCAAACTTTAACATCTTCTTATTACTATCCATACTGCGTGAAGTTGAAGGATGTCAACCGCCTGTTTAATCCACATTCGTGGATAAAAATAAGCGCGAAAAAACCCTTCATATTCACGGGTTTTCCCGCTTAAATAGGGTAAATTTGCCCCCCATCCAACTTACCATTAAACGGATGTAAATCATTCTGTAAACACGAGTATGGAAGATAATCTCACACCACAGGAAACAAACGATCAGAATCGTATTATCCCTGTAAATATCGAAGAGCAAATGAAAACGGCCTATATCGATTATTCGATGTCGGTAATCGTAAGCCGTGCGCTCCCTGATGTACGCGATGGATTGAAACCCGTTCACCGGCGTATTCTTTTTGCCATGAACGAGCTGGGTTTGAATTACAACAGAGCGTATAAGAAATCAGCGCGTGTTGTAGGAGAGGTGCTGGGTAAATATCACCCGCATGGCGATTCTTCTGTGTACGACGCCATGGTTCGTATGGCACAGGAGTGGAGCATGCGCTATACACTTGTAGATGGCCAGGGTAACTTTGGTAATCAGGATGGCGACGGTCCGGCGGCTATGCGTTATACCGAAGCCAGGCTGGAACGGATGGCCGAATATATGCTGGAAGATATCGACAAAGACACGATCGACTTTCAACCCAACTTCGACGATTCAGAAAAAGAACCGTCTATTCTCCCCACGCGTATTCCCAATCTGCTGATCAATGGCTCCAGCGGTATTGCGGTTGGTATGGCTACCAACATGATGCCGCACAACCTCAGCGAGGTTATTGATGGCTGTATTGCCTATATCGATAACCGCGAAATTACCATTGATGAGCTGATGCAGCATATCAAAGCACCCGATTTTCCTACCGGCGGTATCATTTACGGTATGGAAGGTGTAAGGGCCGGTATGCACTTTGGCCGCGGAAGAGTAGTACTGCGCGGTAAACTGCATGTTGATACCAAACCCAGTGGCCGCGAAACGATCATCGTTACCGAAGTACCTTACCAGGTTAACCGCGATGCGCTTTGCGATAAGATCGGTCAACTGGTAAATGAAAAGATAATTGAAGGCATTGCACACGTAAATAACGAATCGAACCAGAAAGAAGGTACCCGTATTGTGGTTGACCTGAAACGTGATGCCATTGCCAACGTAGTTATTAATCAGCTGTACAAATTCACCGAGCTTCAAACTTCATACGGAATAAACAATGTGGCTTTGTCGAAGGGCAGGCCCAAAACACTGAACGTTAAAGATATGATCAGTGAGTTTATCGAATTCCGTCATGAAGTGGTGGTACGCCGCGCCCAGTATGAACTGCGCGAAGCTGAAAAGAAAGCCCATATCTTACAGGGCTATCTGATTGCACTGGACCATCTGGATGAAGTGATTGCCATGATCCGGGCTTCTGCAACGCCTGAAATTGCCAGGGAAAGCCTTATCAATGCAGGATGGGGGCTCGATGAAATACAGGCCCGCGCCATTCTCGATCTGCGCCTGCAACGGTTAACCGGCATGGAGCGTGAAAAAATAAGGGAAGAATATGATGAGTTACAAAAGATCATCGCTCACCTCAGAGAGTTGTTAAGCAATGAAGGCATGCGGTACGATGTAATTAAAACAGAATTAAACGAGGTAAAAGAGAAATTCGGTGATGCACGTAAAACCGAAATTACTTACCTTGACAACGAAGTACGCATTAAAGACCTGATCAAGGAAGAAGATGTGGTTATCACTATTTCACATCTGGGTTATATCAAACGTACTTCCGCCACCGAATTCCGTGCCCAGCGCAGGGGTGGACGTGGTGCCAAAGGAAGTCGCGCCCGCGAAGAGGATTTCATCGAGCATCTGTTCGTTGCTTCCACTCACCACACCATGTTATTCTTTACTGAAAAAGGCCGCTGCTTCTGGCTGAATGTATATGAAATACCCGAAGGTGATAAAACCAGCCGTGGCCGTGCCATACAGAACCTGATTCAGTTACCTTCTGATGATAAGATCAGGGCTATTATCGACATTAAAGATCTGGAGGATAAGGACTCTGTAGCCAGCAACAATATTGTTCTCTGTACCAAAAAAGGCATTATCAAGAAAACCGCGCTGGAAGAATTCAGCCGTCCCCGCCAAACGGGCGTTAATGCCATCACGGTAGTGGAGGGCGACGAATTGCTCGTTGCAAGGCTAACAGATGGTACCAGCGATATTATGATGGCCGTAAAAAGCGGCCGCGCCATCCGGTTCAATGAAGAAAAAGTACGGGCAACCGGCCGTGGCGCCATTGGCGTAGCCGGAATTGATGTGGAAGATGTAAATGATGAAGTGATTGGCATGATATGTGTCAGCAAGGATGACAATTCGCGCAGCGTGTTGGTAGTGAGCGAAAAAGGATATGGAAAAAGAACACCTTTTGCAGAATATCCAATTACCAATCGCGGCGGAAAAGGGGTAAAGACCATCAACGTTACCGAAAAAACCGGTTCGCTGGTAGGCATGCTTGATGTGGCTGAAAAAGAAGACCTGATGATCACCTGTAAAAGTGGTATGACCATTCGTATGCCGGCTCATGGCATCAGCGAACTGGGCCGTAATACACAGGGGGTAAAACTGATCCGCCTCGACGATGGCGACGAAATTGCAGCTATTACCCAACTCGATGATCAGGACGAAGATAACGGCGAAAATGGGGAATTGACAGACGATCAGCAGGCATCTGCAGATACAAATGAGAGCATAGAGGCAACCGATGCCGGTTCAATTGCATCTGATGAAAGTACAGATGCGCCAGACGATGCAGAAGAATCAGGTGAGAACAACGTGGAAGAATAAACCGGCAATATTAATAAGGTAGGCTAAATTAAACAGATGAATTGTGCATCTGGCCAACATACAATTAAAAACATACAGATGAAAAAAATGTTTCTGACAGCCTTGCTCGCTGTATTAGGGTTCCTGTCACAGGCACAAAAGATCGACAAAGCCAAAGATCTGTTGGGCAAGAAAAAGCTAACCGACGCCAAAACAGAAATAGACGGCGTAATGGCCGTTGATAAAAACAAAACAAGTACAGATGCCTGGTACACAAAGGCAAAAATATATGAAGCGATTGCCGCTGATTCTTCTCTGAAATCAACGGTGCCCGGCGCCAGAGACGTTGCTTTTGAGGCCATGAAGCAATACCTTGAACTGGGAAATCAGGAAAAAGACGCTTCTAAAAAGAACATTCAGTTAACACTGGATAACAATGCTCCGCTGGTAGAAATGTATTCAGGATATTCAAAAGATGCGGCTTCTTTTTATAATGCCGGTAATTATAATGATGCCTTCGCCGACTTCAAAAAGTCATTAGAGGTATTCGACTTAATGGCCAGCAGAAACCTGATCAGCGTTAAGCTGGATACAACTACTACACTGTATGCCGGTATTTCTGCCGAAAAAGCCCAGAAGCCCGATGATGCAGCTCCTTATTATGCAAAGATCGCCGAAGCCAAAGCAAAAGGCGAGGGCTTTGCAGAGATCTATAAATGGCTGGCTGATTATTACCGCAGAAAAGACGATGCCGCCAATGCTGCTAAATTCAGCAAACTGGGTAAAGAAGTATATCCCAACGATCCTTTCTGGACCGGCTTCGATCTTGACCTGGCAAGAGAAAAAGGAACAAAGGATGATCTGTTCAAAAAATACGAAGAGGTTATTAAAGAAAACCCTGATAACTATCTCTATCTGTTCAACTATGGTGTAGAATTGTATCAGACAGGTTATGATCCGGATATCAGCAAGCGTCCGGCCAACTCAAAAGAACTCATCGCCAAGGCTACTGAAGTAATGAACAAAACACTGGAGAAAAAGCCTGACTATCCCAATGCCAACATGGTATTAGGACAGATCTACTACAACCAGGGTGTTGAGATCAACAATGAAAACAAAGCCATTAAACCGCAGGGTGGTGTTAAATTAACACCTGAACAGCTGAAGAAAAAAGAAGATCTGCGCGCTGAAGTGATCAAGAAATTCGATCAGGCTACGCCTTATCTTGCTAAAGTAGACGAAGTACTCGATTCACAGGGTAAATTGAAAATGGAAGACAAGGAAAACCTGAAAAATGCACTTGATCTGCTGATCACTATTAATGAAGAAAAAGCCAATCAGCTCGAACAAAAGAAACGTCAGGCTGAAGCTAAAAAAAGTGTTGCAGAAGTAAAGCAATACGATGCTGACATAAAGAAAGTGCAGGATAGCATTACAAAGTATACAGATAAGTATAATAACATCGACAGAAAGCACTAAAAAGGATTGAGATTTATTGTAATCTATTATAGTCTTGCTTTTGTGCGGTTATATATAAAGGTGGTCAGTAATGGCCACCTTTGTTTTTTGCACCAGTCATCAGCTTTCAAGCTCACTCATGTATTACGTGTTGAAACAAGTGTATTTTAATAGCCTTTTAATTGTATCGATTTAGCTAAATCAATGATCGGGACTACCTTTAGGTCATGCGCAGCACAATTGTGCGCATGGGTTTAAGGGTTTAATTTTTCAATCAATTTGACGCAGCCTTTCCAGGCTGCGTTTTTTTGCGGATATACCTCAAACAGGAATGCTTAAGTGATGATCATATGCCGCAGAATTTTGGAAGAACTGGAATTTGCAGATGATCGTTTTGATAGGTATTTTTATCGGATTATTACTTATTCCTATGTCTGATCGTTCAAATACTATTGATTTTACCGGCACCCTGCTTTCTGCAATGATTGATCCGGTCTATACCCCGATGGAGGTTTTTCGGTACTGGCGGGAAATTGCACCTGTTTTTTCTTACGTCGGATCTGTTCCATTGAAAAGAGAGGAACTAATTTGGGACGATCACCGGATGATTGCGTCTATAAAAGACACGAAAGTGATCGTTGCGCCTGATCCGGATACAGAAAAATCGGGGGATGCTGAAGTGCTGGATACCTATTTTAGCCTTCCCTTATATATGCCGGAAATAAGCCAGGCAGATGAACAGATCCTGGCGTTTATGATCCCTGACATATTGATAGAGGAAAATCATATTCCATCGACCAACCCCGGCTGGAGGCCTGCTCATTCAATTCTGCTCAGTTTAACCCGGAATATAGTCTATGAATCTCCTTATTTTATTCTTTCCATCCACATTAATCCCGGAACCTGGGGGTGCAGACATCTTCAATACAAAGCGATTACAGAGGTTTTTCAGTGTTTGAATGCCATGGAGGGTTCCAGCCCGGTTGAAGGTGAAATAGCTCAAAGGGCTGACGAACTTAGCCGCCGGTTGTATGAATGGGAAACAAAGGAAGTTGATTTTCAAAGGATCAGGCAAGAGGTATGGTCGGCCGCATATCAGTTGGTAAAAAAGTTCTCCAAAGGCGAAACGGCCATTCTTCATACCTCACAATCATCCGGCGCTCCGGTTGATCTTTCTGTAAGCCGGGCGGGGGATTATCGGCCGGATCTTCCGGTATATAACCCTGATGACTTTAAACATGAAGCGTGGATGGAGCAATTGGACTGGGGGAGTTCCACAAGAACCAGGGCCATCGCATATTGGGCCTCCAAAAAAACTACCAGCGAGTGGGATCATTTTTTCAATACCTGTATGAGAGGTTTTAAAAGTACCTGGCAAGCATTAGTCGAAATATTGCAACAACCGCCGGTTAGCGGGGATGATATAGATAGATTGACCTCTTTTTTGGCCGATATCAACTGGCCCGGTGCTTATGAAGCTCTTATTTGTTTACAGGATATGGGAAAACCGGCGCTTGAACATGTAGAAAATGCCATTAAAGAAGCCACTCAGCAAAATGATGACATGTGGCTGGAATATCTGCAATATGTAAAGAGTGTGATAACAGATCAGGAACCGGAGGGCGAAAATCCTTAAAATAATTGAACGCATGCATCTATTCCAGGCAAAAATCCTGCTTTATCTTTCTTTCAACCTTATTGGATATGTATTGATGTTTATCAGCATCATGGGTATTCCCGGAAATCCCGATCTGGAGAAATCGGGTACAAAACTGCTCTCAAAACTGATGAGCGTTCTTTTAGTCGCTGCCTGGAAGGGGATACCGGTTTTACTGTTTGCTTCCGTTGTTGCTTTTTATTTTCAATATCTCTTTGTGGGCAAATTTTGTTCGATTGCAAGCTTGTCGCTGGGGCTCGGCGTATTTCTAACGCTCGTAGGAATATATGCGATGCAATCAACGAGGAAGGGATAAGCCTTGAGTTAAATCTGGTCATTTCGGCTAGAATATTCTATTTAACATAATATTAATTATCGTTTCCTTTTAATATTTAATTCGCTGATTTACGGGCCGTGGCTTTGGCCGGTTTTAATCAGACCTTGTTTAGGTCTGATTAGAACTTTGTTTATACCTTGTTGCGGTCAAACCCAGACTTAAAGCGCACTTTTCTGCTCAGAGTGCGCTTTAAGTCCGAATAAAGTATAACGAATGTCCCAATAAGGTTCCTGTTCGCCCGGAAGCAAAACATTTCAACATTCAACGCTCAGCATTAAAAGTTCGAAATTGGGAGATTTACTGCGCGTCGGTGATCCGGTTTTCATTTTTCACCGGCGTGACCTTAAATCCTTTTTTTCGGAGCAGATTGATCACGCCCTGATCGCCGGGTAAATGGCCGGCGCCAACGGCAAAAAGAATGCTTTTATCCTTCATAATATCGGGCATTTGGGCTACCCAGTGCCGGTTACGGCCATATAAAAGCAGGTCCATATATTCATCCATACCGGGATCGCTTTTGTGCATCAGCGTATCCATTTTTTCGAGATTTTGCTCGCGGTAAACGTCTATCATTTCAACGGTAACCTCTTTATAGCTGTCGATGCTGTCTATGTAATTTACCAGGTCTTTTGCCTGTTTTTCGTATGGAATGCTGTCGAAAATTGAAGCCTGAAATTCGGTCGTTTCCAGCCCTTTAATTTCTTTTTCGTATTGTTTGCTTTCCCGCATAATGAGCTCTTCCATACCGTTTTTTTGAGGGCAGTTCATCATCGATTCGCCGATCAAACTTGAAATAAAATATGGTTTGAACCGGTTCATCATGCTCAGCGGCAACTGAACCGCATTGTGTTTGAAGTAATTTTCCACTTTGGCGTAATCTTCGGGCGAAAGCAGCTCCGACAGTTTTTTGCCGTCATTCATCCGCAGGTATTTCATCGCGCCCAGCATCTCTCCCATATTGTCCATATCTAGTTCAAAATAGATCTGGTCGCACTGCTTGATGATCTGTTTCAGGTTATCGCTTAGCGTGGCATCATCGGCGCACAAAACGTGCATGGTACCAAACAGATATGAGGGCTGTTTCAGCCCG
>Ga0105239_10001321_pt1 | contig 33372 bp, 32 predicted proteins | sample KBSC44metaG_FD_92761 | JGI IMG/M metagenome (GOLD analysis project Ga0105239, IMG submission 92761) | Corn rhizosphere microbial communities from Kellogg Biological Station, Michigan, USA - KBS C4-4 metaG | ecosystem: Host-associated > Plants > Roots > Rhizosphere > Soil | place: Michigan, USA... | reverse complement strand
TCTTAGCATGTGCTGCTAATACCTTTGACGCTGCACCTTACCCAGTCACACAATCCAACACACCATTATATATCGTCACAATGGCTGAAACACCTCCAAAACCAGATGCCATTCCGGAGGGTGGACAGTATCAGCCTCCAAAACCTCCACCCAAGCAGAATCCTGTCTTCCGCATGATGGGCAAGTTGTGTATCCTCATTTCGGCATGCCTCTTCCGCTAACCACTTCCAGGATTGCCAAACTTTCGATTCAGACTGCCCTCGCGGAACTGGATGATCTTCCTGACCATCACTGGCTCTTGGACTGCCGCCGTCGTCTATGACCGTCGCGAAAAGAAAAAGGCACAAAAGAAATGGTGTGACCTAGTCGCTCACATTGCACAAGAACCTCTTGATGTAAAACAAATGCGCAGAAAACTGACAATCTTCCTATCCGCTCCACCAGGGGACGGCATTCGTCCCTCGAGAGAATATTTTAAGGAATACGTCAAGCCAGTACTCGTGGCGGCTGCACTGGACTATGATGTGATAGAGGGTCGCAAAGAAGGCGACGTACGATATGGGACTGCCGAACAGATAAGAAGATTACGGAGGAGGAAGGGCGAGAAAGGCTCGGGATCAACGGAGGAGACAGAGCCTGACACAGAGACTCTCGTTGAGAATATTCGGGACGCTGTGCATATCACCCGGGAGCCTGGCGTCAGAGGTGACCTCGTCCTCGGCAGACATACCTGGAAAGAGTATGTCCGAGGGTTGAATGAGGGCTGGCTTGGGCCCGTCGAGGAGCCTCCACCACCGCCTGAACCACTTCCCGAACCAACAACCATCCATCCTCCCATCCAGTCACTGACAGATGAACCTCCCGCGGACACAGCACCTCTATCTGAAGCTGAGGTAAAGGAAGAGGAGGTGAAAAAGGAGGAGAAGAGAAAGCCATCCCCACCACCAGCATATCTCTCACAAGAACAATACTCTGCTGCACCCCTGTCACCACATATACCACAGCAATTTGAACCCTCCCAACCCATACACCAACAACATCTCCTTGGATTCCTCAAGACGCCCCAGCGGATATACAACTTCCTCAACCGCCGCCACTTGGCTGATCAGATAGGCAGAGAAACTGCAGCCATCGTCCTCGCCGCAAGCAGGCCCTACGAACAGACTTCCAGCTTTGCCAGCGCAGCTAGTGACCTGGAAGCGGACCCAGTAGCAACAAGAGCACCAGAGAATGACGCCGACGCCGGTATCATCCAAACGGGACAGACATGGGAGCAACAGTCTGTCCTCGCCAAGGAAGAGCGAACATGGCACAAATCGGTCAGAAAGCCAAGGAAGGAGGGCGACACCACCGAACAGATATGGACAAAGGACGTGGTCCTGGATAGCCGAATCGGTGAGCGGATGAGAAGGTTTACCCTTGAGCCCGAGGAAGAAGCACGCGCAAACAGAATAGCCAGCGGAGCGGAGCAATCGCGGGCTGTGCCCATTCAGGACCTGCGATCTGAGAAGGTGGTGCTCGGGGACATTTCTGAAGAAGAATAGACCAGTGCATTCATTTCTATCTAAGTTAAGGTCAACTTGGTCGAGCCATACTTGTGGAAAGTTTCTGGACGACACAGCTTGGATGTTCACGGACGACGAGGTCGTGTGCGCTCCCACCGTGTTTCGATCGATGACACATGAACACCAGCCATCTAAACTGTACAAACATATGTAATCGCTGATAGTAATGTAAAACCATCCACTACTTGTAACCACATCTATCTGTCTCCCTCAAAATGGCTCTACACGAACCCTAATACCCCTCAACATCCTCCCTTCCCTCCCGCCGCCATCAGACCACGGACTGCCCTCCAAGTCCAAGAAGTCCCCCCACGGCCGCATCCCATCGAGGATCTCTGTCTCGCGCTTCTTGAACCTCTGGCCGTCCCTGACAATGAATAACGGCAGCAGGGGGCGACCGTCGGGGCCGAGGGAGTCCTTGGCCTTCTGGCCATCACCAGGTTTGCCATCAACATCGGCTGATTCAGACTCGCTCGAGTCGACATCCCAATCGCCCCAGGCGTCCCACACTCTCTTCTGATTACTTTGCCCCCCAGCTCGAGTTATCCCACCGTCGTTCGCACCGGTGTTGCGAGAAATCGGCTCGACCGGGTCGAACTCGTGCGATTCATACACGAGCTTGAACTGTAGCGGGGCCAGGGCAAAGGCTTTCGCGACCAGCGATTTCAATCGGTACACGGAGATCGTCGTGGGCAAGGCGCGGGTGAGGGACTTCAGGGATTTAGGTCCAGTCTGCAACCCTTCCTTGAACGAAAATTGTTCGGTAGAGAGCATACCGTCTGCACGGCTAGATTCTTCTGCATCTGCATCTGCATCTGGGATGTAGAAGAAGGCATCGACGAGCCTCGACCCCAGCGTGCCGGCTGGGTACGTCTCGATTTTGGATTTGACACCGTCGTTGTCATCTTCCTCCGCAACTGCGTGGGCCGTCGCTCTCGAAAACTGCAATGCGCGATCGAGAAGGTCGTCCCTATCATATTTGGTGCAGAGAGAAGAGTACAGAGGATGGTTGCTGCGAATCGACTCGACGTGACGCTCCAGAGAGGAAGCTCCATTTGATGGATCAGCGTTTCTGGCGCGGTCATGATTGATGGTGTCCAACACTGTCCGGATCTCCTTCTCCGCGACAGAGAGATAGTAGATCTCGCCTTCCTCTCTGTCGCGGAGAGTGATTGTGGTGTAGTTCAGGGATAGCAATTTCGGGATCCGCGCAAGGGTGAGATAGTATGATATCGAGTCGGACTGGGCGCCAGCGGTTTGGGATCCCCGCTGTGGCTGCTTACTAGCATCAAAACTTTGGTCTTGCGACTCCTGTTGTATTGGTGTCTGGTAAAGAGGGTTGCGTGAAATGTGAAGAGAGGTCAGGTTGGGGAATAGCGTTGGGAGGCTGTTGACAAAGGTATAATCTGAGATGTGATTCCCAGTGACATTCAAAGTTTCAAGTTTATCGAAGATGGGCAGTTTGTTAGATGCGCCGGCATTGAGTCCGATGTGGGAGATCATGTTCCCCTGGAAAGACAGCGCCGTTGTGTTTGGGAAGAGCGAGAAGATTGTTCGCAAGCACGACAGATTGGCGAATTTATTGTTGTCAAATACGATGGTTGTGATCGACGGGAATTTGACCCTGGCGACGAGTTCAAAAGAGTCGAAATTATTGTCGAGAAGCATCAGAGTCTTTAGTGCAGGGAATGCGATGGATCCTGACGGAGACAAAATCTGGATAACCTGCTCTGGTTTCAAAAGGTATTCGCTCAGGTGCAATTCCTCCACATTCTGAAACGATTCATCCTTTTTCGCAAAACGCTCCCGTTGGTAATCATGAAGTCGGAGACCACTCGCCTTGAGGATTTTCAGCTTTTTGAACGGCCGAGACATATATGCCACGTCTTGCCATGTTTCAATGGGGTTCCAGCCAATGTCCAGCTCGGCGATGCTCGGACAAGTTTTGCTGAGTGCTTGTTGGGCGTCTTCAATTTCCTGTGTGGTCGCATCACGTCTCGCGACACCGAAAACAGTCAATTCGTCCGCAAGCACGATCCGAAGCTCGGCAAGTACAGATAGCTGCTTTTGAATCTTTTCAAAGCCCACCTCCTCAACAATTTTGCCTGAAATGGCAATGACGTTGCTTGCCTCGCCCCCTCCAGCTTTTACGTTAGCGTCTTGCTTTGCCCTGCCGTATTTAAATCTGATAGCATCGAGTAACGTTCTCTCCGGGTCTGGCTTTCTGCTAGGTCTGACAAAGGAAGCAGCGGTTGGTGAAGAAGACAAACACTGAAATATTCGCTGGCCCTCGTGAACACCGTCGTGCTTGCCTCGAGTGGGATCGTCCCATTCTACACCTAGCCACTCGCCTTTTGTGCCTGATAGAGGCCCATGATAGCGGACTGAGCAGAGCGCACCGCCGTAAGATCGGCGTTGACCAATGTATGGAGGACTTTCATCCATCCCGATTCCGCAACAGTAGGTCAATAGTAGCTCCTATGACCCAGCCTAATCTCCATTGCACAGTGAAGCAGAACTGGATCGAGGATCGTTCACCAAGTGTGGTCAGGCGGCTAGCCGGAGTTGAAAGGAGAGACAGTTTTGCTCAATGGCTCCTGCTCAGCGACTCCCTGTTCCCGATGGCTCTGATTTCATCTGAATATAATGTGTCCCCGTGCTTGCGTAATCTCGAAACTGGAACTTCTAAAGACCTTATTACATGCCTATGGTAGGTAGGCAGAAGGATAGGGGGCTAACAGTAGGGCACCCAGCACAATGATTCACAAATGCCAAGACCCACAAACAACATGACTCAGACAGCAGGTTATCCTACCTAGGTAACCTTACCCACCTTCGCTGAGTAACTGGAACTTTACATCCTTCGTGCCATCCGTGTCAGAGATGCTACACCATGCATGGTCATTGACTTTGCCGAATCGAGTGCTGTAAAGTTTAAGTTTCGTCATTGATGTGGTCAGTTCGACTTCCCAGAACGTCGTCCGTTCAATATTGACCGGACTCAGTATTTATACTTCGAAGTATCCGGCACTGGGGCTTGAGATGAATCCCATCCCCTCCCTAGAGTGTGAATGATTGTCTCAATTCATATTCTGTTTATCATCAGCGTGCATTAAACTTGGACGTGGAGCATCATGAGCGAAGAAAGTAAATGGAACATCCCCGAGGGCGAGTTTTGTGTATATGGCACGGTAAAACATCCAATCCCCTACTTCCATCAAAGGTCAAATTCAAAGAGCCGACCGACCTTCCCATCATTGCTAACAATTTCAGGTTTATGCTGACCCTGAACACGCCGATGAAGTCGAGGCTGTTTACAAGGAGACGACGAGACTCGCACAATTCGAAGAGGGTGTTGTGTACTACTGTCTATCGCGGGACCAAGACGACCCCTCCATATTCCACTTCTTTGAGCGTTATAGATCCAAAGCCGCTTTCGATCAACATAACCAGCAGGATATTATCCAGAAATTTATCAAGAGTGGCTGGATGAAGGATGTCAAGGCAGTCTTCGCTAAGCCTATCACACCATGATAGCCGAACTGATGTCGTCTGGCGAAGTAGCCATGGATACAGAAGATATTGAGACAAATTGAATTCCTCGTCCGACAGTACTTTGAACATTCTGTACCTCTCTAAAATCCATAACCGGGTCTAGCCCTAAGCACCTTACTCGTATTGCTTTTCCTGGGCGATAACTTTGTCGACCTGAGCCCTGGCTGTGCAGACCTGGCAAGCGCTTAGTGGACCTAAAGTATGCCTTAGCATCCCGAGTAAGTCCTAAGCCTGTGGAGAGGGGCCTCGGGCCCAATTTTAACCCCTAGACCCTAGATTTCAGGTATTCAACCCGTTTCATGTACATACTCAGAAAACCCAGTGCCGTGTGGTTGGCTTGTTTGTTGTTGCCATTTATTTAGGGGCCTTGTTTTGGCTTACTGCCGCGCCTTTAAAGAGTTGGAGGGATAACTGCGGCAATAAGCGCCGATATAAAGTCTGAGCCAGGGTTTTACCAACCCCAAGTGTATTGTGGTTATTGTTCCCAGACACCACCTATTAAACACCCTCCACGCAGCCTTTGAGCAATGAATCTGTCCATGTATAGCAGTTGCAGAAAAAGCCACCGCTTACGGAGCTAAAATTGAGCTAGGTTACCTGATACTTGAGTAAAGCGGCCATGTACGTGTGCTGATTCGCCGCTGAATACCAACAGGATTCCGCCTCACTTATGCTGATGTCGACGAGCTCCATTGACTACTCTGGCGCAGCCACATCTCAAACGTCTGTAATCGAGGCTCCTCTCTGCGCGCTGATGCAATGTCCACGCGAAACCCTTCCTTCTCAAAGAAGTCCATGCTTGATCTCGCATCCTCAATCAACCGTCTCATTGCATAACCTATGATAGACCAAGTCCTCGGCGCCGGATGCCCTGTCACACGCCGAAACACCTCGTCAACCTCTTGCAGTGTCATTTCGTCGCCCGCAAGCCCAACTGCTCGGCCAGCCCAGGCATCACTGTGCAGTAAAGCCTTTGCAGCGAACATGCCAATATTATGTGTGCTCACAAATTGTATCTTGCAATCTGCCGGCATTGTCGCTAGCAGCGCACCCATCATCTGCCCAAACATCCCGGGGTTATAACTGTCCATGAAGCTCGTAGGTCTCAGTATCGTCCATTGAGTCTTCGTGTTCTCGCACTTCTCTCGCAAATGCAATTCGATGCGGTGCTTGCTGGCGAAGTGTGGTACCTTGGTCGGATTGTCCCAGCTGGCAACCTCACCCCCACGATCGACACTTGCGAACACGATATGCTTTACCCCCTGTACTATAGCGGCATCGATAAAATCAATTGATTGTTCTTCCTCCTTGGGCGGAACCGTGACCAGGAAAATTGAGTCGATATCTGGATGCGCATTGAGCAGCGGTTGCGGGTCCTGGCTGTCGCCCTCCACAAGTTGAATGTCGGGGTACTTTCCAAGTAGGGCTTGTGCTTTGGCAGATGAAGCTGATCGCGTGAGGGCAAGAATACTCGGTTTGTTCTCGGTTATGGAAGTGTCGCTGAGTGCTGCAATTGCTGCAGAGCCTTGTTGCCCGGTCGCACCGACGACAAGAATCTGTAGAGGAGCCATCTCCTCAAGACAATTGAATGAAAATCAAAGTTAGAATTTATGTATAAAGTGCAATACTAGCCAAATACTATATCCATGAGTTTCCACATCGGTATTTATACCCATCGAACTGTGGCGAGCCTGAATCCAGAGGGCATATGCTGTCACTGCGGAGACTTTTCGGATAGATTCAAAAATATTAATAGGGTTCATCAGACTAATTAGGGGCTGTGGGTCGTTCACATAACAAAGTTAAGCCGTGATTGAAACTATGTGGATGCTTGAATCGCTTTCGAAGTGGGAGGCTTCTATGTCGTCCTTGTGCTTGAGTAGGACCATTGCTAATATAGTATTTACTACACCTTGCCAGGTCCGCAGTTAAGGAGCGGACGGACCCAATTTTGATTTGGGCTGTCAATGTGCCCATCTTGACCACTTTGGGCGCCTTCTTCTACACGCTTGCGGACGCCTCAGCCTTCCCCTGTTCCTTCTCGCGGAGGCCTTCAACGTCACTCTTACTCGGACGTTCCTCATTGATGCTTGCACTCTCCAGCACCACCACACCATCGATATCCTCTTCGGGCCTGATATAATTCTTAGGCTCGTGCCATTCAGAAAGCGGCATCATCAAGGTTGGCTTCCAGAGGATATTGGAAACCCAAAAAGTGCCAAAGGAGACGACAAGTCCGATCGGGTAGGCGAAGTAGTAGAATCTAGTGATCCCCATAGGCATCGACAATCCCATGTTCCCAAGAAAGCCGGCGAAATTCGGGCAGATGGCAAGTACGTATGCGATGTATGCCCGGAAGTTCCAGCCGTGGTTGAAGTAGTAGACTCCCGATTTATTCGCAGTATACAGGTCTGGGATTTTGAAGTATCCTCGAGCCACAATGTAGTAATTGCAGATGAGGACCCCGGTTATTGAAGAGAGGAACACTTGGTAGGACGCGAGGAATTTGATGAATACCGACGCTGAGCCCAACAGGTACCATGGGTTTATGGCGAGAGATACAATCTGACATATGAACATGCCGGTACGTATGGTGATATACTTGGGGAAAAGGGCTGCGATGTCGTTTCCAGCTGATTTCTCCGTTAGTATTCGCTTAAAATGACAGGAATGAGGCCTTATTAGCGAATTCTGGCTCACCAGGGATGCTGTTCTCGAAGACGGACGAGAACAATGCTGAATATGCAAACATGAAGGCAAGGAAAAAGCAGCCTGCTCTATTCTTTGCCGTGTAGTTTTCGGTCTGGATCCGGTCCAGGAGAATCAATGGATTCCATTCCCGTTCTCCGAAGATCAAGACTGAGCTGGAAGCGACGATGTTGCCCACGATGTTGACCAGGAAATCCGCCAGGGGGTATCCAACTACATTGCCAAGAATCACATCCGATGGTTTTCTCGCATACCGTTGGAAATCAGCCGCGTTACTAGCGAAGGTTGCGCTGCTTCCCATGGATATGAATATAAACTTGACGATGAGCCAGCCTTTCTCGGAGCCATGCACTCTTGAAGGTTGGGAGAGAACCGGACCAGCGCCCCCAGCAAGAGTGATCGTCCAACCGAGCATAGAGGCTGCCGAGATGATATAGACCACAAGTTTGATATCTAGTAAATATCAGCCAACGTGCGCGTATGTCTTGTATATGCTTATATCTACATATCAAAATTCGCATCTTGGGGATCGGAATGAAAAGGAAACACGCTGTCGTGAGCCTTGTCCATGTTAGCGCGCCTCACATTGTCTATCCCGAGTGGGGTTTGCCTTCGTACCAGAATAGTATGTACCCAACCATAGATCCACTTGTGAGCGCCGAGCCTGAGCCCATTTTGTTTGGGATTTTCGCTATACCGGGGAATATTGCATGTAGCATTGTGCTCGACCTGTTAGCACTGCCTGACCAGTGGGTCTCATAAATCGGCTTACTAGACGCATTGGCCTCCTTGAATGCCCTTTTCAATATCAGTCAACATCCAAGTGACGAAGAGGGGTTCTCACGTTGACACCATTCCAGACCGTTGCCATAACAGCACGGTTGAAGGTCGGCCACCACGCACCAAACACACCAAATGCTGCCCGGTTCAGGATGGGAAAGCCAACATGGTAGACTCTGATATTGATACAGTGAGAATTTCGATAGATATTTCCAAGGGTCGGTATCTTCCATTCCGAGACACAAGTTGTACTTACGCTCCAGGACGACCGTTGATGACAAAAACGGTCGCAATCAGAATCCAGCCAGCAATCTGGCAGCCCATAACTTCCCATAAACTCAGGCCCGCTGCCTGTGCAGCGCTCCCTCCATACCAGGTCGCAACTGATCAAGGGAGATCAGCCATCATTTGGTACAATGCGCAAGGACTAGCTCTCTCACCTGTAGCAACAGCCGAAAACCAAAAGATAAAGTACGTCGTTTGTGACCATGTTCGGTCCTTCAAAGCTAATGGGCGAATGTCGTCATTGTCTAACCATGCATCTCTTGCACCAACGCCTTCCGCGCCCTTCACGATGAAGCGTCGCTTAAGTCCAGAAGCGAGGCCCATGACTTCTGGTCCCGCAAGGTGTACCCTGCTATAACTTGTTTTCAGACTTCAAATTAAAGGTTATCCCCACGTAGTTGAGCCTGGTACTGGACACAAGATAGGAGAACCATCCTGCTCATATACCTGTTGCTCTCTGAGGTAGCTCAGGCGAGTCCGACAATCAACGCAATCAACCGCATGCCGCTGCATTCTTGTGTGATTGGCATCATTTCACGTTCATGTCAACTTGCAGCTATCTCGACCTCGCTAAGCAGATAAGGATTGACGTTGATCTCCATGTTCGATGATAGATCGGCCAAGAAACCCCCAAACATTCGCAATCTGGCTGTAGACCCCAGAACGGTTAAGAGCTCCCCAGAAAGACAAGGATGATCTGGCTTTTTGAACACTATATCGGCAGATTCCGATCTTAACAACGGAGAATAAGATGTCGTAAGGAGAGCTACTTGGTGGGTTTTTTCACTAACTTTGCTCAGGCTTATCGGGTGCCGCTTCGCCAAAGTTGGCCATTGCCTCAGGTAAGTTCAGTCTTTCATCTTCCTCTCGAACCTTTCCACTGTAGCTATGAACGGTGTGCTTGTACAGAAACACCCCCAAATCTCGTTGTTCCGTCAAGCCGTGAGCGGGTTCGAGCTTGCTATTAAGCCTACGGAGGGGTGTCACCTCGTGGATAGAATTCATGTTTTGACAGCCAAAAGTTCAAGCCCTTATTAGGTATCTTTCTTTGTAAGAAGGCACCGTCTCGTCTAATGCTTACATCACTGCAATATCAATAGGTTCTTACTTAAAGGCAGGTACGGTCTGCTAGAATGATCCTCTTGGCTGGGTGCAATGTTTTTCTAACTTCTGTTGATATCGCTAGCAACACTATCAAAAGACATGGAACAAACCTGGCATCAATAAGAACCCTGTTTCTACTCCTTTCTCTACAATCTTGACTTGAACAATGTGGCAGATTTCAACTTTTGCGAGAATCTCGCGCCATCAGCTCGACTTCACCTACTGACCAAGGACGCAATGCCAGCTCGCCTGTGGCGACATGGGATTCATTCATTCATGGCGTTGCTTGGTCATCCGCTTCCCCAGCCGTTGGAGCACCTGCTTCGCTTTGTCTGCACAATTCATCAAATAGTTCATCCACTGATGGAGACAATTCCCGTGCTGCATGAGACCTTGCTTGGGCAACCCTGCTCATTATCACATGGAGATTTCTTGCCTTTGATATTAACTGTATCCATGATGAGAGATAGAAATAGACAAAATACTTGCAAAAGAGAACAACAAGGCAACAAAAGGCCGTTGAGTTTTCCTACAGTCAAATTATGGGATTGACGAAAGGATTATAGAAAATGTCCGCAAGGCTGCCTGGATCATCTCAACTGCCGGTTGTGTTGAATTTGATTACCACTTGGTAAAGTCTTTGCTGTTGCTAAAAGTCTTTTCGGGGAGTGTTTCGAAGGAGTGTCGACTTATCTTAGAGTCGACAGTGTCTATAACTCAGCAGAGTCCCACCTTGAGTCAAGATGGGCTTACGAAAGCCGGGTCTGGCAATGAAAAGATAGCTAGTCACCTAGTTAGTGGCAACACAGTAATCTAACCTCGTATCCGGGATGACAAGGCCGATCGGTCGCTTATCAGAGCTGGGTTGGCGCTGTGGCAGTCTGCAGTACACTGCCTCCAAAGAAAAATGAAGATTAATACTACCAAATGTTGGGAGTTTGGAGCACCTAACTAGCTACCTAACTAGGCAAGTACCCGCTAATTGGTTAGGCGCTGCGCTGGCGGCTTGGGGGTTAAATAGAACCACCGAGGCGAGTACTCCGAGATCAACCGTCCAGGCATAAATACGAACTTTGGTTGGTGGTTAGGCAGCTTTTCAATCATTCGCCTATGAGGGTAGTGTAATCGACCATCGCCTGCATGGGTCTTTCTGGGATATCTCGATGTGACCCATCCTTTGCGTCTCTGGAAAGTTGCATCTTTCCAAAGCGAGGCATACGGAATTTCATGGGAGATTCCCAAGCGAAACCACTGGACAGAGCTATGCCACGACGATGACTGAAGCCAGGAAACCTCCTCCATTGGAAGGGAAACGCAGTCGCAGTAAAAAGGTAATCGCCGAGACTGGAACTCAGCCACGATACGTTCGCCCATATCAATGCGTATTTAATGGCTGTACCAAAGCCTTCACCCGTGCCGAGCACCTGAAAAGGCATCAACTAAATCATAACTCAGGAAAGATTTGGAGGTGTATTACGTGCTCCGTCACCTTTGTGCGAAAGGATCTTTGGCGACGCCATCTCAGAGTTTCACATGAGAATGGCGATCTCTCTCCGCTGGATGACCCCGCCAGAACCAAGCCGAGCGAGACCGCCTTTGATAATACTGTTTCGGAGGCATACGTGCAAGGCACTTCCATTGAAGGCTCTAGATGGGACTCCAACACTTCTGTCTCACTGCTGGACGAATCGCTAAGAGACGCATCCTTGCAAAGTCAGATAGAACAAGACGTGTCTGCGAAAATGTCAGAGGAGTTTGAGGAGAATCCTGAGGCATGCCTGCCTGTGACACATGACTCTTTCGGTCTCTGGACTACGAGTTTCGAAGAATCTTGGATACAGGAACTGGAAGAATGGCGATCAGACTTCTGCACCCATCAGAACACGCGGTTCACCGACACTGATATGCAGTGGTTCTTCGACACCCAGCAACCATTGGAGCTAGAACAAGATTCGGTGCAGAGGTCTCAATCCTTGGAGCATTCGAATCCAGCGCCACTCAGAGACATATCAACTATTACTTCAGAGATCTACAATGTCAATGGTCAGCTCCCACCTGTATATCTACAAGAATCGCAATCAAAAATCTTTGTGGCAAAAACAGGTGAATTCGACCCTCCGAGCTGCGGCTTCCAAGTATGCAATGGTCTTACGAATGAGCGGCGCATTGAGCTCCTAATGGATTTACGCAATATCTCGAATTTTGATCTTCGCGATCCAATATTCTCCTTGAATAGCATGAAACAGGGTATTCACCTGTTCTGTCGCAACGTCAACAGTGAATATGCCTTTGTTCATCACCAATTTATATGTCCTTCCTCACAAGAGCACCGGCAGGCTATCATCGATGTTCTCGGCGAGGAACCCGGTTCGCAGTTGATTTGGATAATTATAACATTGGGCTGGTCGTTGATGAGAAGTGACAATAATCATGAATATCAAATGGCTTCTACGATACAGCGTGTCATCCGGACTTCCATTATTAATGTAAATCCACATCCTCCATTGCAGTCCCATACTGACTCATACTGCAGCACCCTGGTCTAACGAGTACACCTCCGCTGTGGATAGTTCAAACACTATTTTTGGTGCTTTTGTTTGCAAGATACCAAGGAACCCGGGAAGAATACGGGTTCTCCTCCATGTTCCATGGCGTTCTGATTGAAGTAAGCGCTGAACATGCTGATCAAGGTCGTCTTTGTAATAATGACCTCAGGCGACACGGCGTATCGATTATAGATGGGATCGAGCGAATATCTCTTTGCAGCCAAAGCAAGGCATATCCACGCGAGTTTGGATGAAATGGATAGAGACCGAGACAATTAGAAGGTTCCTAACAATTTCTCCGGTTTTGGCAATGAACAGTTACGCTGACTGCATCATAGGCTCATCTTGCAGACATTTGCGCTCGATGTGAAACATGCGATTTTACATGGTGGAGAGGTATCCATGACACCCTTTGAATTGAATCTGCGACTCCCCTTTTCAGAGGACGCATGGTATGCGACAACGGCCACTGAATGGGCTCAACTTCTTAGCACCACCACAAATGAACCAGTTTCATTCTTACCAATGCTTAAGAAATCGTGGAATCCACCCTCCACTAAAATCTTGACAGAAACACTCCCTCGTGGAGCAAATATCATCATGTATGGCTTGATATCAATAGCCCGGGAGTTGTCTCATCGAGAACACCACAGTCTCTCTACTCGCTCGAGTAATACCCTCATTTGGCTCGGCAATAAGACTCGACGGTCATTTGAGATATGGGAAGCATCCTGGAAGAAAGTACCTGACAACCTTGGGCTCAAAGCGTTCGCCTGGCGCGATTGTCTGTGTGTGATTCGACTCGCACATACGCTATACGAGATCAGTCCTATGGACCTCCAAACAGTTGCAGGTAAAGAGGTCATCGAAGGTAAAAGGCGGGGTGCTGCAGATTATTCACAGTCTAAGAGAAAGTTACGTCTTTGGGCGAAACACGAACGTGCATCACTGGGAGTCTTCCGTAAGTATGGCTCTTCCTCGTGGAGACCAATACCTAACCATATACCCAGATGCAGCTACCCTGATACAAGAGCGACTCAACGGAGAATCACCAAGCACCCATTGTCACCACTGCTTGTGGTGCTTGTATCTCGCCTGCCTCATTTGCTGGAATTTTGGATTCGCACTGACGAAGACGACGACAGCTTCTGATGAATTGATTGCGGACGGGAATATTGTGTCACTGGAACTAGCGGAGAAGGAATGCCGCGAATACCTCTCTGCTGCTGTCAATATGCATCAGGAAGCTGGAGAACACAACATGCTGGCTCTGAGCCATCCAAGCGGCATGCTAATTGTGGTCATTGAATTCCTTAAGGCTCGATGTGAAGCGGGAATCATCGAAGAGAGTATCGAATGCTTGAACCGCCTTATCGGGATATCTGGCTCGAGATCGTGAATCGCAAAACTATCATGCAAGGGATCTTTGGGTCCGGGTGCCAATTTACCCACGGTGGTGGCCGACAACCGTTTAAAAAATGATTATAAACCTATCTGTATCCAACTTTGCTCTGTTGGAGAAATCGCGGTTGAATTGAGAGCTTGGCTTGACCCCCAATGAGATATATTGATTGGCTCTCCAGAGCCTTATCGGCATATTGGGTGCATGTGGGGCATGTACACTCAAGGACCAAGTCGGACAAGAACGCATTTTGATAGACTAGAGCTTAAGATACGGACGCACAAGACCCCCAAATCCCCCACTTGGCCTTCTCTGTACAACTCCATGGACCATTTTCACTGCAGGCCAAGCATCCTCAGCAGGGCGAGATATGGGATCATAGCATCAAAATGGCATCGGTTAGATGTGCACTATTGGCAGACTGCGGTGTGTAACCAGCCTTGTACCAGATATAATGGTGCTGTACGATAAGTGGGCGTCCGTGCTCGCTTTTGCTATTCGCCTGGTGATCACCAACCACACCTTACCACGACAGCCAGCATAACCAAGAAACATGGTTTGCTCACATATTCACTCAGTGGTCATGATATGGACTTTGTTGGTACTAGCGAGCACCCTGTGGCCAGTCAATTGCTCTAGAGATACGTCAGGTGTACCATATGCAAATGATACTGCCGTCCAAGCCCACCTCAGAGCGAGGGCTCAATTGATAGCAACTGAAAAGGAGACAAGACAAGGTATGTAAGACTCATGGACTGTTGGATTCTGCCGGGAAAACGAATGACTCTGGCATAGATCATGTTTTTCGCAGTTCGCTGTCGGCTGTTGCTCGGCAAGCTGAGAACATCGTTGCGGTTATCCGTCAAGATGAGATAGACCACTACTGGCGCATGTACGCCCCTGTGGGCCCAGATGACAGAGAAAGATTCGCCGGAATGATGTTCCCTAAAGCCAAGCCATACATTCCAGGTACAGAGCTGTGGAATATTGTTCAGCGTATGCCTAAGGGCTCACTGCTTCATGCTCACTCGACAGCCCTTGTATCCGTGGACATCATCATTGATAGTCTGCTTACCACTGAGGGAATGGTCGTCTCCGCCTCGCAGAGCATTACATCTGATACCAGTGGGAAGAATGCAACCATCTCCTTCACGCACGTCAATACAACGGTATCCGCATCTTCACCATCACTTCATTCCGCAGAATATGTGCCAAATTCATTGATCCCGATTGCGGTCGCAGCAGACACATATCCGGGAGGTCGTGACGCATTCACAGTGTTCTTGAAGTCCAAGATGACGCTGACACCCGAGGAGTCGATTCGCCACGATCTGGGTGTCGATGCCATCTGGAGGAAATTCCAAAGCTGTTTTGGGCCCATAGGCGCGGCATTGAACTACGAGCCAATCATCCGAACATACTGGAAAAGCCTCTTTGAGAGCCTCGTGGATGACGGTGTGTACTGGGTTGAGCTCCGTAGTGGTGGCTCGTCCGCGACACTCATTCCCGAGGGGCAGGAAGTGGCTGATCCATACCTTGATTTTTGGTGGGACGTGATGATTGATGAGGTTGAGAAGTTCAAGGCATCGCCCAAGGGGCAGAACTTTTGGGGAGTGAGGGTCGTCTGGTCGGATCTGAGGGGCTGGAATCGGACGGTACTTACTAGGAGTGAGTTCAAAACCTCCCCTATCCGGTCTCGTAGAACTTTCTGCAAGTCATAAGAAGACTAACACCGTGAACCGTGCAGCCATGCAAATTGCTATTCAAAGGAAATTGAATTACCCGGAGGTATTCAGTGGCTATGATCTGGTGGCCCAGGAAGATTTGGGACGTCCATTGTCGGATCTCGCACCAGAACTAATCTGGTTCCAAGAGCAAACCCAGGCACATAACATCTCATTACCTTTCTTCTTCCACGCGGGAGAGACGCTGGGAGATGGGAACAGTACGGATTCGAATTTGTTTGATGCAATCCTCTTCGACACTCGACGCATAGGGCATGGATTTTCACTGTACAAGCATCCAAAGCTCGTGGAGGAGGTGATTGAAAACCGCATTATGGTCGAGGTCTGTCCGATATCGAGTGAAGTGCTTCGCCTTGCGACAGACGCTCTCCATCACCCTATCCCAGCCATGATTGCACACGGTGTTGCTACATCGATTAGCAACGACGACCCTTCGATCATGGGCCAAGACGACCCGGGACTCAGCTATGATTTTTACCAGGCCATTCAGGCTTATGACAACCTTGGACTTGGAGGTTTGGTACGATGGCTCCTACTGATTCTATGCATCCCAGGGCTGACATTTTGGTGAACAGGGTGCTCTGGCTGAGAACAGCGTCCGCTGGTCCAATTTTGAGGATCAGACAAAGGCGGAGTGGTTGCATGACATCGATGCAGGAGTCGACGGCACTAGTGTGAAGGCTAGACGGATGAGAGAGTGGAGCCAGAAATGGGAAGACTTCTGCGAATGGATCGTGGAGGAGTACGGGGAAAGGTACAATGTCAGCTCACCTGCCCCGTGATCAAGATACCTGGAGTAGTGTATAAACTACATTTGGAAAATTGTCCCCCTTTTTTGACAGATGTCTGGGGCTCTTGACGCTAGCCATGAGTTTGAAAGGGCGAATCGTTGGTTTGCCGCCTACACGAGGGGTGGAACAGGCTGTTCCCGGCCCGATCGCTTTGCATGAATTTTGTTCTAGAAGACAACGCGAAAAGGAACGGGCCCTCGGGCTTGAGTAGGTTCAGTAATCGTGCATCTTTAAGCTCAAGAAGCTCCCACTAGGACGTGGCTCTCAATGTGGTCAAGACAAACTCTCAAGGCTCGAAGTTGGTGGCGTCCAAAGTACGTCATCCAGGCGATCTTGCCCTGAGCGTAGGTTAAAGGTTTCGGTTCCGAACTTCCCTGTCATTTGCCAAGTGATGGCCGACCCCTTCGTCCTGGCGAGGATGTCAGAACCGTCGATGATAATTCAGCACTGTATAGAGATTTATCTTTGAAGCAAGCGTTTAATATCCCTTATCTAATTCTATCTTTCATTCTAATCATCGAAACCGCTTAGACCTATAGAGCATTTGGCGTTTCCCGAGTCCTGTCAGCATATCTAATTTGATCAGACGACACAGTTCACCACAGTACTTAGATTGCTTAGTCTCCTAATTGTCGGCATGGTTGCGAATTTGACCCAAAGGCCTGTGGCCTTGTTGGGCGCTGGAACACAGGGCCGGAGGCTGGCTTATATGGTACTGTACCGTCCTGCCCGAACGCTGACGGCGTTTTGCCTTATACTAATCGCAATCTGGTGGGGACAGTGGTCGAGCAAAGGCCGTCCAGTTCATTTGATCGATGCACAGCAGAAGCAGCTGAGTCATGGCGTTGAATACATCCAGGAGCTTCGCGCTGCATCCAAAACTCCAGACCAGAAATGGGGGGAGGTTAAGACGTTCACATCCGACAACTTAGCCGCAGCTCTTGAGGGAGTCTGGCTGGTCGTTGAGGTATGATATTGCTCTTTCGCTCGCCCAAATCACAAGGTTCACTAATCCAATATCATTGAGTAGTGTGTACCTGAAAAACTTGAACTGAAGAGAAATATGGTTGCTCAGTTGGACAAACTGGCCCCAACTGCCGCCTTGATTGCCTCGAATTCGAGCAGTTATCCAATTTCAGAGATTATTGATGGCTTGGAGCTATCGAATGACCATCGGGTGCTCAGCGCTCACAGCTGTAAGTTTCAGCACCTCCTATGAACATATATCTACTGTCAGAAATCCCCACATGCTGAAGGAGAAAAAAAGACTGGCCTCCAGAAACTTCCGGTGAGTTGCTATCCACCTAGCTTTCCTTGCCATGCTGAATTGATATTTTAGCGCTCGAAATCATGGGTCATCAGCAGACGAATCCCGAATACATATCCTTGCTAATGGAGGAGTCTCGAGCGCACGGGTTTAGTCCATACCACGTGAAAAAGGATTCGATGGGTTACATTTATAATAGGTAAGCTGCTGCTCAAGCCTCAACTGTTGCCTCCTGGTGTCCTCCGCGTCGTGGTCTAACAGCATTGGTACAGAATATGGGCTGCGATCAAACGAGAGGCCCTCCTAACTGCAGCCGAGGGCGTTGCGACACCGTCCGAGATAGATGGTATCTTCAAAGACGTCTTGAAGACCCCAAAGGGCCCGTTTGAACAAATGGATGTGGTGGGACTAGACGTGGTGCTCAACATCGAGGAGCATTATGCAGAGAAGAGGCCAGACATACCTTCAGAGCCTCGTGACTATCTGAAGAAGTTAATTGAAAACGGACACTTGGGTGTCAAGAACGGGCGGGGCTTTTACAATTACTGATTTTAAGGGCTATTCTGCAATGATAGAAAGCTGGGTTATTGGAATGATGAGGAAGGCCACCAGGGTCATGGTGTGAGATCCTCCGGCTGTATGAAGGGCTTTTCTTTTATAACCCAACGGAGTTTAAAGCGTGGGAACGGCTGAGGCAAGCACTAGAGGCGCTACGAGGCTCTGGACTGAGGCTGAGAAATCGAGGCTTGTTGAACACCGCAAGACACCGAATGCTTCTCAGTTCTGGCCGTAGCCATGCGAGATAGATTTTGGATGAGTACGAGAAATCTTTTCGGATGTTCCAATATGTAGATGTGACCCATCCTCTTGACTGCGAATTCCAGAGAAACGTTTTGTGCACAATTGACAACGAGAAGGAGGAGACAGTCAAAGGTTGATTCTTCCCCATGGAGTATCTCCATACCCCGGAAAATGGCAGTCGCGATGATCCTTGCTGCCCATTTTCGCATGGGCCTTGGTTGGCGTTGATTGGCTCGACGGCCCAGTAGCGCGACAAGCTTTTGGATAATCGGATCAGCTTGTGACCACACCAATTCTTTCCTTCAACAACACCTCATGCATGAGGCATATCTGTTTCTGTAATCTCGAAATGATCATTCCCACCTTCGTGGGCTTGTCTCGAGGCGATGGCGCACAGTGACCGAACCCACCGGCGAGTTCAATTCTCGAGTTGCGATGAATGTCGGAAGTCCCGCGTTGCTTGTGATGCTGGCAGAGCACGTTGGAATCAGCATGACCCCCAAGAGTTGATGTCCTGCACAAGATGCCTTAACCGTCAATGGCAATGCACTTTCGAGGTAAGTTCCTTCTCGCCTCAAAAACGCCGGTTCCTAAATATGCTGATACTCTTCCCACCAGTGGATGAAGGAGCATCCAGGGTCCTCAGCAAGCCTTCGGACTGAACCACAGAAAAAGCCCAAGAAGGTTCGGCAGCGAACACAGACTGAAAGTGCCTCTATCGATGAGCGGCAATCACAGATCTCTGAACCACCCGGCAGTATTACACTTCAGTCCAGCCCTGGCCCATACGAGGGAGATTCTAGGTATTGTCTCTGAGGCCGTGAAGTTTCGAGGCTAACAAACCAGTTTCTCTTCCATATGGCCTTCCAGAGAGCCTTCGCAGAATATTCCTGCGCCCGCAGCTGGCACAGATGCTTTACCTAGCCTTGTTGATCAAGCATGGCTTCATACTATCTACGACGCTGCGTTCGAAACAGTTTTCGGCTCATGGATGGGAAGATATAGTAATCCATTTGCGTATGTCCACACTATCCCCAGTTCCACTTTTCTATTTGCCTGACAGGCCTAGGTTCGGAGAACAGAGCCTATCGGATATCGTAAGTATTCGCCGACTTTGCAGCCAGCTTGATAAGTGGATAGAGGATGGGCATGACGGTACAGGCACCATGTTGGATTTTGGGGCTTCGCCGGAATCATTCAAAAATGAGAACGACATGCAGATTGACAACTATCTCGACTGTGCCATTCAAGGGTTTGCCGCACGATGGCTGCCATTGATCTCTCCCATCAGTACTACAGGAGCCCCATGCCTCGAAATTGTGAGGAGCTTGTGGAGGCGTGCCCACAGGGATATGCTCAAAGTCATCAACAGGCCCTCCTACCGCTCCATGTTGGCTTTATTGCTCTTCGCTCTCACCCCAACTCCAGTCGGTATATCCGAGGAGGAAGAGTTGGATGGTGTCTCCGGTCAACATTGCGTTCATGCTGCTCTTCAACAGATCCAGACACTACGTGCGCGCCAAAGAAGCCTCCAATTTAATGGCACGCGAGTAAACCTTGCCAGTGTGAGACGGACTTCAGCAACAAGCCCCCAGTCACTTGCTACCACCAACTTTATCAATGCTGAGAGTACAGCATACTGGGCAGCACTGACTTTTGACACATCTGCGTCCTTGACCATGAGCTGTAGACCCTTACTATCGTCCGGCCTTTTTGGCTTCGACGCTGAACCGTCGTGGCGTATGGTTCGGACATGCACAGAAATTTTCAAAGGAATGACCAAGGACTGGAAAGAACCCGAATTCGAGATGACAAATGAAAAGGCAAACCAAATCATAGCAGCTGGGGCTGCCTGGAAGCTTTTACAATGGAAATTGACCGCTAACCTCAAGGAATCTTTACGAGATGGCCACGATGAAATTGAGGTGAATAAGGCCTTCAACGCTGTGTCGGACGCCATTGACCATTTCAACGTCACCTACCGAGATCTGCTCAGTGCATGCCAGACCCGAATACAATTCTTCAGCCAAGAGACGAAACTTCGCTGGTGTGAGTAGATTCTAATGTCATGACTTGTCTCGGTGCCTGTGAACTAACCAATCAACCTGGCGACTAGACGAACTGGTGATGCATTACAACCTGAGCATCTTAATGGTCCCGGATATAGTAGCTACCACGCACCGAGAGGACCTGTTATCCTTGTTCTCGGCAAAGCGAATGAATGCAGAAACCTGGGTCATGAATTGCCTAGAGTTCGGCCTCAATAACAAGTACACCCTACAACTTCGAAACGACAAAATCCCCTCTGATCCGAAAGCACCCATCACCGCGGAAAATACGATTACTGTTCCGTTAGTTGCCATAGACCCGTATCCACATCACGTTGTCGCAGCTGTGAAACTCATGCAACAAGCTATCGACAGAGACTCCGCCAGAGGTAAGATTGGTCCAGGCGCCTACAACAATCTACTCTCCACACTGAGGCAGACACTGGAGCAGTTACCCCAGTGCTCAAAATCCGTCCAAATGGCCAGAGCCGATTTTGCAAAACCGGAGAATCCTTCCCAACCAGCATATCCACAATGGTGACAACACGCCACTCAGGGAGATTAGCAGCGTCGTGTGGACTTTTGACTGTCCTCACGGAGCCGATCACGATGTGGGTCTTCGATTTCGAACACGCACACGGCTCTTTGATGTTTCTAGAGCCTGGGAGGTCAGCCTGAGGCTATCACGGCCCAAGACGGCGTAAGCGAGTCTACGAGCGCAAATGCCACTCGTCTGTCATTAATCGAGAGGGTAAAAATCACCCCAAACTAGAAGAACAAATCAAGGGGAAGTTAATTTTCGTCTAACGTTAGTTGCGGGGAAATTTTGACACCCCACGGGCAGGATGCCTGTCAGCCTCGTGCGTCATGTTACATTCGGATCCGACTGAGATATTGAGATCCCTCAATTTTTAAGCTTAGATCAAGCTGGGCCAACGTCCAACAAGATCTCGAATTAAGCGAACAAGTGCCCCAGAGAGGCAATGCTCAAAACTTCCAGTATCCATTCTCTTTCGCCTCCAGCTCCTAAGCACCGAATCAGCAGTGGATAATCTACCACTCCTTTTGTATTCAACAAAATAATGTGGCCTTGAACAGGGTACTTCGCATCCGGGGTCTGGGCATATGTCAGTTCATGGATGGACTCCATGGTCCACATACAAGAACCGGAAAGAGTATAAGATATCTCATTGACCTCTTCATGCTGTCATAAACTATTGCCAGTTGATTGCTTTCAAGATTCCAACATCTTCTCGTACTGCAACATGGCCATCCATACCACGACCAACATTCACGAAACATCCCAAAGCAACGAAAAATGGGCAGATGATCAAGTTGAAAGGTCAATCAGCGAGAAGCATGTCGTGAGTTGATTGCACAATTCCAGAGTCTTTTGCCTCTCCTAACATCACCACTAGGACTCCAAGCATCATGATCCAAATTGGACAGGTGAGGGCATCGACACATCTGGTGTCGACCCTGAAAAGACTCTTCGCAAAATGGATCTCCGCCTCATTCCCATGCTGGCTCTCCTCTACTTACTCAGTTTCCTTGATCGATCAAACATCGGGAATGCGAAGATTCAAGGCATGCAAACCGACTTGAAACTCACAGGTCCGGAATACAACCTTTGCGCGACGGTGTTCGTAAGTCAATTGCACTTGTCGTCCTTTTTGATTGGCTACTAACGTTTGTATCAAGTTCTTCACATACTGCGCCTTTGAGATTCCCTCAAACCTTCTCCTGAAGCGCTTTCGACCGTCGATCTGGCTTCCGTCGATTATGGTCGCATGGGGACTCGTGATGACGCTGATGGGTCTTGTGACCACCTACCATGGCCTCCTCATCGCTCGTATCTTCTTGGGCGTTGCAGAGGCAGGCCTCTTCCCAGGTGTGGCATTTTATCTCACTTCCTGGTATGTAAGAGAAGAACTTGCATTCCGTCAAGGACTATTCTTTAGCGCTGCGAGCGTTGCTGGCGCTTTCTCGGGTCTTCTTGCGTATGCAATCGCCAAGATGGATGGAGTAGGGGGGAGGACAGGCTGGCAATGGATCTTTATCCTTGAAGGCATCTTGACAGTGCTAGTGGCCTTTGCTGCTTACTTCCTATTGTACGACTTCCCCGATACCGCCTCGTTCCTGACGGTTGAAGAGAAGGCTTGGGTTGTGCATCGCCTGAAGTACCAAGGCAGCGAGAAGACTGGCAGACTCGTGGCTGAAAGTGACCATTTTGAATGGAAATACGTTGTTCAGGGTAAGTACAATTCCATTTATTGGTTGATGGACTTTGGCTAATGATTTGCACAGCGGTTACCGATTGGCAACTATACCTCTCTCTGTTCATGTATTGGGGAATCGTTTGTCCTTTATGTGAGTCTTACTCCCATCTCCGTCGTTTAATACAATCTGTTTTCGATCATGTTCAAGAGTCATCTACATGTTGCTCCCAGCACCAGGGATAGCCCTGCCAGGCCCTGGAGCTCTCCACCTCGCTCTCTACTTGACTTTGATTCAAGGCTAGAATTTGCTAATGTGTAATCCGAATTATCTACAGACTCGATCTCGCTCTTCCTACCCAGCATTATTAAAGAGTTGGGCTATATCTCGACCACAGCTCAGCTTCTCACCATCCCGATTTATATCACCGCTGCAATTCTCGCAGTTGTTGTTTGTTGGTTAGCTGACCGCTCGAGCAAGCGAGGGGGTTCCCGGTGGCCGTATGTCTTCTTCCCCATGTGTGCCATCCTGGTCGGATTCATCATGGCAATCTCTGCATCTGCGGTCGGAGGTGTGCCTGGCGTCGTATATGCCGGCGTCTTCATCGCCACTTGCGGAATTTACCCAGCCTTCCCCAACAACATCACATGGATCAGCAACAACCTCGCGGGAAGCTACAAGCGTGCCGCGGGAATGGCGTTCCAGATCGGAGCCGGCAATCTCGGCGGTGCCATGGCCAGCAACTTCTACCGTGCGAAAGATGCGCCCAAATACTTGCTCGGCCACGGCTTGGACATTGGTTTCGTCGTGGCTGGCCTCATCGCCGTCGTTTCGCTGAGGATCGCCTATTCCCGGATCAACAGCAACAGGGAAAAGAGCGGTGCTGCTGAGGGTCTCACCGACAAGGAACTCTCTGACTTGGGCGACAGGAGTCCATCCTTCAGATACACGCTATAAGCAGCCATGGCGCCACAGTGGACTCCCTCCTATAAAGGATCGGGTTGGAACTGAGTCGGCTTCCCTTGTCCAACATCACAAATCTTTCGCATTTGGCGGCCCGTTCACAAGGGAATGGATGGATGCAACTTGCCTAGTTGGTCGAGAAGTGAGACAGGCTGTGAAGAGATAGCAGAGCCAAATTAGCAAAGAAGTTAAATTGAACATTTCTTAATGTACAATATTATAAAAATTAAAGAGCGTCTTCTGCAATGTGCTTTCAGTACAGAATTCTAGAGTCTACACGATTCTCACAGGAAAGAAGCGGCTCAACCCGCCTTCGGCTCCAACGGTTTACACTCACTCCTCCAGAGTCATTTTGTCTCCCACGGCCCCTTAAAGCAGGGTTGATCACTACTTATGTATGTATGTACCCTACATGCAACTCGTTGTCCGATGCAGTGGGACTACATGTACCTACATAGGTACTTGCTTTATTTCTCGGGCCTCTCAGCAGCCGACAGTCGATGGTCTCGTACGTATGTCCATGGCACTATACCTCGTTGAGAGCATGGGCGCAACGTCACCATAGATTCAACCTCACCATAGAAAAAGTCATTTTGGGAAGATAGAGAGATGACAGATATGCCGGCCAAACCCCGCCATTGCTTGCTCCATACTTTTCTCGGTAATAAGAAAGCCCATAGACCATACTTTGAATAAATAAACTCATTTCATCGTGCACTTTCTTTCTGGGTATCTTGTGGTATGGCCTTGGGGGCGCGATGTGGTATTGTACATACGTAGAGCACGCGCGAAGACTGGGACAGTAGAACGCCGGGCGCTATGCAAAAAAAAGGACTCGAGATCCAAAGCCAAGAATCAGGGGACCTCCACGCTGCGCCACGCTCCAGGAAGGGAGCTGCAAAAGGTGGCCGCATCCCTGGAACAGACCAACAAACAAATCGTTCTGCCAACCCAAACAGGGCAACATCAAGGCTCGACATCCTCGAAGACATCGTCCTCGTCCTCGTCCATGCCGGACTTCTCCATCTCGGAGTCTTCCTCGACCTTTGGCGCGACCTCGACACCGGCCGGGTTGAGCAACAGGGCGTCGTTCTGCTTGTACTCGGGCTTGAGCTCCCACTTGCCATTGAAGTCGCCAGCCTTCCACATGAACGCGATCTCGTCTAGCGTCTGCCGCAGGTACGCTTCCGGCTGGTTAACCTTGGCTTTCAGGTCGCGCAGGCCCCAGATACGGTGCTGCCGGAACAGCTCGAGCAGCTTGTCGATAAGCACGTGCTTCTCGACACGTGCCGCCCGCGTCTCTTTTTGTGCCTGGCGGCGTGCTTGTGCATTCTGCGAGGTGAGGATGTTAGCTGGCGGGTGGTCAAAGAGGGGAAGGGGAAGGGAGGAGTTGTAGGAGTGGGGGACGCCCTGGTGGTGTTTGCGGCTGTTACTTACCTTGAGTGCGTTTGCTTTGTCGGTCTGTGTCATGAAGGGTAGATGTTTCCTCGACGGGTCCTGGTCGCCAGTCGCGAAGATGGCTTGTTCCCTGCTGGGGATCTTGAGGAGCTCTGCAGCTTGTTTGCTCTCCAACACAAAGTACTCGTCGTTTTTGACGGGCACCGCTTCAAACTCCTTTGCGACCGTGCCCGTGATTGCCGTCTGTTTGGGAATCGGCCGACGCGCGTACGGCGTGTATCGACCTTTGTTTTCCTTCTTCTTGATTTGCCGCTTATGGTTTTCGTACAGGTACGATCGCCCTTGGCCCGGGTTTCCGTCTTCGTCGAGCTCATCCCACGTGAATGTCCGTGCCTTGTAGCCAGGTAGATCTTTCTCGGAGAACACCATCGCCTGGCCTGGTCGTCGGCTCCGCACTTTCTCGACGGGCGGGAGGGAGAGATTGTATTCTTTCGGCTCGTTCTCGAATTGAGGCAGCTTGTTAAGCATTAAACTCACCTGGCGGAGATGTGTTAGAACCGAAACAGGCAGGGAAATGCAGGGAAATAGGAACAGGCGTCCTTCGTACCCTGGACGGATTTGATTCTGGACCCTCCACTCTTATTGTGCCGATCTCAATCTCATCTTCGTCGTTCAGGTTGGAAAGAACCTCCCACAGCGATTTGGGGATATGGCTCAGCCACAGCTGCTGTTGTGCCTGAGAAAAGTCGAGATCCCCAGTATCCTCATACATGTCCTCGTCATCGTCGACATAGGGCGAGGGCGTGTCATCTGTGGGCTCTGGCTTGATGATCTGGTCTGGAACAGATTCCACTTTGACCTTGGGAATTCCAGAGCCCTGTAAAGTAGCCATGGCGAGGGATGATAGTCGACGTTGCGATAGACGTCAAGGAAGGGGAAACCTTGGAAGTATTGAATGGAATATGCGGAGAAGTCCAGTGAGAGCTGGGGCTCACAGTGACAGTGGCAGATGACATGTAACGCTGTTTAAAAGTCACGTGATCAAAGCCTGCCACTTCGTTAGGGCGACGACAAAAACTAACCATCCTGGGAATACCATTCACTGCCATTTTAGTTATAACATTGAAAATCATGGATCCATCCATGGCTACTGGTCCTGGCCGGAGTGAAAGTATAATATCATCTGTCTAAGTTGGTGGTTGTACTTCGAGTTGCATTGTGCCCGGTGAAAAGTACCTATGAACACACCGATGTCTTCCCCTGCTGTTACTTTCCAGCTCATGCAGGTCACACAGTTGGACCATCACACCGTCACCATGGTCCGACATAGCAACATCCCAGGTGAATGAGTTTAATTTCCCCTCCCGAAACTTCACACCTCATCTGGATTTCAACTACGAGCGATTCCCTCAACCGATAACCTCCGCCTTTATCGCCTTCCCATCTTTCAGGGTGAACCGTAGAAGAGTCCCCTTGCTGGTGCTTCGAGGATCGGTGTTGAGGGAAGATGATTTTCCTGCCTTATTCTTGCGGATCTTGTGTCGTGGAGATCTTTTGATTCTGGATCGTCTTGGTGATGGTGATAGTGACGAACCAGAAGTTGACGAGGGCTCAGATGGCGTTGAGGCTGAGGCATTTGGGAGGCATTTTCTGGAGTTACGAAACCTGACCGATCTCAGGGAGATGACCCTATCACTCGTTGATGGATGAACTGGCGACTGCGAGGCCGTGGAAGTCCCAGCCATTGATACTATGAGGGAACTCAGTCAGCCTAAGGGTTGCTCGAAGGGTTTTATGGGAGTCCGCTGACTTTTTAACCTCATAAGAACGCCTACTTCGTGCAGTGTTTGAGCCTTAGGCTTATAACTTAGAGTTGAAATTTGCGTTCCCAAAGAGAATTGGTGTGTGGATATCGTATATCCTGATTGATTTTTTAGTTATGCTTCCTGAGGAGATCCTTTAGAGGACTAGGGGTTTCTTGTAAGGCCAATGCGAGGACTAGCTTGATACCAAGTGTGGCTGACCCCTAAAGATATATCCTGGTGATAAGATATCATCAGCAACATCTGTGAGGACTCTTTTGTTCGGGGTGGCCATTTGATTGCTTGGTGAGACAGTTGTTTGAACATTCCAGTGTTGAGGCTCACATGGCTGCCGCAACTGACATTGTTTGAACATCGTTGATCCCAACATCTTGTAGCGTTTGACAAGCCATGCATAGAGGAAGGGGTTGTCGAATAAAAGAACCATGCAGGAACCTGGTGGGAAAGTGCAGCGGAGAACCTCACAAGCAATCTTGTCGGGCTTAAGGAGATTCATGCAAGACAATTCATGCGGAAACAAAGAAACACTGCATCATCTGAACCCATAAAGGTTCAAAGCGGAAATCAAGGAAACATTGCAGGTTCAACCAAGACCACTTCTCATCATTATGGGTAGCACCTTGTCTTGCAGACTCTTGTAAATGTCCAAGATACCAACCATTCCTGCCCATTTCTTTGCCAGTGTGTTCAACAGAATGAGGCATGTTCCGGAAATCTCGTGGATTCCAGAAAAGTCGATCTCGTCACCTTGGGCTTCCCCAGCCAACTCCCGGGAGAAGCTGACCACTGGCAACCTTCCATCAATTGCGAGGAGACAGTGCGCCATTATGATGATTGTGGCCTGGAAAATGTAATGTGCTGAAACTATTGTAATTGGGTACATCCCCCACGGGCTACCTTCTGTGCCGCGAAAGAGTTTATGGTAGAATTCTACCACATGAACAGCGGAGTAATAGCTTTCCCGAGGGACGATCTCCGTCACCTCTGGTGGCAGCACCTGATCTTTAGTAGCCACCAATGCACGGAGTAGCAGGGGTTGGAACAGAAAACATATCGATGAATCAAAGCCCATGTCGCAGGTCATACTGCCCATGCCAAGCCCTGTGTCAATGAATTGTAACTCACGCCGCCAGGCTATGATATGCTCGAGGTTCTGCTCATACCACATCCGGGGGAGGTTGGGTGCCACAGCCGGCAAGTAAAGCTCTCGAAAAATCTCGGACCGGATATATGTCAAGCGGTAGTAGTGGCTGGTAAGAATGAGTTGGAGCGAGTCTGGATCCGCCATGGCAGATTCATTCAGTGTTGCTGGATATTCTGCAGTGATTATTTCTTCGGTGAGATCTGAAGGCCGACCTAGGTGCTGCCCTACAGTGCGCTCGATGGTATAGAGGCCCCAAAAGATTGAGCGTCGACGTCGGCGTGACTTGTCATCTTCATACTCGTCGTTTGTCTCCGTGTGGTAGCTTAGCTCCACGCTCAGGCGACAGGCGAAATCAAGGAGCTTCCATATGTCACCCTTCCTCGGGTAGAATAAGGTGAACATGATCAGAAGTAGAAGGGCCTCCAGGGCATCAGGGGACACATCAGAAGTGACTTCTTCGACGCATTGTAGGCCCTCTGCGTAGTAAGCCATGGATTCCGTGTCGTAGATCGAATGATGACGGGCTTTATTTGCAGCTGCCACGGCGCAAACCATGGCCACACGGAAGAATTGATGTGCTTCTCTATCCGTGAGGTACTTCGCATTAGAGCTGTGATGGCGGAGATATGTTTCGATATCCTGACTCAGATCCTCAGGATCAAAGAAGACCACAAGAGTGTTGGTTGTGGACATGTACAGATTGACAAGCATATCAATCTCGGCACGAGAGGGTGCTGGTCGAGGCTGAAGAGGCTGTTGCACTTCAGTACTTTGGGCGTTCAGCCAAAACTGCGGACCTGCGTAGTCTGGATGATGTACCATAGGTCCCAGCTTCGCCTGGGCATGGACGAGGACCTCGACGACAAGGGCATATGGCGAGGAACTACCCAGAAATTGCCAGCAGGTTGGATTTGCATGTTGGATAATGAAATGCTTGTCGAAGGACAGATCGCTAGTATACGTCCCCCATTCATTGGAGTGGCCATCCAGATGAGTGGAGGCCAGAGAGATGTTTCGTTCGTGATGATGTGATATACGAAATGGATCCAGAGGTTCAGCGGTGCCGTTGACAGCGGCCTGGACAGAGCGAAGGCGACCCAGGCGGGTCAATAGTGAATGCACGTAGCTTCGTGGCAAGGTCTGTTGTAAGGCATGGTCGAAGAAGGTGCACTCTGCCTTTCCCTTCTCACATAGTCGACAGGCTGGCAGGTTTGTGTCACACTTTCTACGTAGTCGGCGACATCTTTGACAGGTGGGTAGCAGACGAGTTAGGTCGGCTTCGGAGATGGTCGTAGAGTCGAGATCCATGTTGCGGTATAAGTGATCAAGTCCGCAAGGGGCCCAAGGGAGCTGAGGCTGGAGAGTGGAAATTAGGACATGTGCGCTTCTCACGAAGTCACAGCCTTGCAGAAGCCCGAGACATATATAAAGCTGACTACCGGTGTCCCAGTTGACATGTATTCTCCCACCCAAGAGCAGCAGCAACGACGTGACACAGTCCCAGATGAAGAGGAAAAAGGTATGATGAGATGACAGGTGCGGGCAGGATGGCGTGGGCAACTGATCGCCCACTGACGATGCTTGCCGGTGGATTAGCCGGTTCCCGTTGGGTGTTTTGGCGTTGAGTTGGCGGGGAAAGAACTCCATCTCCAGGGCTCCTTCTCCATTAGTGTGACTCGTACAGTTATCCGTAAGATATCGGTACTGACCAATACCGACCCAGTACCGACCCAGGACTAATCCGGGTGCCAACCAGCAGCCTCCCTCGGTATCAAGACCGTACGATAAGGAAACTCAGAGTCCGCACGGCAACCTGGGGACCCTCCTTCCCTCCAGCCCTCCAACCCTGCCGCCCACTTACGCCCACGACGCGCACTGACATGACGCCCATTACTCCCACCCACCCATTGCGTTCCTAAGAAGCGATGTATCAACCAACGGCCTCCTCCCACTCTCATCCAATCTTTTGCATTTACGACCATTCTACCTAACTTGACTTGGGAAATTATACCCACGCCCTGCTGCATGGCTGTACATTGCATGTCAAATACTCCATACTAATCCCATCCATTGTTTGAAACCAACGTGCCAAGTGCCTCAAAGTTGGGGTGACAGTCTCACAGACCAACTGAGTCTGCTCCATATTCCTGCGAAGTCACTCATCACTGACTATCACTGACTATCTCGACGTCGCCTCTTTCTCACCTGCCATCTGCCGTTAGGACAGTCACACACGAGCGAAGATAGTCAATTCCATCGTCTGGCTATCTCGACTCTGGAAGACAGGTGCCCCCATCTTCAAATTCTACCACGTCATGACTATCTGCTTTCAATGCCAACTCTAAGCTATGGCTGAATGTCGCCGCTCCGTTCTCTCATGTGCCAGATGTCGCCGTCGCAAAATCAAATGTGATCGAGCCATCCCCTGCAGTCAATGCATCGCTGCTAAATCCGACTGTACGGGCTACAGTTCCAAGGATCGGGACCCCACCATCCCACGGAGCATTGTTCAACATCTAGAATCTGAGATTGCGAAAGTCGAGGGCGAACTTGCTCGCAATGGCCATCTGGAAGAACTCAATGCCTCAGATATCTTGGCTGGGATGCCCACCAATGATGGAGTTCCCCTCGATGAGACTACCACCGCACTGCCGTTGATCGATATGGCTCCCATGGACCAAGCCAGCCCGAAACTATCACTCTCCCTCGACACATCACCGCCAGTGCTCGAGAGGGACACTTCACGAGATGAGATCATGTCTTGTGGTGAAATACAAGCACTGATTTTTGCCATTTTACCAACAGGCCCTGGTATCACTGACCTTATTGCGCGAGTCCGCATGAGTTTGACGCCCTCCACCGCAATTGCATCAGGCTCACCTCGAGAGGCTCGGCGGAAATCCATCTCTCGAGCCGGCGATGAAGTCAGCTGCACAATGTTGAAATCTATTCCCGGCGCAATATTGAGGTCACTGGTCAAGAAATACATGACACGCGTATACCCTATCTTTCCAATCCTATACTCCCCAGCACTGTGGAAACAACTCGATACTGTGATCAAAACCTTACAAGATCTTCCCGACCGCCATCGAGCGGTTGCCCCGTCCTTCGACTTCCTCATCATCTATCTCATGCTCTCCATCTCAGCTACCCTGGGCTCCGCCAAAACCGGCCATGAGGCAAAGCATATGGTGTTTTCCGGTAGCCTGTTTGAAGAAGGCATTCAGCACATGTCCGAAAAGGCCAAAATACCCTCTGATCTGGCGGGCATCCAGGTGACCTTGTTGGTTCTACAGTATGCGTCTATCAATCCCCGACTCGCCAACGTATGGATGCTTACGGGGGCGGCTATGCGTGCATGTCTTGAATTGGGTCTGCACCGTGAAGCGCCAGAAGGTCTGAATTTTGATCCATTAACATTGGACCTCCGGCGTCGCCTGTTCTGGTGCGCCTACAACTTTGATCGTTCAATATGCTCGGCCTTACAACGACCTCTTAGTATCCCCGACCAAACTATCGACGCCCATTTCCCGTCCGTTCTGGACGACCGCCACATCACCGCCCAGGGTATCGACGCGACGGGCATTGAGACCAAGACACACAATCTACGTTGGATCCATTTCCGACGCTTGCAGTCTGCCATGACAGAAGTCCACTTCCAGGGTAAACCACTTGAAGAAGGCCAAACATGGGAAGACTGGCTTGTTTTCATGGAACGGCGCCTCCAAGCCTGGTATGAGGATTATAACGACGGACACGAATTGACAGAGTTCACACTGGCGCATGGCTTAACTAATCTACACCGTCCATCACCACGCGTTCCTATGCCAGCTCCCCGCAGCCTAATGGTGGCATTTGAAGCTGCCTGCAGTTCTGCCAAATCCCTGCGGGATCATATACTGAACGGCTTCTACCGACGGTCGTGGCTGATTGCGCACCACGTGCTAGAAAATAGTATGGTAGTGCTGTTCTGCCTGCGCCACGGCTTCGACACGATCAGCTCAAGATTCAACGCACAGCAGATCTTCGAAATGACCAAGGTCTTCACGGCGAACTTTCTCTCTCTGGCCGCACAAGGCTGGAATGAAGTCTCAAACTACGCCGGAGTGTACGAACGTCTACTCGGACCACTACTCGAATCGGTCTTCAGCAACCGACCACCGAGTCTCTCGTCCTTCGGCCCCGCACAGGACGCAGAGCTCACAAGAATGCTGTATCCCGGCCCCGCACAGTTGGACAAGCTGCGCTTCGGCGCGAGGAGTGGGTTTGATGCCGGTGGTATGAACATGTTCGACGTGGGCTCGCTGAATTGGGATGACTTCAGCGTAAGCGATGGTCGTAGCGGCAGTGCAGACGGGTTTGTTGCCGGCTGGGACCTCTTCGACCCTGCTGGTGGTGCTGGAGGCGCTAACGGCATCGGCGCACAGGACCTGGTGTTCGGCATGGCGTGATTTTGCTTCAATGCGATTCACTTCACTTCAACTCTATCCCTCTTGTAGAAGTCTACGCAGGCGGAGGATTACACGCACCCGGGGCCCGCAAAACGATTCCCGCCATAGTTGAACACCCATCGCCACCGAGATCTCCCATTCTGCGTATGTTTGTGTCTGTTTGCTTCATCTCATCGGGCGGCGTTGGCGGAGGCCTCACTAGCTAACTGGCTACGCTGATCCAGGAACTCCAACCAGTTAGTTATTATTGGCCCGGACCCATTACAGGAGGAAATCTGCTTTGAACGTACCACGCCGGTCCATGCGTCGTATTTGGTATTATGTAGCCATCTTACTATCCATCCATCCATTCATTCATTTTATACACCTAATATATCTACTGATCGAGAAAGTCCTAGGTATCAGGGGCTTATAGAGTAATACTTTAAGCTACTGTGCTGTGCTGTGCTATGCTAGCACTATCATACGGCTTGCTATTAATAATTTAATAAATACTGCACTCCGTACTATATTTCGTTTCACGAGCGTCACAAGCAGCTGGCTCACTAACCAACTAACCAATTATAGACCGCGATAGCAGTGAACAGAAGTTATGTGGTCTCTCATATTTACTTTTGGTGTTTATTCTATGATACATGTCTATATCTGTACGCATACCATTATAATACGCAATCAGTTCGGTTGGGGGGGGGGGGGGGCCCACCAAAAAAAATCTTTTGGGAAAGTTTTGTTTTTTTTTTTTCCCCTGTTTCCCCCACCCCCCTCTTTTTTTTTTTTT
>Ga0105239_10001320_pt1 | contig 33382 bp, 26 predicted proteins | sample KBSC44metaG_FD_92761 | JGI IMG/M metagenome (GOLD analysis project Ga0105239, IMG submission 92761) | Corn rhizosphere microbial communities from Kellogg Biological Station, Michigan, USA - KBS C4-4 metaG | ecosystem: Host-associated > Plants > Roots > Rhizosphere > Soil | place: Michigan, USA... | reverse complement strand
TTTGACGCAACATCTTGCCAACAACAAGATTGATTTGTACATCAATCTACCGTCAAGCAACAGATTCAGACGCCCAGCCAACTATATGAGTAAAGGCTACCGAACTCGACGTATGGCTGTTGACTATCAGACACCTCTCATCACGAACGTGAAGATCGCCAAGATCTTGATTGAAGCTCTCGCCAGGCACTATGATTTGAAGATTCGAAATATCGATTTCCAAACCAGCCATCGCACGGTTGTTCTGCCAGGTCTTATTAACATTGCTGCTTTTGTCCCAGGCGTTGCTGAAAGAAACTCTCATGACTTCTCCCTTGTGAGCAAAACTTCAGTTGCTGCAGGTTTCAGCATGATCAGAATCATGCCAGTTGGCCTTAATAGCGCAGTGATTGATGGCAGATCATTGAAGGTGGCACAGTCCAATGCTGAGTATGGAGCATACTGTGATTTCAATTTCTCGGTCGCTGCAACTGATTCGAACTCTGAGCAAATTGTCCATGTCAAAGGGGAAGTGGGTTCACTCTTCATTCCTTTCAACCACTTGTCCTCAGGCAATATTAATAAGGTCGCTACTGTGAGCTCTCATTTTGGAACTTGGCCAACATACAAACCCATCATGACCGATGCCAAAACCACTGATTTGGCTTCGATATTGCTCCTTGCAAGCCTCCACGACCGAAAGGTTCATGTTATGAACGTTACCTCCAAGGATGACATCAGTCTCATTGCTCTCTCTAAAGAGAAGGGACTGAAAGTGACGTGTGATGTCTCAGTCTACAGTCTGTTCCTTTCACAAGTTGACTATCCTGATTGCACAGCATTGCCTTCGATTAAGGACCAACAGGCTTTGTGGGACCACCTAGCAACTATCGATGTTTTCTCGATCGGCAGCTTGCCTTATCAAATTGCTGGCGATAAAGCTGTTCCGACTGTTGGTATTCTTGACGCCCTGCCGTTGCTACTCACCGCTGTATCAGAAGGCAAGATGACTCTAGATGATGTGACCAAGCGGCTGCATGACAATCCAAAAGCGATCTTTGAACTACACGATCAAACAACAGCATCTGTCGAAGTGGACATTGATCGACCGTATGTTCTTCAAGCTGGTGATGTCTGGTCGCCATTTATTGGGAGAACACTACGTGGTGGTGTGTCTAGAGTCGTATTCCAAGGAAAGACAGTCTGTCTAGATGGAGAGATTCTCATTGATGGACCAAATGGAGTTGATATGTCCTCTCACCTTATTCACCCAATTTCAGGTGATGCAGTTACAGCTTCTCCGACAATTCGTGCTCAAGAAAGTGTAGTCGATAGACGAACATCGCTTCTGGATACTGCCACAACGAGACGTCTCTCAATTACCTCTCGGAGTCGACCTATCATGCGTGCTCGGAATATGGACGAAGTACTCGAATCTAACAGTCCCCTGCTTCCAACGTCTGCATTCCAACAACCACAAGCGCCTTCAAACATTTCGCCATCACTACACTCGCTGTTGTCGTCATCGCCATTCAAGAATCGCCACGTCTTGTCTGTCAACCAATATACCCGACAAGATTTGCATATCTTATTCACTGTTGCCCAGGAGATGCGACTTGGTGTACAACGACAGGGAATCTTGCCTATTCTTTCCTCTCGGGTGTTGTGTACGATGTTTTACGAGCCCAGTACGCGGACATCGGCTTCATTTGACGCGGCGATGCAACGACTTGGTGGCCGCACGATTGCCATAAACACGGATCACTCAAGCACCAAAAAGGGCGAGACACTACAAGACAGCATCCGCACTCTTGCTTGCTATGGTGATGCAGTCATCCTCCGCCATCCAGATAATGAGTCTGCTGCAACAGCGGCTAAATTCTCACCGGTACCCATCATCAATGGTGGAAATGGAAGTAGAGAGCATCCGACCCAGGCATTCCTAGACCTTTTCACCATCAGAGAGGAGCTTGGAACAGTCAATGGTCTTACCGTCACATTCACGGGTGACCTCAAATATGGCAGAACAGTGCATTCGTTGGTCAAATTGCTCCAATACTACGAAGTGCGCGTCAATCTGGTGTCTCCAAAAGCCCTGGCATTGCCAGCCGAAGTACGAGACCAGCTTATTGCTTCTGGAATGTTGGGAACAGAATCGGAAACCCTCACACCGGAGATCATCTCTAGAAGCGATGTTCTCTACTGTACTCGAGTCCAGAAGGAACGCTTCGAGAGTCTAGCAGAGTACGAGCGACTCAAAGACAGCCTCATTGTGGATAACAGTGTACTCAAGCATGCGAAGTCAAGCATGGTCGTGATGCACCCACTTCCTCGAAACCAAGAAATCAGTGAGGAAGTTGACTTTGACCAAAGAGCTGCATACTTCAGACAGATGCGTTATGGTCTTTACACGAGAATGGCACTGTTGGCTTTGGTCCTGTCACCCTAGATCCCTTTGCTTGAGCAGCCCAGGTACAGGAGAAGCTTCAGTTAGAAGGAAGTATGGGATAATCCATGCGGTCCAGTGATAGATGGTGGGATGAGATTGAGACTGGATGCATAAAAGTTTTGGTTTCCCTTTTGGCAAAAAGTATATAGACTTAGATTGACCCAGATCGCAACGGCGCACAAGTACGGAGTAAAGCCCCAAGGCCTTGTAACGTTATGATGAATCGATGAGTAATGTAATAAAGAGATGCCATTATGGTCTACGTACCATTATCCTTTCCTGTCCGTAAATCCGTTCATCGTTCGTTATTTCTTGCCGTTGAGTTTTGAATTGGTCGAGATCGAGGCTAAAATTAAGCTGAAACACCCAGCCTCGGTATTTTCATTGCGGGTGCCGAGTGGCTTGCCCATTAGTGCTTCGCTTAGCTTCCGGTCACATCTATTTTCAGGTGGCAGGAACACCAATTCAACCGTCAACCATCAACCTTTGTTCCACAACCACCAAGAGACAGGGATATTTCAAATGTTGCATATTAGCTGGTGCGCGGAGTCCGAGTCTGGATTTTCCATTGTCCGGGTGGATCTTCATGTTGGCTCGGATTATTGATTTCCAAAGTTTACTCGTAACCTTTTCAAGCTGGTGGTGTGCCCAGCCTTCTCGAACTTTTGTCATCGTGTGCCTCGATGGTGATTTTGCCGTGTTTCGGGATTTGTAGGACTAAACTGGGTTGGCTATAGCGACTACCTCACGATCAAAGATTATCGAGCACAGAGTACGACTACAGAGTAAGAGATACCCGTACAATCCGAGAGTGTGGCAAGGACGAACAATGGGGTGAGGATTTCGACTTGGTGAGGGGCCGCTGCCAGTGGCACAACAACGTTACTCAGCGTACCAATGACCCCTCTTTGTGACGCACACCGACAACTCCATTGAGGTAGCGGAAGCTGCATTGTCGTCAACCTCCCAGCCATCTACAACAAAGTACAGCCATCATAGTGGAGGTCGAATGAGGCGAGTTGTCCAGCATACAAGGCTAGCTTTGTTTATGGTTCCGAGAGTGGCTTAGCTTCGGGAAGGCTGGGAGGGACAGCCGAGACATCCGCCAATCACGGCCGAGAAAAAAGCTTGGTTGGTCTCGGCAAAATGCCAACTTTGACGCCATCTAAACGGATTTTATCCCTGCCATCGACTTTTCCATCATCCACCGTCCCCCCCCTTCTCGCTCGCTTCGTACCTTGTGGCTACGGGTTTCCCAACCAATCCCTTTTTCGCGATGTTGCCTCGCCATCACCCAGCAGCAACTGGTGTTCGACTCCATCCGATGGCTGGGTAACTGATGCAATAATGCAATGCCAGCTCCATCGAAGCACCCCACGCACGGGTATATAGAGAGTGCATGGTCACCAGTAGGTCTGTGTTCAATTCATCATTCTCTCATCCACTCATCTCAAACAACAAGAGGAAAAGCATCGATCCCCGAACGCACTTCTTTCTACACACGTCTCATCAGGCGCACAGAGCTAAGCTTCCTTGCAAATCCTCAGTCCTTAGACAATCTGCATTGACCTTTTCCTGACATCTGCCTCATCTCGATCTTTTTTTGCTCTAATTTTCACCATGCATCCCAACACCCGATCCACTCTTGCTGCTGCTGCTGCCCTTTCTTGCCTTTCCGTAGCCAAAGCGGCGCCCAGGGCTGAAGGATGGGAAAACTGGTCTTCGGCTGCCGCACAGACAACCACAACAACAACGGCCACGACCAGCACGAGTGAAACCGAATGGCTTCCATGGACAACTACTACTACCACCATTCCAGTTGTTCCCACCTCGAAGACCACCGAGGTTTGGTCGGACTGGGAGAGCACCACAATAACAACGACCTCCACAAGTACCTCTGAGACGGAATGGCTTCCATGGACTACTACGACTACCACCATTCCAGTTGTTCCCACCTCGAAGACCACCGAGGTTTGGTCGGACTGGGAGAGCACCACCACAACAACAACGACCACGACGAGTGAAACCGAATGGCTTCCATGGACAACTACTACCACTACCACCATTCCAGTTGCTCCCACTTCGAAGACCACCGAGGCTTGGTCGGACTGGGAGAGCACCACCACAACAACGACCACGACGAGTGAAACCGAATGGCTTCCATGGACAACTACTACTACAACCATTCCTGTTGTTCCTACCTCGAAGACCACCGAATGGCTTCCGTGGACTACCACCACGAGCAGCAGCAGCTCGACTAAATGGCAAGAATGGACGACTTCCAGCGTCGTCCCTGTTCTGCCAGCTACCACCGAGACCTGGGGGGACTGGTCTAGCTCTGTGCCTGCTCCTGTAACTACCTCTAGCTGGAATGCATGGAGCTCAGTTGCTCCCAGCTCTGTGCCCGCTCCTGTGACTACTTCCGCTTTCAATGAATGGTCTTCGGTTGCTCCAGCTCCAAGTACTACCGTCAAGCCGACCACTACCTTCCACAGCTCTGTTGTGCCAACATCAACCACAATCGCACCAGTATCCTTGACAACCTTCACTGGTGCCGCCAGCAAACCCACCGGAAACGCCGTCCCTCTCATTCTCGGAGCCGTCGCCATGGTGGCCATGTTTTAAGAGACGAAAACGCAACGTCACGATTGCTTGTCCTATTTCAACCTATAATTTTAATCGTTTCGACACCTTTTCACTTCTCAACATAAATTCAACGACATGGGATGTTTAACTACGAATCAACGCAACGCGGGACGCCACCAAAAAGAAGAAACGCTCAGTTTACGGCAAATACTAATACTTGTGCATGGGAAATCGAGGAGGATATGTTTTTCAAAGGACGAACAGCACGGCCAGGTCAGGACTTTGATGGAAATGGATCATGGATTATGGAATTGAATTGTGAATGTCTTTAACGTTGATGGAACATATGATATGAGTATGAGTTCACGGTTCTCTCGGGACACTCCGGTAAATACTATGGAAGACATTAATCTTTGTCATTGACTTTTAAGTATGTCGGCAAGAGAAATGAACAAAGGACAGACATTAATAGAAGAGTTCTTTGCAAGCAAAGAAGAAGATCGAATAGAATGAATCAAAATTTAAAAATGAATTCTACCTATCTCTTCTCTCGCGTGGTTGAGTCTTGACTTTGATGACTATTCACTCAACGTTCGAGTTAGCCTCTCGAGAGCCTGAATCAACTCTCAATACCAGCATATATGTAGCTAACTTAGTTGCTATCAAGAGATGAACTGTCAACCAAATTTTACAGGTCTAATGCGCCAGACTAGTATAACCATCATCTGCCAGTCTTATGGAAGTTAAGTTAGACGAGGTCCCCTCAGCCTTAGAACACCAAAGCTCACATCGAAGCGCTAACTGGGGAGATTAGTGCTCTGATTTTCTTTCCAATTAAGGCTGGATATTAGAGGGGATGGATTGAGGGAGTAGTTTGCTCGCTCAATTACCTTCTGCATCATTGAAGCCTCAACTTGCTTGCGGGACCGGCGAAGGATCTCACTGGTACTGGCCAGATGCAATCATGGTGCTTTGAACGGCGGCGGTCCCAATACTGGGAGACAGGGCCTTGCTCATAATAAATAGCCTTGTTCATTGGAAAAGCTGAAGCATTGTAGTCTCAAGGACTAGGACTGTCGAAGAAACCCGTTTTTGTCCCGTCACAAATAGTCCCCATGATCGTAGTACTGCTTGCAGCCCCGCCCAGCCTTATGAACTGATATTGCCTGTGTCCTTCACCCCATCTCCAACTCTCGAAAAGGGTCCTGATGTATGCTCTCACATCTATTCTGCGTGATAACTATTTATTCTGAAGCCACCAGAGCCCTATTCCATCACCGGATATATTCCCTGCACCAGTGGATGTGGTTAGTGTGATGGTCGCTCCCATCCAAGGGCCAACAGATAGATATGATATTGGTCGCCATAGTTATCCATCGTGCTGTGGCATAATTATACAACCTTGTAGAAAGCAGGCGCGGGATTCAACCCATTCTGAGTTCGCAGCATATATGGTCTGGAACAAACTAAAACAAAACCAGAACTCAGATGATGCCCAAAATCCGGACTCGGATGATGACCAAGACATGCAATCGTCAGAACCGGACAGAGGATAAAAACAACAAGGCCCGTGACGCGCACTCCAAGTGAATCGACGTGGTAGGCTTGAAGCGATCCATTGTAGAATAACTTCCTAAAGCAGAAGGACGGACTCACGACAGAAAATTCGACCGCAAACCCTTCGCAGGGATGGATGAGGAATTTGGCAAGTTTGGTTCGGATCCGCTGAAACCAGAGTGGAAAAACGACGTGATGGATGCTATTCTGGAACTGCATAGTTTGCAGGTTACCGTCAGTAAGGCATTTGCAGTCTGGATGCTGACTAATGACTCCTACACATCCCACCAGAGTTAGCAGGATCGCCACTCGGGTTCGACTACGATCCTGGACCTGCCATGGGTGTAGTTCCATGCTCTTATTCTGTCCCTGCACCTGCCACGAGTGAAATAGCATGTTGAAAACAGCTTTTTTCTGGCTGGAGGAACGAACTGTGTTCCCTCACGACGTTGACCACAGCCTGCTTGTCACATGACACTCGGAGATCACATGACTCTTGGCACTGGAGGACTACATCTCCAGTTCGTAGACACTCTCTTCTCTTTCTCCCTCTCTCCTCAGAGACGGCCCAACCAATAAATGACACTACTACAGTGCAATTGAAGAGAGCTAATGCAGCCTCATACTTCTCTCAATCCCTCTTCTTACTGTGACACTGCTGCTGTAAGGATTAATCTCACTGTCCGCTGATCCAAAACATGGAGGCAAACTCTACTCCCAAGTCAGAATTGGCACAAGTTCCCATTGAAGACCATCTCGAAGGCGAGTCCTATACTGTGACCACAACGAGGATATCGATGAAACAAGCTTCGAGGATGAAATAGAAGGTCCAGAGGACGACAATAAAGAATCAAACACAATTGAAGAAGCCTCCAACCCCGACGGCACCGCTGATGCGTCAAACTCCTTACCGGAAGCCGCAACAGCTCTAGACGAAGATATGCTTCGGGAGAGAAAAGCCGACTTCCGCCGCATGGTGCATATCTTTGCAGATGAGCTCCAAGAACTTGCCCATCAGCGCATAAAGCTTGCCCAAGCAAACCAACCACAGGATCCGGAAGAAGGTATTTTAACGCTTCAGTTCGCAAGATTTATCCTGGCGGTAAAGTCAGATACTTTTGCACCAACTATTTGCTCCGCCGTGACAAACGATACACCCTATTCGGCCATACCCTGTGTTGCAAATGGCGGGAAGGAAAGCAAGAATGCCCTCCGCGTCCTGGGTACGAGCAAGAAATCGGGGTTCGGGTTGTGGTGAGCGGGCACTCTGATGCCATCGGATAGTCTTGAGACTCACTCCTGTTGTCCGATAAAGCTAAGTATTTGTTGTACTATTAAATAACAGAGCAACACTACATTCACCTAGTATCTGCAACATTGGAGGAAGCGGTTCCCCCAGTTTCATTGGACAAACTTAAGATTTACCTCCCTTCTTCGATCAACCTATATCGCTTTTGGCACTGGTGAATGAGAGGAGAACGCAGCCTACAAGCTACAGACGAGCAAACGTACTTGCCTGGCACCTACAGCTAACGAGACAATAGGGTGTTACAACTACTAGCTATCCTCACACGACGTTCAACAATTTTATCGTTGGCCACATGACGCCGCTCTCAACAGGTGCCTTAGGTACGGGATATGGCGATGATATCTCTCAGTACTACCTAGAACGTCCCATGGATGATGGATGGGATACTGCGGCGATAACCGTGACAAGGATCGTGATCAGGCACTAAATCCATTCTCAACTTTGTCGGGGAATGGAAGGACTTGCATCGATGAACAGCAGGCTTGTTTCCGCCAATATCAAGATCCGAATGGCGAGCCAGCATCTCCTGAAGACCAACATCCAACTCATTTTGAAGGCAAAAGGCACGGTTGGACCTCAAGAGAACAACTTCGAACGACCTGTTTTACTGGCCACGAGGCCTTATGACTGGGGCGGCAGATCACCCGAGACTGCCGCGATGCGAATGACCTACTCGGCGAAGCCACACCGATAGTGGACTTGCCGTGCAGAGCTCCGCATCCCAACCAGAGCAGGAGGTCTTCCGATTTTATGTGGGAATGGCGCCGCGACGAGGTTCAGAGCCCAGGCAAGGCAGATCACTGAGACTGAACTGCAGAATAACAGTATGATGGCAAGACTCGACGCTGAGGATGCCGGGCAGCGATCGCGCCGTCGAGACCCGAGAAGATCAAAGACGGTGGGCGATGCAATGACAAGCGATGGACTTGAGTATCTGCAGGGCCTCAGACCAGAGAAACATGGTAACCAGTAATTTGAACAGGCGGCCAGAAACTAGTTTCATCGCTTCAATCTACTTCCTCCATACCTCTAAGCGTTTTCTGCCGATTCTTCCGGCTCCCTTCAGCCTTCACTCAGACTTGCTTCACTTCTCTGGGCCTTCTATATATCCGACAATATGACCTAGATACACCAAAATCCATTGATATTGCATATTGACTACGCGGAATCGGCCACATTGCAACGAGAAGCAGACTGCTCGCCACGATCTAACGAACGACCACCGCTCCTCACGTGCTGTGCTCAGAAGGTCTCTCTTCGGGATCAGGCTACGTACGTGACAGAAAACTTGGTGACGACTTATCTGGGTCTGGCGCCATCTCTTCTTCAATCACAATCTATACAAGGCAACTTAGGCGAGTCAGTGAGGATGACGGATGCGATCTCCGTCTCTTTCCACCCGATGGTCTTTATTCTAGTTTATCTAGAAAATTACTAGGCAATTGATCTCTCTCCAAGAGGCTCTTTTCCATGGTTTCCAAGCATTCCAAATGCTGAATCATTGGGGCCTTCATCGATCGATGAAGGAGGGATTCTAGCCCGCGCCACAGAGTTTCAGTATACCCTAGTATGGGTCTTGGTGCTAACGCTAGGGGATCTTCCAGTGCTATAATAGGTGCATAGGTTATGTAGGTACCTTGGTAGGTATGTAGCCACCTATTAATAAGTAAGGCTGCCCCCCCCCCCCGGGTGCCTCAAATGGGCCGAGGTAGCCACAGAATTACAGGCACCCAACCTTATTTCCCTGCGCCGGTTCAGCGTTCGCATTGGCAATATCCAACTCCCTTATATTTATTTCCCTAGAAAGACGGCAGAAAATCCCTTCCGGCCTTTGATGGCTTTGAAAAGGTAAAATAGTCGTGCACAGGAGCGTGAAACGTTCCAAAGTCACCATTAGCTTGCCGTTATCAGTATGGCAGTCAAGATGCCAAGATGCTTGTAGCAATTCCAAAGTCAAATCAGTAATATGCCCTTGCATCACCCATTATCTAAATTATTTAGAGTCAATCCTTTCTATGAACGTTGTCCCGGCGAATGGTCACCACAGAAATCATTTTCGCTTCGGCTTCAATTCGACAAATACTTTGTTAACGGTCTGATGAGCATCCCCGAATGGGTAGATATCGCGAGTCAATTCACGGAAGGTTTCCTCTTCGGTATACTCCCAGGTGTTGAAATGTGATATTCTCGACCCTTTAAAGGGCGCTGGGGGCTCCAACCACACGTTGAAGACACGATCATCGAAGGTTTCGATCTGGATGGCCAGGAATCCTGTCTCGGCTGCATATCGCATAACAAACCGAGCTAACTTGGCCATAAGTCTTAAATCTTCTGCATCACGTCTAGTGCTTGTGCCATTGCGTAGTAAAACCTCATTCGGTCGCCTTGCTTTCCACGATTTGTCGCGGGGGTCGAGTTTCTCGAGAAGATGATAGGCCGTTCCAAAAAGAGGAAGTTCCTCAAGGAAGGGCGCCAACTTTGCTGGTACCAATGGATTAATTTGGTCGTAAGATAAAGCGATACTGAGGAGAGGGAAGTCCATCTGCTCGAGCAATTCATCTGCTCCGAGGCTCGTCGTCTTAAAATCCCAGTAAAGCTTACCACCAGTGGCCTTACTTTGCTCTCGTTTGAACCTGTACTCAAGATCGAAAACCCCGAAACTATGGCCTGATTCCACCTGATGCCGAATCAGATATTCTCCTTTTTGGAAGCATTTGTATAGCCGTGCGGTTTTATCATCGGGATAAGTGACAGGCCAAATTGATGAGTAAAAGATGTTGGAATGCAGCATGATAGCCATTGCCCACGGTATATCTTCCACCGTTAATTTCCGGACCTCATACCTTGGCGGCAGATTGGTCCGGATCGAGGGTGTCGCCGCTGAGAGTTTGGACATGGTAAGCTACTCGCGAGCAAATTGATGAATGTGAGGGTGTGTATTTGGGCTTAGTTGCTTTGTACCAGAGGCCGTCGGCTGCTCTGATTCTTAAGAGGTTGGTAGATAAGGGAGCCAATCTTGAAACAGATATTTAGAACCAACTACCAGTACCAAGATGAGTGGCGCGTGCAAGTGGAGGAACACCGCCTGAGTCCAAGTAAAGCCCTTGTCCAGCACGGATATGTACTGGATAGATAGGTCGCCAAGGGGAATATGGTGCTGTGCAAAAACGGTGTGCACCTGGGCCCGATCAAGAGGCTAAGCCAGTGTTTTATGAGTTCTCTGTCCTAATAATGAATGAATGCAATAGCATTTGGTGGATTTAAGGGGTACCTCGCTTACCATGGTCTGGAACACTCGAGTGGCTCCAGGGCTTCGGAACACCGTTACGACTTGCAGAAAAGGCTATTACGGGGCTGCGGACGACGTTTATCCGACGACGACTAAACACAATTCGGAATCTAGCAGGATGCCACATGCAACCTATCGCCCCATCTTAGCTTCGTGGGCCGCAGACCCTTATTGACATGGCCGCGTAAAGTCAACACGAATCCCACATTGTAGCTGTCGGGAGTGCAGATTCAGAGGCCCCCAAAAGTATCCCTTCCATGGCTTTGGTGGCCTAGCGTTCCCAGGATACTCAATAACTAATCTCGAGGGTTCGAGAGGACTGTACCCAGACATTCAACCTCAGGTGCTTCCCCAGTTAGACATTGCAGTCGATGCTATAATTGCGGGTTCGCGTTTGAAATATCTCTTTATTCGAGGGGAGAACCCCAGGTTCCCCCGGTCGGAAAAGCTTTATACCGAGTCACGTGGCATCAATCTAAAGGTCCAATCGGATTGCGTAAAATGACCCCCGCACAGCCAATCAATATCGTGGCTTCTAGTTCAATTTTTACCGGCCCCTAATAAAGAAATTACGAGTAAACACTGCTTCGCTTCGCTTCGCACATGAGTACCTTGGTAGGGAAGCACAGCCAATAATCAGCGACCATGGGTACGAGAAGCTTGTTCCCCTCACCACCCCGTTTCTTTCCTAAGGGTGCCTAGCCTACGACCTTATCCACACTCGTAACCTTGGTGCGCAACACTCACCTTGACCCCACTGAAAAAACAGAAAGCCGAGAACAAAACCCTCAAGCAAGACCACAGCAGTCTTCGGCAGTCGAACACGGCGCTGCGGACGGCGAACACGGAGCTCGACAGAGCCGTCAAGTTGATGACGACTGCGATGAAAGAGTTGGAAGGAGTTCAGAGCGGCCGCAACTGGTATACCCAGCACCTGTGAAATCTAGCAACAATAAATACACAAGATCGCGGCTGTTGCGAGGGGTGATGAAGTTGGAAGCGCTTAGGACGGTCAAGCAGCACCAGTGACATCCAACAGTGTCAGCAAACCTAACAGTAAACCTAGGGTCGCGGCTGCTGCGAGGGTGAGGAAGCTTCCGCCTTACGTGAGGAGGGAGCGGAAGCAAAGGTAACAGATTTCAACTTGTCCCTACATATTCACCTACTCCTTCGCTATGAAGAGTTCGCCATCTCATTTCTCATCTCCTTACAATTACCACGACTCCCACTCGTCATACGCCCACCCTTCACCACTACACAACACTCTTCTCCAAGCGAGCCCCAAGGGGGAATTCAGAACCCAGACCGAGACTGAGTCAACTCCATTCGCATTGTATCGAACGGTCTAAGTATCTCTTCGAGAGAAGAAAACAAAATCGACGACGGGTTGTTTAAGGCGGCTAAATGACGTCGAGGGGACCGCTCCCCTGCCTTCTCACGATAACTCTGACGCCCTCCTCACTCGTAGACTCGCTCTTGCTTTCCAACTACAAGGCCACAACTAAGCAATATGATGACTGAATCTCTCCCTTCGAAAGGAGAGTGAATTAAATCGCCCTTGGTTGCTCAGTCATCAATAAATTACCCGAGATGTGGTTTGGAACACTAGTATCTGCAGGATGATTCGCCGAGTCTCTCGACTCCCATACATGACATTCATTGTTGAAGTCAACCTCCTTTTCATATACGAAGGCCATCCGATGCGAGCGTTCCGCCCTATGTGCATAATACTCACTACATGGAGCTGGTATCTCTTACTGCCTTGGTATCTTCCAGCTTTGACGGCACTGACGAGACGATCATTCTGGTTGCTGCCCATGAGTCCAACTTGAGGCAGTTTTAGACTAAGGCTGCCCTACCAGGAGGCCTAAAATGACAAGATCGTATACTCCTTCGCGAGTCTAACTTGTTCTTGGAGTTATAGCTGCGAGGTTTGGAGATCGGCCCCAGATCTTGTGCTTATGTATCAGAATAAAACTGGGTTAGGCGACCTATCCGAGTCGGCCGCTTATTGTGTTGTGTGGCCCAAACTTGGGACGCCCTAAGAGGACCGAGCCGCCCCCCAATCATATTACCTACCACTATCCAAAAACATGTTGAGCCTCGATATAGAATGACTCGCTATTGGCTTTCGAAAACAGGCATGCCATTCAGGGTACCAAGTAAGTCACGCTGCATCCTGCCAGGGATCCACGGCACCTCTCAGCCGAATATTCCAAATTTATGCTCAGACTCTCAGAAGCTGAGCCTCTCTTGCCTCACACTAAATACCCAGTTCCCTCAGCCGAGTAGCGAGTTATATGCTTGTAGCAATATGAAGGCGCAAGCAGCCGACAAATGTCGCCATTGCCTTGATCGAATCCACGCCCTCAGCATCCTACCATTCTAGCAGTCGCGGTCTTCAATGGCGGCGTCCTACGAACAGTATAACCCTCCCCAATATGGAGCATCTCAATATTCATACAACGGACAAGATGCGGGGACCCATGACGGCGATGAGCCGCAATATGGAAATTATGGATACGAAAACCAGGATCAAGACTACTATGAACATGAACACCATGATAACAGTCAATATCAGAATGAAGAGGCCCTTGGAGATGGTGAGCAATGGGATGCCCCATATCCTCCAGATCCCAATGAACAGTATGGCCACAACGAGCAGCAAGGCTTTGAGGGAGACATACAAAACCAACAACACCAGCAGGGTGCACATGAACAATATCCGAATGATCACCAGCCTGCTTATGACGACTATTATGATGATCCAGAAGACGATTACTATGACCCCGATGAGGAAATGAATGGTCAAGACTGGATGGGACATGGCGAGGAGGAGGATAGCGGAGAGCCTGATGAGCTCCTCCCCGAGCACTATGAGGACGATTTTCTCCCTCAGCCTGAAGCGCCTGAAGAGCATTATGAAGAGACCTGGCACCCTGAGGATGAAGAGAACCATCCAGCGACGCAACATCCCATAACCCAAGCCCATCCTCCTCCCCCCGCAGCACCCCACAGGGAGCCTGCCGCACAAGAACAACATCCACCTGCGGACCAACCTCAAGCACATCACTCTCCTGCGAGCCAGCATTCACCGATGCCCGACAATGTGTCTCGCTCAACCCCTGGTGGCCCGACCCTGAACATCGCACTGGAAAATACCTTCCCGGATGGTGAAATGTACGCAGTGGTGTCCGGGAAGGCATTGGACCACAACGAGAGCCTTTTCCTGCTCTCTTCTGACGGGAAGACACCAATCTACCCGACAGCGGAGGGACCGATCCACGAAGACATTTCGATCGTGATACGCCAGGGCCAGCCGACAACCATCACGATCCCCCACATCGCCGGCGGGCGTATCTACTTCTCTCGAAACAAGAAACTCGAGTTCACATTGAACCCTGGTCCCGCACTCGTTGAACCGTCAGTCACGAACGAAAGTGATCCAAACTATCTGACAGAGTGGGGCTTCGTGGAGTTGACGTTCAACAAAGATCAACTGTACGCCAATATCAGCTATGTCGATTTCGTCGGCAGCATTCCTACAGGCCTGACTCTGGAAACCGCTTCGGGAGCCACACAGCACGTCTCAGGAATGGCACCCGACGGCCTGGAAGCCGTCTGCCAAGGCCTGATGCAGCAAGGCCAGCAGGACGGTAAAGGGTGGGACCAATTGATCGTGCAGCCGCAAGGAAAACCACTCCGTGTCCTTTCCTTAAACCAAGCCGTGAAAATGAAACCGGAAGCCTTCGCTAATTACTACGACCAATACATCGACCAGGTTTGGCAGCATCTTTCCACCTCTGAAGTCACCTTCGACACACAGATGGCCGCCGGCGTGGTGAAAGCACGTGTGCAGGGCGGCAAACTCTGCGTCGGGAAGTCACAGTTCGCAAAGCCCACAACAATCGACGTCCTCAGCTGCGACTCGGGCGCGTTCGCGACGGGTGCGGACCCAGAAGTCAACGCGATCATCCCACGGGTCGCCGCCGCTTTCAATCGCTCGACGCTGATGGATACACAATCGTTCCCAGAGGATAAGGCGCTGCACTATAAGCATGAAGTCACCAACCATTACTCAAGGGTCGTGCATGAGCATAATGCTGATGGGAAGGGATATGCGTTTCCTTATGATGATGTCCAGAAGACAGGTGGCCCCGATCAGTCCGGTGAGGTACATGCCAGTGATCCGACGTTGCTCATTGTCACGGTGGGTGGGGCCAAGGCGGGTGGGCAGCATGGAGGACTCCTTCGTGCGAGTAATTTTGAAACTGTTAAGACATACGCGAGGGCTTGATGAGGATATATTGGAGGCCCTCGGTAGGTAGGCAGATATGTAGGCAACATTCTGGAAGATCGAGTTGTATTCGAAAGCAATGTAACGAGGTTGGAACCGCAGTAGAATAGGTAAGCACTAGCTCGAACGCCGAGGGTCTCCGTCAAAATGGCGGCTGTAAGAGACAGAAGGAGAGTGGTGGTAACTTTTGGTATTATGCACAACGCCAAGGATTATTTCAACTAGACACTCCGATTATAGGCACCCCTCAGACCTAAAAGCTACCTCTCATTGGGCACTCTTCGCGCCTAAAATATCACCCCTCACGGGCACAATCTTCACCTAAAACTCAACCTCTAATGAGCACTCCAACCACCTAGAATTTACGTCTTATAGGTATACTTTTTAACTATAGTTCGTTTCGTTACTTGCCGCTCTGTGGACAAGTTAACTGCGGGAAATTGCGTAGCTTGTTACGCCAAACCGAATGGCTATAGCAGAGAGAGGAAAATAGTTACGGATACATGACCGACACTGAGAGATGACTTCCCTCTTTCGAGGTCAATCAACAACGCTTCAACAGCTCTTCACCCTCTTCTCAAAATCCCCCCCTCAAAACTGTGTGGGTAGGTTCTCGGTGACTCCACTCCACGTGAGACTACGGTCAACCACTACGGCACATAGACACAAAAAGTGATCAAGTGGCTAACGTCCCTTCAGGAAATCAATCTCAACGATGGCATGAGCTCTCACATCGCTCACAGCGCTATGCTCTCAGACTTCAGTTCAGACACGGCTCGAATTCTCCGCATGACATTTGCTACGAGACGATTGTGTTCTTGGTAGGAAGCGGTTCCGAATGAGGAAGGCTTTAACGCCGTTGATTGACGAAGTGTGGGTGGGTGACCAGGAGATCTAACCACACCAGGTAAATGCCGACTCTGCTTCACCTCTGGGCGCTGTAGTACCCTCATCCTGCAGTGGGGCAACAGGATTGGCGACGTCTGGGGTCTGGGGCGACCAGAGTTTTCCCCAACAAGCCCCGGACATCTGGTCAAAGTGGTTTGCTCGCATCCCCCTCTGCATTACCTTCGCAATGATCAAGCAACGGTGAAGTTTCCCATCCGAGCAACAATGTCGTTCGATATGAACATCCACGTCGAGCGCCGTACCTCGGGCCTCGAGAGAGCTCCTCGCACCAGTCGAGCCTGTGGGCTCTGCCATACGCGCAAGGTCAGATGCGATATCAGCCCGACCAAGCCGCAGTGCTCGAATTGCCACCGTGATAACTTATTGTGTGAGCCGAGACCGCGTCAACGCAAACCACATCCCCACAAGGCGAAAGTGTCGGCTTTGAAAAGCCCGGCAAATGACTCACAGAACGCTACGAAGCGAGTCGAAACTTCAACGCCAGCTCCCAGGAGCGATCTTCTCACCACACAACAAACAGCACCGCTACAAAACGAAGGCGCTTTAAGCACCGAGGTGGAAAGCACCCAGCCGTTGCAGCGGAGGACACTGCAAGGGATCGCGCACAGCGAGGGCGACCATCGCCAGGGGCCTTCACCTTCAGCCGGGTCCATGTCCAGCGTTTGTAGTAGCTACGACTGTGGCTACATGCAACGTTCGGTGTATATTGCACCAGACGATTTCCGGGCAGAAGACGGTTCCGAAATCAACTATGTTGTACCCTTCCCCTCTGAAGTCACGCGGCAGATAGCGACGCTCCAAGATGCTTTCAAGTTTCCACCTCGCGCGATGCGGGATTCCTTGTTTGAGAATTTTTGGAGGTACTGCTATCCATGGGATCCGATCATTGATCGATCTCAAGTCATGGGCAGAGATCTTGAAAAGGTGTCACCTCTCCTACTCCAAAGCGTTCTCTTGGCGGGCAGCCGCATGGCGTCGCCATCTCAACCTCGCATCTTCGCCTCCTCACAGGACTATTACACGCGAGCAAAAACCCTCTTCTGGCTGGACTACGAAAAAAATCCCATGAACCTATTGGTCGCCTCTTCACTCTTGCATTGGTGGAATCCACACGGGCCAGAACGCGTGTCAACTAACACGAGCAGCTTTTGGTGCCGAATCACCGCCAGCATAGCACAGCAAATGGGGCTTCATAGCAGTGCAAAGGCAGTCCCCAATGAGTCCCTCCGCCGCCGAGTATGGTGGTCCATAGTGGTCAGTACACGCCTTCTCTCCCCTCGCCTTAATTTCCTTGTTTTCATCCAGGCCTGATCTAATATAGGCCCGTGACTGCCTCATCAGCGTCGCTCACGGCCGTCCACAAGCCATCTCCGTTGAGGAATGTGATGTCGCTCGACCTACTCTTGCAGACTTTGCGGAAAACCCATCAGCCGGAGCATTTTTCATTGCGTATGTCGACTTATCACTAATAATGGGTCGATTTACCCGACACAAGATACGAAAAGCATTTTCGAGAGACTCTGCCACCGCGATTGAGGATTCTCTGTACCGGTGGAGTAAGAACCTTCCTGAGCAGCTCCAACTGTCTGATAACCCAAACATCCCAATGTACCCATCATCACTATCATCGTCTCAGACCGTAAAAGCGTATCACCTGGAAAGTCGGCAGCTGAATGTTCTCTATTTCACCACCATCATACTTTTATATCGCTCCGAATCCGTCGATGGCCCATTCCCCATGGCGGCGGTCATGGCCGCTTCTACGATTGCGGGGATGTTTGAGGACTTCCTTGCCCGCGACGAAGTAAGATTTCTCGGCGCTTGCTTCAGCTTCCACCTCCTAGCTGCTTCCATTGCACTGCTCGCGTGTCATCGGTATCCCCATCTGTGGGCGCTGGCTCAGGAGGATTTGAATATCTTGGCACAAGCTCAGGAGGAAATGAAGAAGCGATGGCCTTCGGCGATTGGCAGCATCGTCAGTTTTGAGCGGATGCTCAAGCTGACCATGGCCACGCAGAAGCAAGTGCCGGGAGGCCCGGAGGGTTCCCTGACGCCGCACCAGACGGCTTTCTTTGACATCTGCGACATGGCGTTGTGCCGGTTATACCCTGCCCTGGTGCAGAGACCCGAGGAGAGAGAATCGTTCCCGATGGACATGGACAAGACTAGTGCCGCGGTTGTCCAGACGTCAGGAGGTGACAATCAGCTGAAACATATGATGACGACATTCTACAGCCAGGGCGATCATGTTGGCCAGGCACCTTTCTTGGGACAGGCTGATGCGGCGGATTTGCTGGCTTCGGATCAAATGTTTCAAGAAGACGCACTTGCTTCAAACGGGGCCATGGGAGATTGGCTGTTTTGGGACCAGCTTAACTTTAACGGAGTGTGATGGCCTTCTCTATAAAGGGCGTTTGTTGGAAAGGCTCTAGATGAGGAAGATATCCGGCATTATCTGCTCAACGACTCGAGAGCCATATTTTCCCACTTGTAATCTTTGTAGATCAATCGAAGCAAAGATTCAAATTGTGATTCATGCGAAATCTCTTGCTTCAGCTCCCACCGAAAGTGTGTGTGAGAAAGGAGAGATTCTCGTTCGACCACCGTGTCGGCTCCTCGCCCAACCAACGAGGCATTTCCCTGATCAGGCCGTCTTCCAATTCCCACCCCTTGCCTTCTTCGACGTAGATGCTCTTCCCGTATAGAGAGTCTGAAAGCATAACCGACGCGACATGTTTGGCCACGGCATTGGAGGATTGATGATGTGACGGTAGCTCTGCTCTGGCCTGCAGCGTCCGATCCTTGAACAGGGATATCATCCCACTGGCGGCCGTCATGGGCGTGTCTGTCATGCCTGGACACAGGGCGTTCACGCGGATGCCGTCGCGGGCGAAGACGGCGGCCCTCATTGACCGCATCAGGCCCAAAATGGCTTGTTTGGACGTTTGGTAGAGGAACATGCCCGGTGCATCACGGAAACCGGTGACGCTGGACAATAACGTCAGACTGGGGCTTCTGCCGCTACTGCCTGCCGTGCCCTCGTTGCCCCTGCGTCGCAAAAAGGGTAGCGAGACTCTCGCAAAGGCGCACGCGGCCAGAAAATTGATGTCGATGGTCCGCATGTCGCCGGGATCTTGGCCGACGCTGTCAACGGTCAACCCGGGGTCGAAATACGACGAGTTCGCATCGTCGACGACACCGGCGCAGAATACGGCGTGATCGACGTGGCTGTGTCTGTCCCAGGCCGTGCGGAACAACGTGTAGATGTCTCCATACTTGCGCACGTCGCAAGATTGGAATGTTAGGCTACCGCCGTCTGCGCCCTCAGTCTGACTCGTGTCTGCCTCGGGCTGAAGTTTCCCGATCAGCGCTTCGCCCAGATCGTGGTTGACATCTCCTAGGACGACGTGAGCTCCGTTGCGGTAGGCAATCGCCACCAGAGCGGCTCCAATGCCACTTGCGCCACCGGCGATGACGACTACCTGGTCCTTAAGACTGGCAAACTTGGTTTCATCGACCTGTTCAGGATATCGTGACATGTTGTTGATGCCTTGTCTCCCTCTCGAAGAAATATGCGATCCCAGGCGGATGGTGTCTGCGAGGGAGATGGGAAGAACAGAGGTGAAGAAATCGCTGAATGGCTGCTTTTGCGGTTGCAAATAGGGGCTGCTACCTTCGTAGGTCTTGCTTACCTGGGTGTCAGGGTGATTTCAGTTCTGAGCCTTTGTGGGGAAATTGATTCGACAAATTCAATTGATAGAAAGTGTCACTCGCTCGGCGACTCCATGTTCCGTATTCTCCCTCGGCGTGTCGGCTTTTTCCTTAGCTGGTGGGGTATGTAGCTGAGTCGGAGGTGTCGTGACAACGTGAAAGAGACAGGGTATGAAGGTCGAGGATGTGTGTACTTGGAAGCCTGGTTCGGCAATGCCGGGGCATTACTGTAGTCCGTAATCTTCGGCGAGCTTCATGCTTCATCGTATGCGCTCGGAGCTTCTACGAAGGTGTCATAATATGACCGGGAATTATAGTCTTAATTGGTTCGTCTTCTCTCAAAAGGAAACACCATGTGGTGTTTTATCGAGGAGTAGTCATCCTGACAGTGATGCGTGTATCTACATGCAAACGATATTCATGCTAGCAGATAGCCCCCACTAGAGTGAATGATGGTCCCGTCCACGAACGTATCCCGCATACAGTAGAGATATGACTCGGCAATGTCCTCCGGGTTGGCAATGGTTCTGGTCATGGTCGAGCTCATGTACTTTTCCAAAAGAGGTTGGAGCACGTTATCGGGAAACCCGTTGAACAGTTCAGTCCTCGTCGGCCCAGGACAGACACAATTGACCCTGACGGGCTTCAGGTCGACGGCCAGGGCACGTGTGACACCCTCGACTCCAGCACCCCAGCCCGCCATCAGCACTCGTCCCGGCACCGGTTTAACGTTGTTCACACCGCTCGTCAAGGTGATGGATGAGCGAGGGCTGATAGTCATATACTCTGGCGCCAGCTTGCCGATGATGATGGGCACGTAGAATCGCAAGATGCCGTGGTCTGTGATCATCTTGGTATCTGTGTCTGCCAAAGGGATCGATCCCACCTTGTTGCCCGCCGTGTAGACGACGTGGTCGATTTTGCGTTGGCGTCGCTCGGTCGCGCTCTCAAATAAGGCTTGCAGGTTGCTTTCCAGCCGATCCAAATCATAAAGATCGCACGGATAGCCTAGGATGTCGGCGGTGGTGTCGTGGTGGCTGCATCTCACGATGGTCCTGATTTTCGATATAGCTGCGTCGACCTTGCTTTGGCTTGAGCTGGATACGATCACCGTGCCACCGAATTCCCTGACGGCTTCTGCGACCCCCAGTCCAATGCCCGAGGTGCCTCCTAGGACCAGCACACGCTTATCAGCGAGTTTGGCCGCGTAGCTCACAGGGGCTGGTTTGGTGGTGCTCATGCTTGACAGGGCTACCATGTGCGGGCTGTGAATATGTCGCTGGTGTCGCAACACTTCCAGGTCGTAATGAGTCGTGGTGTGGTGAATGTCCTACACACCTGAGGAGCAATGATAATGACCCATTTAGTTTCTTTCCAAGTACACCAAGTCTACTACCCACTCGTGTAAGTAATTGGAGAGCACACCCTCAATTGAAACCACCAGATGGAAAAGTCCTCCTGGAGTTAACTAGCCGATGAAACGCTCTGGACACTTGAGCAAAGCCCGATAAACTCCGAGTCGTGAGTCCTTAGGCTCCAGAGTCGATACCCATTTCAGCATTTACCGGTAACAATCCAACTTCCAGGTGCCACAATTGACGGGAGAGATTGAAGTGGGGGCTGGAATGTTTGACGTTTGTCTCGACCAGGTCATTCCCCAGATCCGTGAATGTATCCATACGCATGGGAGACGAGATCTCTCTCTCTTCGCTACCTGCATTGGATTTCAGAGCAACGTGATTGCTCTGGCTATCTCAGTCTATTACGCTGCATCATTATACTAAGGTATCTGTTTCGCTTTGGTCTTTTCCTTCGCCTCGTCACGATTGATCTGCCCTTTTTGCGGCAGATGGAAATAACTTCCACGTGTTGTTCCGGACTGTTCCCTGCTCGACCCCGGCCTCGGCTTCCCGTGCGCTCACGTCTCTCATGTTCTCGTCCATGGTTGCCCAGGTCGAGCATGGAACACCGCAATCTGCGCCGTAGACACAACGATTCCAGCCAACCATCTTCGCGGCCGGTTCCAGACCAGTCTTCGCCGTCGCCGCAGTGTCGACGTACAGCTTGGAGAGCTGGGACTCGATTTCTTGTTTGGTCAGTTTCTCCGGGTTGGGAACCCAGGACTCGGCCCCTAGGAGACTCAAGCGACCCGACAAGGCAGGCAACGCCCCGCCGCAATGTGCAAAAATGAATTTGATGTTTGGATATCGTCGAAAAATCCCTTTGTATAGCATGTCGGTCGCGACTCGGCACGTATCGAACGCCACGTCGATCAAGGCCGAAGGTTTGCAGTATTCGCCTGGTAAATAAGCGTTGGGATGGACATGTACAACCGCGCCTTGGGCGTCCAACTCGTCAAAGACAGGAGCGAGCCGGGCATCTGACAAAAGCACGCCATTGTACTGAGTGTTCACCGCGTACCCGTCTGGTTTGGGCTCGTCGTACTCGTCCCCATGCTGAATCTCCCGCAGACACGCCTCCGCATCGTCGGTAGGTAAGGCGAGAAGGTGGCCAAATCGAGTTGGGTAGTTCTGAACGATCTTGTGGGCATAATCATTGCCTTCGCGCAGCATTTCGTGTGTCCTGGCAACGTAGCTGAGCAGCGCCATCGCGACGCCTGCGTGGTCATTATACTCTATGATACCCTCTGCCGACCATTGCACGTCTGACAGCTTTTCCGCCATGAAGTAGGCCGCTCGCAGTTGAGTCACCAAGTTCGATGCTACCTCGTCTGAAATGTCCGGGAAAAAGTGGCAGTGGACGTCAAGATAGCCTTCCGGTGCCATTATTCGAATTCCAGTGTGTCCCTTTCAAGGTTTCTCTCTCGGTGGGTGAATCAATCTATGCAACAAGCTCAAGCCTTGATGGACCTCAGACCTGTTGCTCCCCTTATTGAAGTATGTTTCACCGTGGTGAGCCACCCCGGGTGACGTGCGGGCTTTACTTGGTCGGGGATTGTGTTATCTCCTGGTTACTGCATTGGGTATGGAAGATGGAGTGAGTAAATCCACTCTATTTGGAGTATCAGCAGTTGAACCAGCCAGCTTTAGCTATTAATACATACACGGCATTTTCCGCTTTCGGCTTCGTCAACCCACTTAATGACATGCTCAGCATCGTTCTCGGCCATTTGTCGCCGTCAAGACTTTGAGATGCCAGGGTCTTACATAATATAGAAATAATTCGATTCTTGCTGAGGTGAAATGTTCGTGGGTTGGGCGGGTGCCAAATCCTATCAAATGCTTCGAGTCGTCGAGACCACCACTTTGTGCGGATGTTACTCCTTTAGGAATGCATCTAAAGCATTTCCCACTGCCACTGGGTCCTCGATCGCGCTCCAATGCCCTACGCTTGAGACCACCTCCAGCTTTGCATTTGGTAGCCTTTCACAAAGGCTCTGACAGGCCGGCACTGGGCTGACCTTGTCCTCGTCACCCACAACAACCAACACGGGCATTGTCAGCTTCAACACGTCAATGTCTAGATCTGATGCTCTTCCTAACGCCGTACATGCCTTTGCGTACCCCTCAGGATCTTGACTCATCAAAATCGCCTTCACAGCGGCATATGCCGAAATATTCGTAGTTTTGGTCCTTTGCGAGGTCCCATTCGTCGCTACCGTTTCGGCACACGCTCGCATACCTCCAGCTCGAACTGCGGCAGCTCGCTTGCTCTGGGCTTCTGCCGCCGCAGAGGGTACTGGATATCGCGCCGGACCCAGCAGGATCAGCTTTTGTACCAGGTTGGCGTGCTGAGATGCAAACTCCAACGCGACCAGGGCTCCCATCGAGTGGGCGACAATCACGCTTGGCTGGTTGTTGAAGTGATTAAACAGGGCCGCTAGATCCTGTGCATAGCTCTGGATAGATAAAACCGAATTGGCCCCAGTTGGGGATAGACCATGACCTTCGATATCGTAGCGTACGCATCGCCCCGTATGAAGAGCACGAGAGGACTTCAGGAGAGGGCCATAGAATTCAGTCGAGCCACCAAGTCCATGAACAAAGATCTTTTGTGGCAGTCCATTGCCCGAGATCTCGACATTCGTGGCTTTCCAACCGATATTGATCAGCCCAGAATTGCCGGGTGTTCGACTGGTGTTGAACGTCGGCAGCGTTGAGCATAACCCTGGGGTGGGCGATGATGGGTGCTTATTCTCGAGGAGAGCCACCTGGTTGCGCAGTGTTCCTAGACCTGTGGCAGTGACTTCAACCACGTCTCCGGGCTTAAGATAGGTGGGCGGTGTCTGGCCAAATCCCACACCCGACGGCGTGCCCGTAGCAATCACATCTCCGGCTCGTATCGTTTCTCCCTTGGAGATGGTGGAAATCAATTGCGCAACCGAAAAAATCAACATGTCCGTGGTGGCATCTTGTCTTTTTTCGCCGTTGACGAAGGTTTGAATTCGTAGTGTGTCTGGGAGGTTGCAAGCAGGAACCGCAACAGGGCCCATTGGACAGTACGTATCTCCAGATTTTCCTAGGTAAAACTGCTTGTGATCTCGTTGTTCTTCACGGGCCGTAACATCGTTGATGATAGTGTAGCCCCAAACATGGGACATTGCATCCTCTTTGCGAATATGTCGTCCAGATTTGCCGATAATGACGCCAATTTCGCCTTCGTAGTCCAACGTGCTTGTGAATTGGGGGTCGAATTCAATATCAGAGCCAGCAGAAATAATGCTCGTACTTCGTTTGGTGAAAATGATTGGATGAGAGGGCTGGGCTGTGTTATCGCTTGAATCGTAGCCGCTCTTGTGAAACTCTTTGGCATGTTCGACATAGTTCTTTCCAACGGCGAGGATGTCTCGTCCACTGATGGGTGGTAGGAGGACCACCGACTTGAGCGGGATTGTTGGGCCTTCAATCAGAGGCATTCCGGCAAGCTCGATCACCTGGTAGAGGTTCTCGAGAGGGGATCCGGAGGGCATGTTCAAGGAAGTGATGAGCTGGCTGCCAAAGTCCAGCTTGCCTATCCTGTTATCGCCTGTCGAGTTGGTATATGCCACGAAATTTGTGGGTATTGGACATGTTGAAGGCAATGACGCAAGTTCGACTTGAGATTTTCGACTTCGCCGTTCTGCAGAAGTCATAAAGTCCTTCTGTGATGCTTTATGTAGTCTCCCGTTGATCATGATGAGGTCGAGCTTGCTATGGTCTTGCAGAATGCTGATGTTCTCGAGAGGATCACCGTCCACCAAGATGAGATCGGCAAAGTATCCAGGCTTCACTTGACCTAATTCATGCTCTCGCATGAAGAGTTTTGCGACGCCAGCGGTTGCCGAAAGCAGCGACTCCATGGGAGTGAAGCCTAGCCAGTTCACAAAATGTTCCAAGTCACGGGCGTACGTCCCATGTGGAGTCCAGGCAAAGCCATAGTCTCCTCCGCTGGAAAATAATGTCAGTTACGCTTCGAAATGTACCATCAAGTTGCACTCACGGTAGTACAGTGATACCCCGTCGATGCATCTCGCTCAGAACCTCTTTGGCCTTGGTGAACTCCCTCTCGTATCCATCTCTCTCCTCATCAGACATCTTGTATCCATAAGACTCGGACTCATATAATGTCGCGTAGAGCCAGTTGATTGCGGGGACGACCATGTGTTTTGTCTTGTTTCTTTCCAGCATGTCCAGACCCTCCTCGTCCGTCCAACTGGCGTGGAATATGATGTCGACGCCATGCTTGACACACATTTTGACGCTATCTCTAGCTCTATGAGGCACGTCGTGATTAGAACAGTCAATTCGAGACTTGAAATAGGCTGCATACCTGGCATGGGCACAAAGTCTTGTGCCTCGACCGTGTGCCACCTCTACGCAAGCTGCTGTCTCTTCATCACTGTAGTAACACTTCTCAGAAGATAATGGCTCACAAATCTCCTCCCCAGACATTGTCAGCTTAACCGTGTCCGCCCCAATGTCAATGTGTCGGTTGACAACACTACGCATCTCGTCAGGGCCGTCCGCGACCGCCGCAAGACCGTTTTGGCCAACGGCATCCTGGGGATGGGTGATTTCCTTGCAATTGGCCAAATATCGAGGTCCTGGGAGTTTTCCAGCATAAATGGCATCTCGAATCACCACGTCAAGCCGATCCTGAGCAGAAGCGGCCCCGAAGCACCTGTTCTCAACGATTATCAGACCTGCTGTTGTCGCATGATTCTAATGGGCCGTATGTCACTCACATCGTATAGCCGCTATCAATCGCTGTTCTTGCAGATCTTGCAGTCAATAATGTGTGCTCTTCAGCCCCAAGACCTGCAAGAGCAGGGATGTCGCCAGAGTTCCAAGTCAGATGAGTATGTGCATCTCCCAAACCACTCATCAGGGTCCTGCCGCGTCCTTGTACCACTTTGACATTGTGATCTTGAATCAGCTTGTCGATCTCGGGAACACTGCCTACATGGCTAATGCGGCTTCCTTTGACAAGTACGTCGCCATGGTAAGGCAAAAACCCGGTGGAGTCAAGGATCAGAACGTCGAGGATCAGGACAGTCGAGTCATCGGGAGTACCTAGATGTGATTGAAAATTAATATCCGATGCATCCTTTCTCATACCAAGTTTTCAATATACCTTTGATCTGATAGTCTTTGGGCTTCAATGCAGGATCAAAATGCACCTGCTCCCAAGGTTTCCTGGGTCTGTGATGGCTATCCGCAGTTGAACCTTGGACACCATTGGCCACCCTTGCACCCGCTTCTTTTTGCGCGCTGGGTGGCATCTTACTTCTCAGCACGTTTCGAGCAAAGATTTCGCCTTCCATTCTTTCGTCTTACGCGTTCTCTGAGGTAGTGAATAAGTGCCTCGATTGCATGAGGATTTATATCTGTCCCAACGAGCATTAAAGCGAGGCTGCAATTTTGATAGCTGGCCTGGCTGAACGGCGTTTCATGGATCCCTGAAGATTAGCATTGGCCCATTAAAGCTCTTGATTGCTTCCTCGCCACTTCTGAAGCATGAATCTGGGTATTCGGCACTTACCACACTGGATCAGACCGAGACGGCATGTTGCCGTTTTAAGTGGATCTGCAACCTACGGACTTGGGCGGTTCCAGTACAGACGTAGAACACGGGCCCTCTTTCTTTGTGACTATAGCGATGAAAAAGGGAGTATGGGGCATTGCAAGGAAGACTTACATGACCTTTGCAACAGCATGCCCGAGTTGAGCAACCCGCATCGCGCAGCAGTCTTAGCCTTCCCTCATGGGGCGACATCCTACGGCCACTGTCGACCGAGCGTCCCACTCAAGGGCTAACCAGGATCAGCCACTACCGATCAAGGAGCCTGAAGAAGTGGAACACTGTGATAGAAACAACCCTGAAGGACCATTATGTTTGCCTGAGAAATCCGGAGATCCCATTTGCCATTCGCTTGCTGACGAGCTTTAGGGTTCGTTATTGACGATGTGGTGTACGACTGTTCAGGCTTTGCAGGAGAGCACCCAGGAGGAGAAGCGTTCATCAGAAAGTACAGTGGACAGGACTGCTCTTCGCAATTCTGGAGATTCCATAGAGAAGAGCAGTTGGTGAAATACGGCAGGGCACTTCGCATAGGGAGATCGGTAGGCGTAAAAACGGCGGACTCAGCGCTTGTTCCGCTTGCTCCGACAAGAGATTATGGTAACGCTACATTTCAGTACGACAACGACTGGTAAAGAGGCAGAGATATGGGCCATCTGGATGTCATTCAGTGCAAAGCCTCTCATGGAGGATTCTGTGGGTCTAGATTAAAATCGCACTAGACTCTCAGCTCCTGTTACCAAATTGTATATATCGTCATAAAGTTGGGCACATGGACATGTGTAAAGCTCACCGGCATTCGTTAAGTAGTCGACGCTCGCTCACAGCAAAACGGTGTTGAGGCTGTTGATTTGGAACTTGAATAACGGCATCGAAGCAAACATACACAGTTTACTCAGTGAAGTTTCAGAAATGAGGCGAGTGATGGCCAGATACTTGCCTCCTCGAATACTTCACGGACTGTAGCAGAATAAAAGTGTCTTCATCAGCCTGGCTGCTGCGGGCGGGTACGAGTTTGCGGTGGGAATCCTCGCCATTCTCGCGCTTAAAGCTTGTGCAGTGCTGCTTAGCACCGCGATGCCACCGGAAGAGCTTGTCTAATATGCCCAAAAGCCTCATTCTGCAATGATTCTCACGTCAGCGAAGGGCATTTCAGCAACTAAGAAATTCGAACATCGACTATAGGCGCGTGGAGATGACTTCCTTGGCCTCCCAATGTGTTCATTGCGATCAGCTGTGGCGAAAAGGGACGCTGCGAATCTAATTTCACTCTCCGAGATCTATATTTCTTCCGATGGTCAGTCAGATCTCAATATGCTAAGCATCATCATCTTCACCTCTGGCATGACAGGTCGTCCCAAAGCAGTAGTCCTTCGCTGTTCTTGCGTTGGCACAGGAGTTCAATCATTAGTCAGTAACTCGATCTGCAACACGTCGACAATTCGCCTTCTGGTGTGAGAATCTGGGGTAACAGAGGATGGGTCTCCCAGCCACCAGACTAGAGAACATTCCTTGAGGCTATAATCTATATGGTTTGGCAGACATGGGGCATGTTGAGAGGCCCCCAAGAAGCCCTTTGAACTCTTGTTTACATGTAGTTTGATATCTTTTCGTTCATCACGCTACTGGCGTAATTCTTTCCTTCTTTCTCTTGCTTCAAGCGGATGCTTGCATTGAGCTCAAGCAAGGAGGATTTGATACGCAATGGGTGTGGGAACGATGGCGAAGAGGAGACCTGACCCATTTCACACGGGTACCCACTATATATACGCGATTCATGCGACATTATGAAAAGCAGATAGCTTTGTTATCGCCGAGCGAGCAAAGTAGATACTGCGAAGGGGCGGCACGGATCAAGATCATGTTCTGCAGGACTTCAGCGCTACCACGATCCATTGATCATTTCTGGAGGGACATTCGTCAAGGTCGACCGATCATCCAGCGATACGGCTCCACCAAGGCTCAAACTGCCACCAGCATGCCTCTTAGAAGCTGGGAAGGTGTTCCTGATGGCAGCGTTGGTACAGCCTCCGTTGAGGTGTAAGTGAAGATCGACGGGGTGAAGGATGGAGGACAAGGGGAGTTGTTAGTCAAGTCTCTACATATGTTCTCATGCTATCTGGACGATGAAGAGGTAACTCGGAAATCCCTCTACGAAAATGGATACTACAAGACTGGTGACATCGCCAGGAAGAAAGGAAGTTACTGGTTCATACTGGACCGTGCGAGCATTGACATCCTCAAGTCGGGTGGATACAAGATCTCTGCGTTGGACATCGAACGGGATCTATTGACCCTCGCATCCGTGAACGAGGCCGTGGTCGTCGGGGTCCCGGATGACGAGTTTGGTCAAAGTATGGCTGCAGTGCTTACCATACGGAAGCGGGGTGGCACGACCACGAGCAAGGTCAGCCTTGCGAAATTAAGATATGACTTACAATCTAGATTGGCTGGCTACAAACTACCAACGACTTTGCGGGTATTCGACGGAGAGCTCCCCAGGAATGCCACCGGCAAGGTAGTCAAAAAGACACTAGGTTCTCTGTGTTTCACCAACTACGAGAAAGATCCATATGTCCAAGTCTGGCAATTTCATATGCAGCAAGGGGCGAGAGAGCCGAAACTTTAGCATCATCGACCAGGGAGAAATAGTTGTAGCAGAAGTAAAACTTCAAAGTGTCTCTTGTTATAGTTGCCAGTGATCAGTCACGCCTTCGCGGGTTGCAACGAAGAATAAGGCGCTATAGAACGGATTAATTTGGACAGTTGCAAGTTCTCTAGACTGATAGTTTCAGTATTCAGTGTAACAGAAGACACACTCAGGACTTTCTAGAAGATCATTTCAACCTCCGACAGACCTGTAATGAGCATTGCGAACTTAAGCCTCTCTTATGCTTTAACAGTTAAAGGCGTGAATATAATATCACAAAAGTTGCCCTTTGGCATCAGCACCCAGTTGTCGAGCATGTCCATAGTATCTTCCTGCATCCTAGGGCCCAGTGACATTTTCCAACCCAGTACCAGAGCAGCCAGGACAGTCTTGAGTTCCAGGGTGGCCAGGTGCAGTCCAGGGCACATTCGCGATCCTTTGGACCATGGAAGGCTGGCATCTCTCATTTCTTGACTTCCACCATTTGCCCATCTCTCGGGCTTGAACGCTTCGGGGTCAGGAAAGATGGTTGGATCATGATGAACCGTGTAGGCCTGAATCCCCACAGTTGTCTGTTACGACGGTATTAGTGGCTGATAACCTCAAAAAGAGAATGGTGAGGATACATACACCAGCAGGCACAAAATAGTCGCCTAGAACATCTCCTCCTGGTGGTACAAGACGAGGAATACTTCCAACCGCGGGACCATGTAGTCTGAGACCTTCCAAAGTAGTGCCTTCAAGCACTGGCAGAGATTTCAGGTCGGCATAGCGAGGCACGTGTTTGGCCTCATATTTTAGACTGGCTTGCTGGAGTTCGCTTCGTAGTCGGGCTTGTAAAGAAGGATCGGACGCCAACTCCCAGCAGAGGTAGGTCAGTACAGTTGCCGTTGTGTCAGTTCCGGCCACAAGAACGCTCCCGATCTCTAGAGCAATCTGTTCGTCAGATAGTGGTGGCAGCTCCTTGTCTCCGTGAATGATCTTTGTTAAAGCGTCTCTTCTTCCCGAATTGCGTCCATATCTCTCGATATACGCTTTGAAAGATGAACGGCCAAGGTCGTATATCCTCCTCTGGGCGCCGAGGAAATGCTGCCACCGCGCCCACGGAATCCACGATGTCAGCGGGATCAGCCACGGAATCTGCCATTTGAGTCCAGCGATGATAAAATATGAGTCGACACTCTCCATGTATTCGTGGTTCCGCTTTTCCAGACTGTTGAAGCTCTGCCCCATGAACAATGATGAGACCACGTCCAGAGTGAGACAGCGGAACCACATGTACACGTCCATCGCCGTGTCGTGGTGCTGATCGACTTGGCCGAGAAACTTTTCGATCTGTTCAGCCACGAGACTCTCGCCTTGCATGACGGTGGACTCGGTGAATGCATGTGCCATCAGCTTTTTGCGATCCCGGTGAAGAGCTCGATCGCGGAGAGTGAACAGCACCGGCTCGCCCCCGTCATCAAATCCAGTGTAGAATGAAGTCTTGAGATAAGACGCCTTGAAGCCATATATCTTTTTGATCAATGCTGGGTCGGAGAACAACAGCTCATCTGGGGCCACCCGAACAACAGGGCCGTACCTGTGGTGCATTTCGTGAAACGTCTCTGTCTTGTGGCCCGTGAATCCTTGATACTCGAGCCATTTGCTTGTGAATTTGGCAACAAAGGGGCCCGGCACATTACGAAGAGGGTGAAGGAAACTGTTGTAAAGTGCCTAGAAAGCATCATCTTTCAGCCAAAGTCCGCATTTTCAAAGGGAAATACACACCTTTCCTATGCACCATAAGGCGAAGATCGAGACTGCCGCAGCGAGGCCACGAGCCCATGTTGCATGTTCGATTATCGCTCTGGAGAGGAGGTGAATGTCTACCCGTGCCATTGTGATTGCTGCTGAGTTGGTGCGTCCCTCCACCTGGTGCTTCTCGGGAGGCAGCATGATGTACCTTTCTGAGCAACAAAAAGATGGGGGCAACCGTTGGGTCCAGGCGGGGAGGCGGGTCCCAGGACCGACCCCTGGTCACCTCACCCGGACTCTCCAGGTGAAGGTCTGAGAGATCCGGCAAAACGTGCTTCGGCTCGGCGCCTCCTGCTCACAGCATAGTTTCTGGGGTAGGAGAGATTGCCGAGACTGATCTCGAACAGCCCGTCAGGAGCGTGCACTAGTTGTCGACCCACTACCCATTCGCACCAAACAGGAAGTTCCCGAAATCTTCGCGTGCGACACTTGTATCCCTTCCGCGGATGGTGTGGGACCATCGGGCCTTGGCGCGTACAACACCAAAACGCGAATTGTCAACAAAGGTCCTTCGAGGAACAATTATGGCTCAACAGACGCGTTCTGGGCGCATTCCCAAGCGAAAAATTGTATGGGAGGCATCAACTGACCCTCATTTACCCCATTCGACAAAAAAAAGGCAAAAAAAAGAGGTCCAAGCACTTGAAATCGCGGCCGCAAGCAAGGAGGCCCCCGCAGCGGTCCATGCCGCGGTCGAGCAACAACCAACCCACTTTACTCCACCAATACGCACTCAAAATGAGTTATTTAAAGTGCTCTGGGATGAGAAAGAGCCAATTGATCTATTCCTAAGGTTTTTAGGTGGTCCTGAGGCCTTAAATGCGATTTGTGTGGCTACAAATGAGAGGGCATTAAGTCACGTGCCTCGACCGAAGAATGCTCGTCCATGGACTCCTCTTGATCCTGCAAGCTTCTGCCACTGGCTTGCTGTCGTGATTTATATGGCTAGACACCCAGAAAAAGCGACAAAGAGCTACTGGGAGAGTCTCTCGCCTGGAAAAGGTCACCATTTAGGCCACTGGATGAGCGATAATCGATGGCATCAAATCCACCGATTTTTCTCTATCAACAACCAACCACTCACTCAGGAGCAACCTTACTGGGACCGTCTCGCGCCAGTTGCCTCTTTAGTCCGTAAGGCCTGTCAAACTGCGGTAAAACCCTCTACCTGGGTCGCAATCGATGAAGGAATGACTCTTTTTACTGGGCGCTCAAAGGACAAGGTTTTACTTAAAAATAAGCCTATTCCAGAGGGATACAAGACCTGGCAATTAGGCTGTGTCGGTGGATACACGTGGTCCTGGCTCTTTCACAGTGGTAGACAAGGTCCTGAGGTAATTGGCGATAAAAGCAGGTCATTTCGCTACTACGGTAAAGAGCACCCTGTGAAACTTGCTCCTACTTATCAGGTGGTCCAGAGACTTTGTCAGGAACTCAGAAACCGCGATTCCACTACTAAATATGTGGTATTTGTGGACAACTTGTTCCTAACTAAGGACCTTGCTCATACCTTACTTGCAATCGACGTTGGCGTAATGGGTACTACTCGCAAAAACCAACCTGGTATCCCACCGCGATTTCTCGACATCAAGCAACTTAATGAGGCCTTCACTTATGGGGGTTACTCTACAGAGGTAGTAGAGCATTGCCTTTGCTTTATTTGGCAGGATAATGCGCCAGTTATCGGTATCACCACCGCTTTTGCTCTCGACGATAACCCAGAGCACTTTATCGTCAGGACACGCCGCCGAGCAAGGAGTAATAAGGTTGCGGCGCCTATATTTGGCGACAAGGCACTCAAAGACCTTCCAATCCCTGTGGCAATTGAT
>Ga0105239_10001318_pt1 | contig 33415 bp, 25 predicted proteins | sample KBSC44metaG_FD_92761 | JGI IMG/M metagenome (GOLD analysis project Ga0105239, IMG submission 92761) | Corn rhizosphere microbial communities from Kellogg Biological Station, Michigan, USA - KBS C4-4 metaG | ecosystem: Host-associated > Plants > Roots > Rhizosphere > Soil | place: Michigan, USA... | reverse complement strand
GTCGGCAACGTCTACCGCGCCGAGGTGCTGTTCCGACATCACATCCACCCCCTGCGACCGGGCCGCACGCTCCGCGTCGGGCAGTGGCGGGCGATGTGGGCCGACCTCGTGGAGCTGATGGGCGAGGGTGTGCGAACCGGTCGGATCGACACCGTGCGACCCGAGCACACGCCCGAGGCGATGGGCCGTCCGCCACGCGTCGACGACCACGGAGGCGAGGTCTACGTGTATCGCCGTACCGGCCGGCCGTGCCTGGTCTGCGGCAGCATCGTCCGCACCGATGTGCTCGCGGGACGCAACATCTTCTGGTGCCCGCGCTGTCAGCGCACGTTCCGCTCCCGGGCTCTACAGTGAACCCCTCAGCGAAGGACGGTGCCCCGACCATGACCGCACCTTCCGCCGGACGACGGCCCGATTCGGCCCGCTCGCGGCGACGCTGGAGCGCTTTCCTGGTGGGGGGCTCGGAGCCGGAGCGGCTGGTTCTCGTCTCGATGTTCGTCTTCGCGACCCTGGTCGGGGCCGCGATGGTGGCGGCTCCCGAGTGGGCGCCGATCACCGCGATCATCCTGCCGATGGTCATGGGCGGGCTGTTCCTCCCGCCTCGACCGCTCCCGTGGTTCATCGTCTACAACCTGGTGCTGCTGACCCTGGCGCTGCCGAAGCTGCCGACCCTGACCACGCGCAGCGTCGTCTCGATCGCGGTGCTGTTCCTCCTGGCGTTCATCATCATGGTCGCCTCGTTCCGCCGCTCCCGTCTCGGCATCGCCGGCAGCATGGGCGAGTCGATGCTGGCCGACCTCAGCGACCGCATCCAGGGACAAGGCGTGCTGCCAGCCCTGTCGGAGCCGTGGCATGCCGAGTCGGTCATCCGGTCCGCCGGCGGCACCCGCTTCTCGGGCGACTTCTTCGTCGTGGGCGACATCGGCTCTGGTCGACTCGACGTGTCCGTGGTGGACGTGTCCGGCAAAGGCGACCGCGCAGGCACCCGCGCCCTGCTCCTCGCCGGGGCGATGGGAGGTCTGGTGACGGCCCTGGAGCCCCGGGCGTTCCTGCCGGCGACCAACGCCTATCTGCTCAACCATCCCTGGCAGGACGGCTTCGCCACTGCCGTGCACCTGAGTGTCGACCTGGCGTCGGGGGCCTTCGCCGTCTGGACCGCCGGGCACCCCCCGGCGCTGCACTGGCGCGCGGGCGCCGGTCGGTGGACGCCGCTCCAGTCCGAGGGGCCGATGCTGGGGCTCATCCCCGACGCCGAGTTCCACGAGGCGGGTGGCGTGCTGCGCTCCGGTGACGCGCTGATGCTCTACACCGACGGGATGGTCGAGACCCGCACCACCGACATCGGGATCGGCATCGACCGCCTGATCGGTCAGGCCGACCGCCAGCTGCGCAGCAACTTCTCCGGCGGCGCGAAGACCCTGGTCGACTCCATCGGCAGCCGCTCGGACGACCGGGCCCTGCTACTCGTCTGGCGCGACTGAGTCGCGGAGCTGGTGTCCGGAGGGGATTCGGAGCGGTCGTGCGCGGTATGGCACCATGACTTCGCGCGTCACGCGGGAGGGGAAGCTCGCTCCGCGGACGATGCGCGGACGTAGCTCAATGGTAGAGCCTCAGTCTTCCAAACTGATGACGCGGGTTCGATTCCCGTCGTCCGCTCACAGGCGGTGTCACGGCCCTTCCCGGGTCGCCCGGGGCCGCCGAAACGGGGCGTAGCGTAGTGGCTAGCGCGCCTGCTTTGGGAGCAGGAGATCGCAGGTTCGAGTCCTGTCGCCCCGACCACCGACCAGCGGGCCTTCGTAGCACGGATCCCACCATCGCCCCCGAGCACCCTGAGCGCTGTGCCGACTGACCTTGGTCACCGGACCAGGTGTCCAACTGCTCCTTGCCGGGCACATCGGGCGCGTCCTAGGTTCGAGAGATGGCGCGGGCCCGATCGTCATCCGGAAAGAAGGGCGGCGTTGACGGGCCTGTCGCGGACGCGCTGCTCCGGACCGGACGCTTCTTCACACGCTGGGACGAGACCGATGACGGCCGGGCGGTCTTCCGCGAGGGCGGGCGCGCCGGCGACGTCTTCTACCGCGACCGCTGGAGCCACGACAAGGTGGTCCGCTCGACCCACGGCGTGAACTGCACGGGATCCTGCTCGTGGAAGGTCTACGTCAAGGACGGGATCATCACCTGGGAGAGCCAGGAGACCGACTACCCGTCGGTCGGGCCTGACCGACCCGAGTACGAGCCGCGGGGGTGCCCGCGCGGTGCGGCGTTCTCCTGGTACACCTACTCGCCGACCCGTGTCCGCTACCCCTACGCCCGCGGGGTGCTGGTCGAGATGTTCCGGGAAGCGCGTCAGCGGCTCGGAGACCCCGTGCTCGCGTGGGCGGACATCGTCGGCGACCCGGAGCGCCGCCGGCGCTACCAGCAGGCTCGCGGCAAGGGCGGCCTGGTCCGGGTGAGCTGGCAGGAGGCCGTCGACATGGTCGCCGCCGCGCACGTGCACACGATCAAGACCCACGGCCCGGACCGCTGCACCGGTTTCTCGCCGATCCCGGCGATGTCGATGGTCTCGCACTGCGTCGGGACCCGGTTCATCCAGCTCATCGGTGGCGTGATGACCTCCTTCTACGACTGGTACGCCGACCTGCCGGTCGCCAGCCCGCAGGTGTTCGGCGACCAGACGGACGTCCCGGAGTCGGGCGACTGGTGGGACGCGACGTACCTGATGATGTGGGGCTCCAACGTCCCGGTGACGCGGACGCCGGACGCGCACTGGATGGCCGAGGTTCGCTACCGCGGCACCAAGGTCGTCACCGTCAGCCCGGACTACGCCGACAACACCAAGTTCGCCGACGAGTGGATGCCGGCCCAGGCCGGCACGGATGCGGCGCTGGCCATGGCCATGGGCCACGTGCTGCTCCAGGAGTTCTTCGTCGACCGGCGCACGCCGTTCTTCGTGGACTACGTCCGCACCTACACCGACCTGCCGTTCCTGATCCGGCTCGAGGAGCACGAGCACGGTGGGCTGGTCCCCGGCAAGTTCCTCAACGCCGGCGATCTCGCCGACACCGGCACCTCCGCGCCCGAGGACGCCTGGAAGACCGTGCTCCTCGACGGTTCCACCGGCCGCCCGGTGGTTCCCAACGGCTCGATGGGATTCCGGTACGCCGACTCAGGTGTCGGCCGGTGGAACCTCGACCTCGACGGGGTCTCTCCGGCGCTGACCATGGCCGGGGACGGGAGCGAGCCGGTCGAGGTGCTGCTTCCGGCGTTCGTCGACCCCGACGGCACCGGCTCCGTCCTGCGCCGCGGAGTCCCGGCGCGACGGGTCGGCGGTCATCTGGTCACCACGGTCTTCGACCTGATGCTCGCTCAGTACGGCGTGGCCCGTGACCTGAACGGACGGCGCCTGCCCGGCGAGTGGCCGAGCGGGTACGACGACGCGTCCACGCCGTACACCCCGGCGTGGCAGGAGGAGATCACGAGCGTGCCCGCCGGGCAGTGCATCCGCGTGGCCCGCGAGTTCGCCCGCAACGCCGAGGAGTCCGGTGGCCGCTCGATGGTGATCATGGGCGCCGGCATCTGCCAGTGGTTCCACGGGGACGCGACGTACCGGGCGATCCTGTCCCTCCTGATCCTCACCGGCTCCATGGGTCGCAACGGTGGCGGCTGGGCCCACTACGTCGGGCAGGAGAAGTGCCGCCCGATCACCGGCTGGATCTCGCTCGCGAACGGTCTGGACTGGAGCCGACCGCCGCGGACGATGACCGGCACGTCGTTCTGGTACATGCACACCGGTCAGTGGCGCAACGACGGCTACTCCGCCGACTCGCTCACCTCGCCGCTGGCCCGCGGGCACCTCGCGGGCAAGCACACCGCCGACACGATCGCGCAGTCGGCACGGCTCGGCTGGATGCCGTTCTATCCACAGTTCTCGGCCAATCCCCTCGATGTCGCCGACGAGGCGAACGCCGCGGTCGCGGACGGGAAGGCGACCGACGTCCCGGCGTACGTCGTCGAGGGCCTCCAGAGCGGCCTGCTGAGCCCGGCCATCGCGGACGTCGACGCCCCGGAGAGCTGGCCGCGCACCCTGGTGCTGTGGCGGTCGAACCTGTTCGGCTCGTCGGCCAAGGGCAACGAGTACTTCCTGAAGAACCTGCTGGGCACCCACTCCAACGTGCTCGGGTCGGAGAACCCCGAGGCGCCGAGGCCGCAGGAGGTCGCCTGGCGCGACACCACCCCCGAGGGCAAGCTCGACCTCCTGGTCTCCGCCGACTTCCGGATGACGTCCACGACCCTGCTCTCGGACGTCGTCCTACCGGCGGCGACCTGGTACGAGAAGCACGACCTGTCCTCGACCGACATGCACCCGTTCGTGCATGCGTTCAGTCCGGCGATCGACCCACCCTGGGAGTCGCGCACAGACTTCGAGGCGTTCCACGCGATCGCCCGGCGGCTCTCGGAGCTCGCCGTCGACCATCTGGGCGTCCGGCAGGACCTCGTCTCGGTGCCGCTGCAGCACGACACCCCGGGTGAGACGCGGCAGCCCGGCGGAGTCGTCCGCGACTGGGCCGATCCGGCGGTGGAGGCGATGGCGGGTGTGAACACCCCGGTCTTCGCGGTGGTCGAGCGCGACTACACCGCGATCGCCGACAAGCTCGCCTCCGTGGGGCCCCTGGCCGACTCGCTCGGGTTCACGGTCAAGAACGTCACCTATCGCCTGGAGGAGCAGGTCGCGGCACTCGCGCGCTCGAACGGCGTGATGCCGAGCGGCGTCGGGGCCGGGCGACCGGCGATCGAGACCGACCAGCACTTGGCCGAGGCCATCCTGCGCTTCTCCGGCACCACGAACGGCGCGCTCGCCGTCCAGGGCTTCCGCACCCTCGAGGAGCGCGTCGGCCGCACGCTGCACGACCTCGCCGAGGGCTCGGAGGAGAAGCGGATCAGCTTCGCCGACACCCAGCACGCCCCGGTGCCGGTGATCACCTCGCCGGAGTGGTCGGGCTCCGAGACCGGAGGACGCCGGTACGCGCCGTTCACGGTCAACATCGAGCGGCTCAAGCCGTTCCACACCCTGACCGGGCGGATGCACTTCTACCTCGACCACGACTGGATGACCGACCTGGGGGAGGCGCTCCCGACGTACCGTCCGCCCCTGGACATGCAGCGGCTGTTCGGCGAGCCCGCGCTCGGTGCTGACGGGCTGCAGGTCACGGTGCGTTACCTGACGCCCCACTCGAAGTGGTCGATCCACTCCGAGTACCAGGACAACCTCTTCATGCTGTCGCTCTCGCGCGGCGGGCCGACGGTCTGGATGAGCCCGCAGGACGCCGGCGCGATCGACGTCCACGACAACGAATGGGTGGAGTGCGTCAACGCGAACGGCGTGCTGGTCGCCCGCTCCGTGGTGAGCCATCGGATGCCGGAGGGCGTCGTGTACGTGTACCACGCCCAGGAGCGCACGATCGACGTCCCGAAGTCCGAGGCCACCGGCCGGCGCGGAGGCATCCACAACTCGGTGACCCGGCTTCTGGTCAAGCCCACCCACCTGATCGGCGGGTACGCCCAGCTCTCCTACACGTTCAACTACCTCGGACCCACCGGCAACCAGCGCGACATGGTCACCACCATCCGCAAGCGCTCGCAGGAGGTGCACTACTAGTGGCCACCCATCCTTGGTCCATGCTCTGCTGCGCGGCGCCTGGGCGGCGATCTGCTTCGTTGTCGTCGTCGCATATGACCCCGCCATGCCCTCCTCCTCCGCCTCGCAGCTCATCCACCCAGACGCCGCTCGCGACGAGCGAGACCAAGGAGGGGTGACCATGCGCGTCATGGCCCAGATGGGCATGGTGATGAACCTCGACAAGTGCATCGGCTGCCAGACCTGCTCGGTGACCTGCAAGCAGGCCTGGACCAACCGCGCCGGTACCGAGTACGTCTGGTTCAACAACGTCGAGACCCGCCCGGGTCAGGGCTACCCGCGGCGGCACGAGGACCAGGAGCGATGGCGCGGGGGCTGGCAGCTCAACCGGCGTGGCCGGCTCCAGCTCCGCACCGGCGGCCGGCTCAAGCGGCTGCTGTCGATCTTCGCGAGCCCCGTCCAGCCCGAGCTCGCCGACTACTACGAGCCGTGGACCTACGACTACAAGACGCTCGTCGAGGCACCGCTGGGTGACGACTTCCCGGTCGCGCGGCCGAAGTCCCTGATCACCGGCGAGGACACCCAGGTCACCTGGTCGGCGAACTGGGACGACAACCTCGCAGGTACCTACGAGCTCGGCCACCTCGACCCGATCGTCGAGCGGGTGCGCCGGGCGTCCGAGGACAGGATCCGGTTCGAGCTCGAGCAGACGTTCATGTTCTACCTGCCGCGGATCTGCGAGCACTGTCTCAACCCGAGCTGCATGGCCTCCTGCCCGTCCGGGGCGATCTACAAGCGGTCCGAGGACGGGATCGTCCTGGTCGACCAGGACCGCTGCCGCGGCTGGCGTCAGTGCATCACCGGATGTCCGTACAAGAAGATCTACTTCAACCACAAGTCCGGCAAGGCCGAGAAGTGCACCTTCTGCTACCCGCGCGTGGAGGTCGGCATTCCGACGGTGTGCGCCGAGACCTGCGTGGGGCGGCTGCGGTACCTCGGCCTGTTCCTGTACGACGCGGACGCCGTCACGGCGGCCGCCTCGGTGCCCGACGAGAGGGACCTCTACCAGGCGCAGCTGGACCTCCTGCTCGATCCGGACGACCCCGCCGTCGCCGCCGCGGCGCGGGAGCAGGGCATCCCGGAGGACTGGCTGGACGCGGCACGCCGGTCGCCCGTCTACGCGCTGGCCAAGACCTACGGCGTGGCGCTCCCGCTCCATCCGGAGTACCGCACGATGCCGATGGTCTGGTACGTGCCGCCCCTGTCACCGGTGGTGGACCTCCTGTCGGAGCAGGGTCACGACGCCGAGGACCGTGACGTGCTCTTCGGCGCCATCGACGCGCTCCGGATCCCGGTCGAGTACCTCGCCGAGCTGTTCACGGCCGGCGACACCTCGGTGGTGACAGGAGTGCTGCGCAAGCTCGCCGCGATGCGCTCCTACATGCGCGGCGTCAACCTCGGCCGCTCGCCGGACGCATCGATCCCGGAGTCGGTCGGGATGACGGAGGAGACCATGTACGCGATGTACCGGCTGATGGCGATCGCGAAGTACGACGAGCGCTACGTCATCCCGAAGGCGCACGTCGAGCAGGCGCACGACCTGGAGGAGCGCGGCTGCTCCCTGGACTACGACGAGGGGCCGGGCATGTACGGATCCGCGGCGTTCGGCGAGGCGAGCGGGCGGTCGGTGCCCGTCGCCGTGGAGACCTTCCACGCGCTGCGCCAGCGGCAGACCAGCGACGTCCCGGCCGGGGACGAGCAGCTCCGGGGACGGGTCAACCTGCTCAACTGGGACGGGAACGGCGCGCCCCGAGGCCTGTTCCCACCACGTCGCGACGAGGAGGAGCGGCCATGAGCCCCCGGCGCGCGCAGCGGGACCGGGTCATCCATCAGGCGGCCTCGTGGTGCCTGTCCTACCCCGACACCGCGCTGGTGGAGCTGGTCCCGGTGCTGCGCGGGGCTCTCGCGGAGGTCGCGGTCACCTCGTTGGACGCCTTTCTGGAGCACGTCGAGCAGACCCCGGTCGACCGGCTCGAGCAGGAGTACGTCGACGTCTTCGACCTGTCGCGTCGCCATGCCCTGTACCTCTCGTACTGGACCGACGGCGACACCCGGCGGCGCGGGGAGGTGCTGGCGGGGTTCAAGCAGCGGTACCGGCGCAGCGGGTTCCTCGTCGACACCCGCGGCGAGCTCCCCGACCACCTGCCGCTGGTCCTCGAGTACGCCGCCGTGGGCGACCCCGTCGACGGGACGGCACTCCTCCAGGAGTACCGAGCGAGCCTGGAGCTGCTGCGCCTCGGCCTGACCGAGGACGGCTCGTCGTACGCCGACGTCGTCGCCGCCGTCTGCGCGACCCTCCCGGGCGTCTCGCCGCCCGACCGCGCCGCGGTGATGGCCATGGCCGCGGCCGGCCCACCCGTGGAGACCGTGGGACTGGAGCCGTTCGACCCGCGCCTGCTGCCGGTCGTCGAGGAGCAGCGCCGATGAACGTCGTGCTCTGGGGTGTGCTGCCCTACCTGGTGATCGCGACCCTGGTCGGCGGCACGATCTGGCGGTACCGCTATGACAAGTTCGGCTGGACGACCCGCTCGTCGCAGCTCTACGAGTCACGGCTTCTGCGGATCGGCTCGCCACTGTTCCACTTCGGGATCCTGGTGGTGCTGGTCGGGCACGTCGTCGGCCTGCTGATCCCGGAGAGCTGGACCAACGCCCTCGGAGTCTCGGAGCAGGCGTACCACGCTCAGGCGCTCACCTTGGGTGGGATCGCGGGCTTCTGCACGCTCGTGGGGATCGGGATCCTGATCGTGCGCCGTCGGACGACCGGTCCGGTGTTCATGGCCACGACCGCCAACGACAAGCTCATGTACGTGCTGCTCGTGGGTGCGATCGCGCTCGGCCTGGTGACCACGCTGGTCGCGGTCGGTGCCGGTGCGCATGCGCACGACTACCGCGAGACGGTGTCCCCGTGGTTCCGCTCGCTGTTCCGGCTCAACCCCGACGTCGACGCGATGGCCGACGCGCCGGTGCAGTTCCACCTGCACGTCCTGGTCGGGATGCTGCTCTTCGCCGCCTGGCCCTTCACCCGCCTCGTGCACGCCTTCACCGCTCCTGTGCACTACCTGTTCCGTCCCTACATCGTGTACCGGAGTCGCGACGCGCAGGTGCCGGCGGCGACCGGTCGGGCGCGTCCGGGCTGGTCCCCGGTGGGCACCACCGACCGTGACCGGAGGCCGCAATGACCGACACCGCCCCCGCCGTCGACCTCCGCCAGGGGCAGGCCACGAACCTGGCGCTGGCGACCGCGGCCTTCGCGGTCAGCTTCTGGGCGTGGAACATGATCGCCCCCCTGGCGGTCCGGTACGCCGACGACATGGGCCTCTCGTCGTCCCAGAAGTCCATGATCATCGCAACGCCGGTCCTGGTCGGGTCGCTCGGCCGGATCATCGCCGGCGCGCTCACCGACCGGTTCGGCGGTCGGCTGATGTTCACGCTGCTGCTCTTGGTGACGGCGCCGTGCGTGCTGCTGGTCGCCCTCGCCGGCACCCGCGACTCCTACGGCCTGATGTTGTTGTTCGGCCTGTTCCTCGGCATCGGCGGGACCACGTTCGCGGTCGGCATCCCGTTCGTGAACGCGTGGTACGAGGCGGACCGGCGTGGTCTGGCCACGGGCATCTTCGGCGCGGGCATGGGCGGCAGCGCGCTCTCGGCGTTCTTCACCCCGCGCTTCGTGGACTGGTTCGGCTACACCGCCGCGCACGTCATCATCGCGGTCGCGCTGGTCGTCGTGGCGTCCCTGGTGTGGTTCGCGATGCGTGACTCGCCGCTGTGGCGCCCCAACGCGGATCCGGTCGTGCCGAAGCTGGCCGCGGCGGCGAAGCTCGCGGTCACCTGGCAGATGGCGTTCCTGTACGCGGTGGCGTTCGGGGGCTTCGTGGCGTTCTCGACGTACCTGCCCACCTACCTCAAGGACGTCTACGACTTCGACCTCACCGGGGCCGGGACCCGGACCGCCGGCTTCGCGGTGGCTGCGGTGATCGCCCGCCCCATCGGTGGGGTGCTGTCCGACCGGATCGGGCCGAGGCCGGTGGCGGCCACGGCGTTCGCAGGGACGGCGGTCATGGCGTTGGTCGTCGCACTCCAGCCGGATCCGGAGATCTCGGCCGGCACGACGTTCGTGCTGATGGCAGCGTTCCTGGGGCTCGGCGCCGGTGGCATCTTCGCCTGGGTCGCGGCGCTCGCGCCGCAGGCGCGGGTCGGCACGGTGACCGGCATCGTCGGTGCCGCCGGCGGGCTCGGCGGGTACTTCCCGCCCTTGGTCATGGGCGCGACGTACGACGAGGCCGACCACAGCTACACGGTCGGGCTCTCGTTGCTGTGCGTCGTGGCGCTGGTCGCCCTCGTGTACACGATGTTCGGCGTCAGGCGCCGGCCCGAGCTCGCGCCGGATGCGATGTCGACAGCGACGTAGGCGCTCGGTTCACCGAGCTGCCAGCACGTACATCCCACCGCCTCCGACACACGTATGTCCGAACGTCGGCGGTGGCGCCGTCGGGACCGGCACACTGGTGCGCGTGTCCACCCCCCGGGAAGTCGCCCTGACGTCGACGGCGTCTCCCCCCACCCCGCGACGGCTCGTCGTCTTCGACATCTGCCTCACCGTGCTGGCGCTGGCGGCCATCGCCCAGGGGTTCTGGGAGTGGCACGAGTACGGCCCACCCGACTGGCAACCGGTCGCGGTGCTGGGCCTGCTGAGCCTGCCCCTGCTCGCCCGCTACAGCATCACGGTGTCGCGCGACGCCGAGGCCAACGTCATCGGGCTGAGTGCCGCGGTGCTGTTCGCGAGCAGCTTGGGGGCCGACAGCCACATCTTCCCGCTCTGGGCGGTCATCGTGCTGGCCAGCTCGATCGTGCTCAAAGGTGGTCTGCGGTACGGACTGCCGAGGGGCACCGATGACGTCGTCGCCGGCTGGGCGCTGGTGACGGTCGCGCCGTTCGTCGACTTCGGGCTGCGACCCTTCGACCGCACCCTCGTCGCTCTGGGGACCTTCATCGCCGTCGAGGCCCTGGTCTTCTGGGTGCGCCGTCGTCTGCGGGGTCAGGAGTCCCCGCAGCAGGCGCTGGACATCTCGTCGACGGCGCTGGCGCTGTTCGGTCTGTACTTCGCCTCGGTGTTCATCGCCGCGCTACGTCGCACGTACACCGCGCCGAGCAGCGCCGGCAACGCCGAGGTGGCGGTGATGGGGCTGAGCCTCGTCGTCGCGACCCTGATCGGCTACAGCCTCAGCCAGAACCTGATCCGCGGCGTGGCGGTCCTCTCGGAGGCGGCGACCAACCTGCCGTGGCCGGCCGACGAGAACGACCGGCTCGTCATCAGGTTCGCCCGGTCGGCGATCCGCAGCGCGACGGCCGACATCGTGCCCCGTACCGGGCCGCCCGGGTCCCTCAGCGCCCCCATCGACGAGGTTCGCTACCTGGTGCTGCGCCGGATGCCCGGCGACCGGGCCTACTCCGAGGCCGACCGCCGGCTGCTGGAGGCGGTGGCCGCGATGGCGAGCGTCTCGCGCTCCGTTGACCTCCGCGAGGCCGGTCTCCGGCTGCGGAGCATCACCGACGCGATGACCGGGCTGTGGAACTACCCGATGTTCGTCGACCTCGCCGAGCAGGCCATCCGCGAGCGAGCCGACGGTGAGCTGCTGGCGCTGCTCTTCCTGGATCTCGACAAGTTCAAGCAGCTCAACGAGGAGCTCGGCCACTTCGACGCCGACCAGGTGCTGTGCGAGATCGCCAGCCGCCTGCAGGAGGCGGCGCCCCCGACGGCGGCGGTCGCCCGCTTCGCCGGCGACGAGTTCGCGCTGCTGCTGCGCGGCATCGACCGCGACACCGTGGCCGGCGACGTCCAGGGGCTGGTCGAGGCGGTCACGGCTCCGATCGCGGTCGCCGGCCGGCTGATCACCGTCCACGTGAGCGTGGGGATCGGGGTCAGCGATGCCGTCGACGACTCGTTCGACGACGTGATGCGGGTCGCCGAGGAGCACATGCGCGAGGCCAAGCGAGCCGGGCGCGCGGCATCGGCCTCCCGGGACGAGAAGGACCTGGTATCGAGCATGCTCGGCGCGGGTACCACGGGCGTCGCCTTCCAGCCGATCCTCGACGCTCGCACGGGGGCGCTGTGGGGATGCGAGGCCCTGCTCCGCGCGACCGACCCCGAGCTCGGCGAGGTCTCCCCGCTCACTTTGGTCAGCTCGGCCGCACGCCAGCAGACCCTGGACGAGCTGACCGCCAAGATCGGCGAGGAGGCGCTGGACGCGATGGACGCGCTCGCGCACCGGGTGGAGGCGCCGCTGCACCTCACCGTGAACCTCGAGTTCGAGCAGTTCCGGGTCGACAACCCGGTCTTCGAGCGGCTCAGCCGCTCGCTGGGCGAGCGGGGCGTCCAGCTGGTCCTGGAGCTGTCCGAGCGCAGCTACGGCCGCTGGACCAGCCAGCACGACCTGCTCGCGGAGAGACTCAAGAGGCGCGGCATGGGATTGGCGATCGACGACTTCGGCGCCGGCTATGCGACGTTCAGCCTGCTCAACAAGTGGGGTTGGGACGTCGTGAAGATCGACAAGTCCCTGATCACCGCGGACGACGAGCAGTCGCGGCTGCTGTTCTCGAACGTCGTACGCACGCTGCGCGAGCTGAAGCTGACCACCGTCGCGGAGGGCGTCGAGACCACCGATCAGATGCTGGCCGCCCGACGGGCCGGAGTCAGCCTGGTCCAGGGACACCTGGTCAGCGAGCCGGTCGGGATGGACGAGCTGCTGCGTCGGGTCGGCCCGGACGGGAACGGCCTCGCCGAACGCCTCGAGCAGCTGTCCAGGGCCTGATCCGCGGGCCCTCCGCGGACCGCTCGGCTCGGTTAGGCGCGTTCCCGGCGGTGCCCTAGGCTGGGAGCGCCGTGCGAGCGGCTTCCCCGCCCCGTCGCCCCCATCTCTCGGTCCAGGCCCGGGCACGCCGCGCGCCACCACCTGCATGCGAGGAGACACACCAGTGAAGAGCGCCGTCGAGACCTTGGGTCCCACCCGGGCCAAGCTCACCGTCGAGGTGCCCTTCGAGGAGCTCAAGCCGAGCCTCGACAAGGCGTACAAGACCATCGCCCAGCAGATCAACGTGCCCGGGTTCCGCCGCGGCAAGGTGCCTCCGATGGTGATCGACCGCCAGGTCGGGCGCGGCGCCGTGCTCGAGCAGGCGATCAACGAGGTCGTGCCGCAGAAGTACGTCGAGGCCCTGCAGAGCCACGACCTCCAGCCGCTGGCCCAGCCCGAGGTCGAGGTCACCCGGATCGACGACAACGAGGCGATCGAGTTCACCGCCGAGGTCGACGTGCGCCCCGAGATCACGGTCCCCGACTGGCACGGGCTCAGCGCCGAGGTCGAGGACATGGGCGTCTCCGACGACGACGTGGACGAGCAGGTCCAGGCGCTCCGCGAGCGCTTCGGCACCCTCACCGACGTCGAGCGCCCGGCGGCCGACGGAGACTTCGTCACCATCGACCTCGTCGCGACCCAGAACGGCGCACCGGTCGAGGGCGCCGAGGTCAGCGGCATGTCCTACCGGGTCGGCCGCGGCGGCATGCTCGAGGGTCTGGACGACGCGCTGGTCGGCATGAGCGCCGGCGACGAGAAGACGTTCACCTCCCAGCTGGTCGGCGGCGACCTGGTCGGCCAGGACGTCGAGGTCCAGGTCAAGGTCTCCCAGGTGCAGCAGCAGGAGCTGCCGGCGTACGACGACGAGTTCGCCCAGCTGGCCTCGGAGTTCGACACCGCCGAGGAGCTGACCGAGGACGTCCGCACCCGGCTCGGCAACGGCAAGCGCCTGGAGCAGGCGGCGGCTGCGCGCGACGCGGTCCTCGAGAAGCTGCTCGACCAGGTGGAGGTGCCGCTGCCCGAGACGATGGTGGCCGATGAGCTGACCGAGCGCCGCGGCAGCATCGAGCAGCAGCTCGCGTTCGCGGGCATCACGCTCGAGAAGTACCTCGAGGACGAGGGACAGACCCAGGACGAGTTCGAGGCCGATCTCGAGCGCCGGGTCCGCGACGCCGTCGCGGCGCAGTTCGTGCTCGACGAGGTCGCCGGTGAGCTCGAGCTGGGCGTCGACCAGCAGGAGCTGACCGAGCACATGGTGCGCCGCGCCCAGCAGTCCGGCCAGGACCCGCAGGAGTTCGCCAACCACATGTTCGAGCACAACCACATCCCCGAGCTGGTCGCGGAGATCCGCCGCGGCAAGGCGCTCGCCCAGATCGTGGAGAGCGCGACCGTGACCGACGGCTCCGGGAATGTGGTCGACCTGAAGAACCTCCGCCCCGACGGCACGCTCGGTGGCCCGGCCGACGCGGACGCCGAGGCCGGCGCCGAGCCCGACGAGACCGGGGCCGAGCCCGACGAGAAGAGCGACGAGGAGCCGACGCAGGGCTGACCGTCGGCGCGCCTGTTGACCGACCGGCGGTATGTCTCGCAGGATCGCCCGGGTGACGGTCTCGCCGGGTCCTCGGCTGCTCGATGCGGCTGCGCTGCTCGCCGCGGTGGCCGACGAGATCGTCGTCGGCACCGTCCGCGACACCCATCTGGCCTGGGCCGACCGCGTGCACGGTGCGGTGCGCCGGCCGACCCCCGCCGCCTCGCGCCTTCCGGAGCTCGTGCACCGCGGCATCGCCGGCGGTGTGTACGCCGGGGTGGGTGCCTGCCTGAGGGCGACGTCGCGCGCGCTCGGGGCGCTGGCCGAGCGCGACCTCGGCCCGGGCCTCGAGGACACACCTCGTGGGCGGCTCGTCAACGCCGCCGTGAACGGGCTGATCGGCGACCGGTTGGCTCGCGAGCGGCCGCGGCTCGCCGTCCCGCTCGCGGTTCGCCGTGACGGCCGCGACGTGCCGCTGCGCACCGACGCGCTGCAGACGGCGTTCCCGGCCGCCACCGGACGGGTGGCGCTGCTCCTGCACGGGCTGTCCGAGGACGAGTCGGCGTTCGGCCGCCACCGCGACCGGCTCGGCACGACGTACGCCGACACGCTGGCCGAGCTCGGCTGGACCCCCGTGCTCCTCCGCGCCAACTCCGGCCTCTCGCTGCGCGAGAACGGCGTCGCGCTCGCCGCCCTGGTCGAGGACCTGGTCGAGGCCTGGCCGGTCGGGGTCGCCCGGATCGCCTTCGTCGGGCACTCGATGGGCGGCCTCATGATCCGCGCCGCCTGCGCCGTCGCCACGGACGCGCGCGAGCCGTGGACCGACCTGCTGACCGACGTCGTCACCCTCGGTACCCCGCACCTGGGGGCACCGCTGGCCGACGGCGTCGGGCGGGGGTCCCGGGCTCTCGGGCGCCTCCCCGAGTCCGCCGCGTTCGGCCGGATCCTCGATCAGCGCTCGGTCGGGGTGCTCGATCTGGTCGCCGGCCTCGGCGACGAGGCGCCGGCGCTGCCGCACGTGCACTACCACCTCGTGTCCGCAACGCTCAGCCGATCGCCCCGCCACCCCGTCGGCTGGGCGCTGGGCGACCTCCTGGTGCGCCAGCCCTCGGCGTACGGCACGTCCCGTCGGCACCCCGGCCTGTTCCCCGGGGCCGATCGTCTGCACCTCCCACGGGCCGGGCACTTCGACCTGCTCAACCACCCCGACGTGCACCGGGCGTTGCGCGAGTGGCTGGGGGAGACCGCCGAATCTGCTGTCGGCGAACAGCACCCCGACACGCGTGGAAGCACCGCCCGATCCGGCTAGGGTCGGCCACGTGAACGACTACTCGCCCACAGCTCTCCCGCCGGGGAGCGCGCAGATGAACGGCGGCGCCGCCGGCTACGGCCTCGACGACCACATCTACCAGCGGCTGCTCAAGGAGCGGATCATCTTCCTCGGCTCCGAGGTCCGCGACCAGAACGCCAACGCGATCTGCGCCCAGCTGCTGCTGCTCTCCGCCGAGGACCAGCAGGCCGACATCTTCCTGCACATCAACAGCCCCGGCGGCTCGGTCGACGCCGGCATGGCGATCTACGACACCATGAACTACATCCCCAACGACGTCGCCACGGTCGGGATGGGCCTGGCGGCGTCCATGGGCCAGTTCCTGCTGTGTGCGGGCTCCAAGGGGAAGCGCTATGCCCTGCCCCACGCCCGGATCATGATGCATCAGCCCAGCGGCGGCATCGGCGGTTCGGCGTCCGACATCAAGATCCAGGCCGAGCAGAGCCTGCTGCTGAAGAAGCAGCTCACCGAGCTGCAGGCCCAGCACACCGGCCAGAGCATCGAGCAGATCGAGCTCGACTCCGATCGCGACCGGTGGTTCACCCCTCAGCAGGCGCTCGAGTACGGCTTCATCGACCACGTCATCACCAGCGCCGCCGAGGCCTCCGACGAGGGCCGTCCGGCCCGCTGACCCACCCCAGGCTTCGAGAGGATCGACATGAACTACTACATCCCACAGTGGGAGGAGCGGACGTCGTACGGCTTCCGCCGGATCGACCCCTACGGCAAGCTCTTCGAGGACCGCATCATCTTCCTCGGCACCCCGATCTCCGACGACGTGGCGAACGCCGTGATGGCGCAGCTGCTCTGCCTGGAGTCGATGAACCCCGACCAGGACGTCCAGATCTACATCAACAGCCCCGGTGGCTCCTTCACCGCGCTGACGGCGATCTACGACACCATGAAGTTCATCAAGCCCGATGTCCAGACCGTCTGCCTGGGCCAGGCCGCGTCCGCCGCGGCGGTGCTCCTCGCCGCCGGTACGCCGGGCAAGCGGCTCGCCCTGCCGAACAGCCGGATCCTGATCCACCAGCCCTACACCGAGGGCACCGGGGGCCAGATCTCCGACCTGGAGATCCAGGCCAACGAGATCATCCGGATGCGCGAGCTGTTGGAGAGGATGATCGCGGACGCGTCCGGCAAGGACCAGGCCGCGGTCAGCCGCGACATCGAGCGCGACAAGATCCTGACCGCCGAGCAGGCGGTCGACTACGGCCTCATCGACGCGGTCCTGAGCTCGCGGGCCGGAGTGCCCGCACTCGCCTGACGACGTACGGCGCGTCGGCCCACGGTGGGCCGGCCGCCAGGCAAAGATCGCGCGTGGGGTCCTGTCAAGGCGGCGCCGAGGAGGTACCGTCGAAGGACTCGCCCGAGCAGCAGAGGACACCACCGGCACCAGGCCGGCCGAACCGAAGGATGACCGCCCGTGGCACGTATCGGTGACGGAGGCGACCTGCTGAAGTGTTCGTTCTGCGGGAAGAGCCAGAAGCAGGTCAAGAAGCTCATCGCAGGTCCGGGCGTCTACATCTGCGACGAGTGCATCGACCTGTGCAACGAGATCATCGAGGAGGAGCTCGCCGAGGGTAGCGAGGTCAGCCTCGACGAGCTGCCCAAACCGCGCGAGATCTTCGAGTTCCTCAACTCCTACGTCATCGGTCAGGAGCGCGCCAAGAAGACCCTCGCGGTCGCGGTCTACAACCACTACAAGCGGGTCCAGGCCGGCCTGCAGGCCACCGCCAAGCACTCCAAGGAGGAGGCGGTCGAGGTCGCCAAGTCCAACATCCTGGTGATCGGTCCCACCGGGTGCGGCAAGACCTACCTCGCCCAGACCCTGGCCCGGATGCTGAACGTCCCGTTCGCGATCGCCGACGCCACGGCCCTGACCGAGGCGGGCTACGTCGGCGAGGACGTCGAGAACATCCTCCTGAAGCTGATCCAGGCCGCCGACTACGACGTGAAGAAGGCCGAGACCGGGATCATCTACATCGACGAGATCGACAAGGTGGCCCGCAAGGCGGAGAACCCGTCGATCACCCGCGACGTCTCCGGTGAGGGCGTGCAGCAGGCGCTGCTGAAGATCATCGAGGGCACCACCGCGTCGGTGCCGCCGCAGGGCGGCCGCAAGCACCCCCACCAGGAGTTCATCCAGATCGACACCACGAACATCCTGTTCATCGTGGGCGGGGCCTTCGCCGGCCTCGAGCACATCATCGAGCAGCGGGTCGGCAAGAAGACCCTCGGCTTCACCGCCGAGGTCAAGGGCGCCGAGGAGCGAGACTCCGACGACCTGCTGGCCCAGGTCCGTCCCGAGGACCTCACCAGGTTCGGCCTGATCCCCGAGTTCATCGGCCGGCTCCCGATGGTCGCGACGGTCAAGAAGCTGGACGTGGACGCGTTGATGGAGATCCTCACGGTCCCGCGCAACGCCTTCGTCAAGCAGTACCAGAAGCTGTTCGAGCTCGACGAGGTCTCCTTGGAGTTCACCGACGAGGCCATCCGCGCGGTCGCGGTCAAGGCGCTGGAGCGCGGCACCGGAGCGCGCGGGGCCCGGGCGATCCTGGAGGAGGTCCTCCTCCACGTGATGTACGACGTACCGTCCCGCGAGGACATCGGCAAGGTCGTCGTCACCGAGGAGGTCGTCACCGACGACGTGGCTCCGACCCTTCTGCCGCGTGAGTCCGAGGCGAAGAAGAAGAAGTCCGCCTGACGCCGGCCGCCGGAGCTGCTGCCCCAGTGTCGGGGCTAGTCCGTTCAGGCCATTTTCCGCTCATTTCGTGCCCCGGCTCTCCCGCTGCCACCTCCCCGACCGGAAGACTGATGACGCAGCGTCACTGGTCCTGAGGGGGAACACGTAGTGGGGACCGATCGCAGAGGGCCGCTGGCGGCCTTTGTCGTCATCGCCATCATCGCAGCCATCCTGTTGGTGACGTCCGTGCGCAGCCAGGCGGCACCCGGCTGGCTCGACCCCGACCAGGTCCCCGCGGCCGCCGTCGCGGCCCCTCCGCCGACCCACCAGCACCTGTGGAGCGCTGCGACCGCCCGCGCTAACGACGCGCAGCGGAGCAGCGCCGGCCGCACCGGCCCGACGACCGGTCCGCGGGCAGGGCGCCACGCCGTGAGCGGGCCGAGCGTCTCCGCACGCGTCCAGCGCGCGTGGCTCGTGCGCCTCGGCGTGTGGACGAAGGGCGCCTGAGGCGCGGGCCTACTCGGCCCCGGCCACCGTCGCCGACACCGACAGCTCGCCGTCGGCGGGCACGTAGGTCGGGGCGGCCGTGATCCGGCCGGCCCGCACGAGGTCGGCCTCGGCGAGCCGGACGGCCGCCAACGCCCGGTCCGGGCCGCTGAACTCCACGGCCGAGAGCTCGTGCCGCATCGACACCTTGGCCTGCGACTTCGCGCCGCGGATCCCGATCAGCGCGGCCGCCACCGCGTCCAGGGCCGACGCGTCACCGTCGATGCCGCCGATCTCTGCCACCTCCGGCCACGTGGCACGGTGGATCGAGCCGTCCTGCCACCAGGACCAGACCTCCTCGGTCACGAACGGGACGAACGGCGCGAGCAGCCGGAGCTGGATCCGGAGCGCCAGCGCGAGGGTGGCCCTCGCCGACTCCGTGGCCGCGCCTCCTGCTTCGTCGTACGCCCGCTCCTTGACCAGCTCGAGGTAGTCGTCGCAGAACTCCCAGAAGAACTTCTCGGCGACCTCGAGCGCGGTCGTGTAGTCGTAGGCGTCGAACGCCACGGTGGCTCTCTCGATCACCTCCGCGAGCCGGGCGAGCAGGGCCCGGTCGACCGCCTCGGTGACGGCGGCCGGGTCGGGGCTGGTGGCGCCGACGTTGCTGAGGACGAACTTCGACGCGTTGAGGATCTTCATCGCCAGCCGGCGGCCGATCTTCAGCGGGTGCTCGTCGAACGCACTGTCCAGACCGGGTCGCAGCGAGGCGGCGCGCCACCGGATGGCGTCGGTGCCGTACTGCGCCAGCAGGGCGCTCGGCGTCGAGGCACTCCCCCGGGACTTGCTCATCTTCTTGCGGTCGGGGTCGAGCACGAAGCCCGAGATCATCGCGTGCGACCACGGCACGGTTCCGTCCTCGAAGTGCGCACGGACCACGCGCGAGAAGAGCCAGGTGCGGATGATGTCGTGTGCCTGGGTGCACAGGTCCATCGGGTACACGCGCCGCCACAGGTCGGGATCGCGCTCCCAGCCCCCGGCGATCTGCGGCGTCAGCGAGGAGGTGGCCCAGGTGTCCATCACGTCCGGGTCGCCGACGAAGCCGCCCGGCTGCCCGCGCTGCGACTCGTCGTACCCGGGCGGGACGTCCTGCGACGGGTCGATCGGGAGCGAGTCCTCCGACGCGGCGATCAGCTGGTCGTGGAGCGGCCGGCCCTCGTCGTCCAGCGGGTACCAGACGGGGAACGGCACGCCGAAGTAGCGCTGCCGGCTGATCAGCCAGTCGCCGTTCAGGCCCTCCACCCAGTTGGTGTAGCGGTGGTGCATGTAGGCCGGCGTCCACGCGATCTCGTTGCCGCGCTCGACCAGGGCCGCCCGGAGGTCCTCGTCGCGCCCGCCGTTGCGGATGTACCACTGGAGCGTCGAGACGATCTCCAGAGGCTTGTCGCCGTTCTCGTAGAAGTTCGTCATCCGCATCGTCGGCGTGGGGTCCCCGTCGAGGTCGCCGGCGGCACGCAGGAGCTCGACCATCGCCTCGCGTGCGGAGAAGGCGGTCTTCCCGGCCAGCTCGGCGTACGCCGTGGACGCCTGGTCGGCGGCGAGCCAGGCCGGGGTGTCGGCCTGCAGCCGCCCGTCCCGCCCGATGACCGTGCGGACCGGCAGCTGCAGCTCGCGCCACCACTGGACGTCGGTGAGGTCGCCGAACGTGCAGCACATCGCGATGCCGGCGCCCTTGTCGGGCTCGGCGGCCGGGTGGGCCAGGACCGGGATCTCCACGCCGAACACCGGGCTTCTCACCGTGCTGCCGAACAGCGGCTGGTAGCGCTCGTCGTCCGGGTGGGCGATCAGCGCGACCACGGCCGGGATCAGCTCCGGCCGCGTCGTCTCGATGTGGACCGGCGCATCCGGACCGTGGAAGGCGACGCGGTAGTAGTGGCCCGGGTACTCCTGGGCCTTGAGCTCGGCCTGGGCGACCGCGGACTGGAACGTGATGTCCCACAGGGTCGGCGACTCCTGGAGGTACGCCTCGCCCCGGCCGAGATTGCGTAGGAACGCGCGCTGCGACGTGATGCGGGTGCTCTCGCCGATGGTGCGGTACAGATAGCTCCAGTCCACCGACAGGCCGAGCTGCCGGAACAGCGCCTCGAACGCCACCTCGTCCTCGGCGGTCAGTCGCTCGCACAGCTCGATGAAGTTCTGCCGCCCGATCGGCACCTGGCGCTTCGGGTCGGGCTTCTCCGGCGGGGTGAACTCCGCGTCGTACGGCACCGACGGGTCGCAGCGCACGCCGTAGAAGTTCTGCACCCGACGCTCGGTCGGCAGGCCGTTGTCGTCCCAGCCGATCGGGTAGAAGATCTCCTTGCCGCGCATCCGCTGGTAGCGGGCGATGAGGTCCTTCTGGGTGTAGGAGCAGACACTGCCGAAGTGCAGCGTGCCCGACGCGGTGGGCGGCGGGGTGTCGATCGAGTAGACCTCGGCCCGATCCTTGGTGCGGTCGAAGGCGTAGGTCTGGTCGACCTCCCACTGCTTGGACCACTTGTCCTCCAGACCCTCCAGCGCCGGCTTGTCCGGTACGACGCCGGCCGGCTGCCGCGGCGGCGTCGTGGACAGATGCGGTCGGGTCTGGGTCATGGCGGAAGTCTATGGAGCCGCGCGGCGAGGGCGACACCCGGTTTGGCCGCGGCGGGCCGCCGGACGAGGAGACGCGACGGCCCCGCTGGTCGTGCAGGCCGGATGGGCCGTCACGAAACCTGCGGGCCGTGGGCCGGTGGCGGAGAAGACGAGTCGTGCTGGTGAGGGGGATGCGCCCGCGACCCCGAGCACATCACGCCATACGTCGAGGTGTAGGCGACCGCCTTGCTCGCCGACTCCGCGACGGCTGCCTGGTACCGGTCCTCCTCCAGCCAGGCGCGCATCCGGGCGAGGTAGTCAGACAGTGTGCCCACCGGTGCCGCTCCTTCGTCACGACTGAGCTGAGCGTTCATCTCAGCGAGGACCTCGGCATCGGCGACGGTGCATCGACGCCAGGCCGGCAGATCGTCGGGAGCGGTGGACATGCCCCCATCCTCCACTCGCTCACCGTCAAACCGGTGGTCTGCTGGGCCGCGCACCGCCTAGCGTCGGCGCATGGAGCTGCGCTTCTTCGACGACCCGGTCGCGTTCCTCGATGTCGCGGGAGACGTGCTCGCCGAGCAGCCGGTGCTCAGCACGGTCCTCGCCGGCGTGGCCGAGCGGATCGCGATCCAGCGTGAGGCCGGGATCGCGTGGCCGGACGGGGTGCCGTGCTGGTTCGCGGCGGTGCTCGACGGCGACGACGTCGTGGGTACGGCGATGCGGACCGCGCCGTTCGGCAGCTACCCGGCGTACCTGATGCCGATGCCGGACGACGTCGTCCACCTCCTCGCGAAGTCCCTCCTCGACCGCGACGAGCCGGTGCTCGGGGCGAACGGTGCGCTTCCCGCCGTGCAGGTCTTCTGCGAGGACATGGCCGCCGCGACCGGGAAGACGGCCCGGGTCGGGCAGCACACGCGGCTGTTCGAGCTCGGCGACCTGGTCGAGCCGCGCCCGGTGCCCGGCCGGCTGCGCCCGGCCACGCTCGAGGAACGGGATCTGGTCGCCTCCTGGTACGACGCGTTCATGGCCGACGCCGACGAGCAGGCCGGCCGCGAACCGGGGGAGTCGCCGCACGAGCTGCCCACCGACGAGGAGCTCGGGCGGCGGATCGAGACCGGCCGGATCTTCGTCTGGGTCGACCAGGACGACCTCCCGGTCAACGTCACCGCCGCGACGCCGCCGTCGTACGGCGTCTCGCGCATCGGGCCGGTCTACACGCCGAAGGAGCAGCGCGGAAGGGGCTATGCGAGCGCGGCCGTGTACGCGGTCTCGGCGCTGCTCAGGCAGAGCGGCGAGCGGCCCTGCCTGTTCACCGACCAGGCCAACCCGACGTCGAACAGGATCTACGAGGCGATCGGCTACCGGCGGGTGGTGGACATGGCGAATCTCCGCGTGGAGTGAGGGTCCCTAGACTCGGGCTCGACATGAGCGAGCAACCCCAGGCGCGTCTCGCCCAGACCTTCGCGGAGGTCGCGGACGCCCTCCAGTCCCGGTGGCCCGAGACCCGGCTCGAGCCGTCGCTCGAGCGCATCCAGGCGTTCACCGAGCTGCTCGGCGACCCTCAGCGGGCCTACCCGGTCATCCACCTCACCGGCACCAACGGCAAGACCTCGACCAGCCGGATGATCGACACCCTCCTGCGCGCGCTCGACCTGCGCACCGGCAGGTTCACCAGTCCCCACCTCGAGCGCGTCAACGAGCGCATCTGCATCGACGGCGAGCCACTGACCGACGAGGAGTTCGTCCGCGCGTTCAACGACGTCGCGCCGTACACCCACCTCGTCGACGCCGCCCAGCCCCACCCGCTGAGCTTCTTCGAGACGATCGTCGGGATGGCGTATGCCGCCTTCGCCGACGCGCCCGTCGACGTCGCCGTCGTCGAGGTCGGTCTCGGCGGCTCCTGGGACGCCACCAACGTCGCCGACGGCACCGTCGCGGTGGTGACCCCCATCGCCGTCGACCATTCCCGGCTGCTCGGCGACACCCCGGACGTGATCGCGATCGAGAAGGCCGGGATCATCAAGCCCGGCGCCACGGCCGTGCTCACCGAGCAGCTCCCCGGTCCGGCCGAGGTGCTGCTGCGGCGCTGCGCGGAGGTCGGGGCGACGCCGGTCCGTGAAGGCCTTGAGTTCGGCGTGCTCTCGCGGGTCCCGGCGGTCGGCGGCCAGCTGCTGACGCTGAAGGGGCTGCGTGCGGAGTACGACGACGTCCTCCTGCCGCTGTACGGCGCCCACCAGGCGCAGAACGCGGCCGCGGCGCTGGCCGCCGTCGAGGCGTTCGCCGGCGACGTGCCGCTCGATGCCGACCTGGTGCGCGACGCGTTCGCCCGGGCGACCTCGCCGGGCCGGCTGGAGATCATCCGTCGCAGCCCGATGATCCTGCTCGACGCCGCGCACAACCCGCACGGCGCCGAGACCGTCGCGGCAGCGCTCGAGGACTCGTTCGCCTTCTCGCCGTTGATCGGGGTCATCGGCGTGATGGCCGACAAGGAGTACGAGGGCGTGCTCGCGGCCTTCGAGCCGCACCTGGCACACGTCGTCTGCACCCAGAACTCCACCGACCGGGCGCTGCCCGTCGCCGAGCTCGCGGCGACCGCGCGCGAGGTGTTCGGTGCCGACCGGGTCTCGGTCACGCCGCGGCTGGCCGACGCCATCGACGAGGCGACGACGCTGGCCGAGGCGGGCGAGGCGGTCGGCAGCTCGATCGGGACCGGCGCCGTGCTCGTGACCGGCTCGGTGGTCACCGTCGGCGAGGCTCGGGCCATGCTGCGACGTCGCGGGCGCACGGCCGGTCGGGACACCGGCCGGGAGGAGCACGGTGGCTGAGTCGTCCGCGTCCTCCGCCCGGGCGACCGAGCGGTCGCCCAAGCGGGGGATGTGCGCCGCGATCCTGTCCCTCGAGGCGGTCGTGCTCGGGCTCACGACGCCCGTGATGATCAACCTCGGCGGCGTGCCGTGGCGTACCGCCTGCGCGGTCGGTCTCGGCCTGTGCCTGGTGTGTCTCCTGCTGGCGGGGCTGCTCCGTTCGGAGGCGGCGTACGTCGCGGGCTGGGTGGTCCAGGTCGCCGCGATCGCCCTGGGGTTCGTGGTGCCGATGATGTTCTTCCTGGGTGCGGTGTTCGCCCTGCTGTGGGGCACGGCGTACTTCCTGGGCCGGAAGATCGAGCGCGAGCGGGCGGAGGCCTACGCCGCGTACGACGCGGAGCACCCCGCAGGCTGAGCGCAGCGGGGCTGGGCTCAGCCGAGGCCGCGCCGGACCGCGGCCAGTGCGCGGTCGAGCTCGTCGTCGGTACAGCCACCGAAGCCGAGGATGATCCCCGTGAGGTCGGCGGTGCGGCAGTAGTCACGGAGCAGGGGCACCTCGAAGCCCGCCTCCCGGGCGGAGCGCGCGACCCGCGCGGCGCTGCGCTGCGGCATCAGGACGGTGACGTACATGCCGGCCACCGGCTGGATCGGATCGGCGACGCCGCTCAGAGCGGCCACGACGCGCTCGGCGCGCGCGGCGTAGGTCCGCCGGGCGGAGCGGACCACCTGGTCGACGTACCCGTCACGCAGCAGGGAGACGAACGCCCGCTGGACCGGCCACGCGCCGGTGTCATGGGTGATCTCGCGGCGTTCCAGGATCGACCGGTGCAGCGTCGGGGGAGCGACCAGCCAGCCGAGCCGCATGCTCGGGGCCACGGTCTTGCTGGTCGTGCCCAGGTAGGCGACGACGTCGCGGTCGAGCGCCGCCAGAGCCGGCACCGGCGCGACGTCGTAGCGGAACTCCGAGTCGTAGTCGTCCTCGATCACGACGCACCCCGTGCGCCGGGCGGCGGCGAGCAGGGACAGCCGGTCGGCGCCCGACATCACCGGCCCGAGGGGGTGCTGGTGGGCGGGGGTGACGTACGCGGCCGCGCACCCGTCGAGGTCGGTCACCGGCTCGGCGGCGGGCACGTCGCGGATCTCGCGGCCCCCGGCCCGGATGGCCTCGGCGGCCGCCCGGTAGCCGGGGTCCTCGTGGGCGACCGGGCCGGCCGGGAGGGCCGCGAGGACCTGGCTCAGGCCGCCGATCGTCCCGGTCGTCACCAGGATCTCATCGGGCGCGCAGGTCAGTCCGCGCGTGCGGGCGAGATGGCCGGCGAGCTCCACGCGCAGCTCGGGCAGCCCGGCCGGGTCGTCGTACCCCGTCGGAGGCGTGGCGACCGACACGTCACGCCAGGCGCGCCGCCAGGCGGCGCGGTGACGGGGGTCGATCCAGGGCGTGCCCGTGTCCAGGCGGAGCAGTCCGGACCGCCTCGGCCGCGGTGGCGACGGCCGGTGGCGTCGGAGCGGTGCCGCGCCGGCCGCGACGTACGTCCCCGAGCCGCGGCGGCTCTCGAGCCAGCCCTCGGCGGTGAGCTGGTCGTAGGCCTGCTCGGTGACGCTGCGTGAGACGCCGAGGTCGCCGGCCAGGGCGCGGGTGCTCGGGAGCCGCTGACCGACCGGCAGCGTGCCCGCCACGACGTGGTCCCGGACGGCGGCCGCCAGCTGGCGGGCCAGCGGGACGCCGGACCCGCGGTCGAGGGTGACCGGGACGGGGGAGCTGCGCGACACGAGTGTCCTGTCTGATCGGCGACCAAGTGGCCCGTGCGGACAGGCCACTTCTGGTCGAGGATAGGACCATGAGCACGAGCTTGTCGCCGAGCGCCCGGACCACCCTGACTCGGCACAGCGAGCGCGGGAGCCACGACCGGGCGGATCTCTTCGCCGTGCTCGGCGAGGCGCTGGTGTGTCACGTCGGCATCGTCCGCGACGGCGAGCCCGTCGTGCTGCCGGCGGTCCACGGCGTCGACCCGGAAGGCCCTGACGAGGGAGGGACGCTGTACCTCCACGGCTCCGTGGCGGCACCGTGGCTGGTGCAGGCCCCGGAGCAGACCGTGTGCGCGACCTTCACACTGGTCGACGGCGCGGTGCTCGCGCGCACGGCGTTCGGCCACTCGATGAACTACCGCTCGGCGGTCGTGTACGGCGCGGCGCGTCGGGTGGACGACCCGGCCGAGCGCGACCGTGCGCTGCGCCTGATCGTCGACCACGTCGTCCCGGGACGGTCGGCGACGCTCCGCGCGAGCACCCGCAAGGAGCTGGCCGCGACCACCGTGATCGCGATCCCGCTGGCCGAGGCCTCGGTCAAGGCGCGCACCGGCGGCCCGAAGGACGAGGCCGAGGACGTCGCGCCCGGGACCTGGGCGGGGGTGGTCCCGCTGTCGGTCGTCGCGGGAGAGATCCAGCCCGACGACGACGGCCCGGTGCCGGCCGAGGTGCTGGCCCGGCTGGTCGACTGGGGCGCGGCTGCCGCCGTCCGCTGACCGCTGGATAGGGTGCCGCGCATGGAGCGCACCCTGGTCCTGGTCAAGCCCGACGGCGTCCGCCGTGGACTCGTCGGCGAGGTGATCCGGCGGATCGAGGCCAAGGGGTACACGCTGGTGCGCCTCGAGCTCCGTACCGCCACCCCCGAGCTGCTCGCCCGCCACTACGCCGAGCACGAGGGCAAGCCCTTCTACCAGCCGCTGGTCGAGTTCATGCTCTCCGGACCCGTCGTGGCGATGGTGGTCGAGGGCGAGCGGGTGGTCGAGGGGTTCCGGTCCCTGGCCGGCGCGACCGACCCGACCGCCGCGGCGCCAGGCACGATCCGCGGCGACCTCGGCCGCGACTGGGGCGCGGCGGTCCAGCAGAACCTGGTCCACGGCTCCGACGCGCCCGAGTCCGCCGTACGCGAGATCGGGATCTGGTTCGAGGGTCTCTGACCCCCAAGCGCGGACGGAGACCGCGCCGCGGACGCCTCCCGACGCTCCGCACCCCGGGCCCAGGTCTTTACGCCGGTCCCGGCGTGGGAGCCGGGCCTGGGACGGACCCGCTCCTAACCTGCTAGCGGGTCGTCGTGCCGCGTGGATCGGGCAGGCCGGTCCACGGGGTCGCAGGCGTGTGTCCCCACCCTTCCCCGAACGACGCGAACCTGCGAGGCACTGCGCATGGCGAACAGCATCATCGGCCGCGACATGGCGGTCGACCTCGGAACCGCCAACACGCTGGTCTATGTCCGCGGCCGCGGGATCATGCTCGACGAGCCCAGCGTGGTGGCGCTGAACGACACCACCGGCGAGGTCCTCGCCGTGGGCCACGAGGCCAAGCGGATGATCGGGCGCACCCCCGACAACATCACCGCCCTGCGTCCGATGAAGGACGGCGTGATCGCCGACTTCGAGGCGACCGAGCAGATGCTGCGGTTCTTCATCCAGCAGGTCCACCGCCGCCGCTACCTCGCCAAGCCTCGGATGGTCGTGTGCGTCCCGAGCGGGGTCACCGCCGTCGAGCAGCGGGCGGTGAAGGAGGCCGGTTACCAGGCCGGCGCCCGCAAGGTCTACATCATCGAGGAGCCGATGGCGGCCGCGATCGGCGCCGGGCTCCCCGTGCACCAGGCGGCCGGCAACATGGTCGTCGACGTCGGCGGCGGCACCACCGAGGTCGCGGTCATCTCCCTCGGCGGCGTTGTCACCAGCCTGTCCATCCGCACCGCGGGCGACGACCTCGACGCCGCGATCGTCGCCTGGATGAAGAAGGAGTACAGCCTCATGCTCGGCGAGCGGACCGCCGAGGAGGTCAAGATGACCCTCGGCTCGGCGTTCCCGACCCACGGCGAGCCCGAGGCCGAGGTCCGCGGCCGCGACATGATCAGCGGTCTGCCCCGATCGGTCGTCGTCTCCAGTGCCGACGTCCGCAAGGCGCTCGAGGAGCCGCTGCACGCGATCATCGACGCCGTCCGTACGACGCTCGACCAGACGCCGCCCGAGCTGGCCGGCGACATCATGGACCGCGGCATCGTCCTGACCGGCGGCGGTGCCCTCCTCCGCGGGCTCGACGAACGTCTCCGTCACGAGACCGGGATGCCCGTGCACGTCGCCGAGGACCCCCTCTCGAGCGTCGCCATGGGCGCCGGCAAGTGCGTGGAGGAGTTCGAGGGGCTCCAGCAGGTCCTGGTCTCGGAGCGCCGGCGGTACTGATGCCCTTTCAGCGACCGACCCGGCGACCGATGCCGAAGACGATCCGCCTGCCCGGCCTGTTGCGGGGCTATCGCCCCCTGCGCCCGGGTCCCGACACCTTCGACCAGCGTGCCGACCGCTCCCGCCTGCGGTCGCGGATGATCGCGTTGGTCCTGGCCTGCCTGACCCTGATGACCCTCGACCACCGTCCGGGTCCCGGCTCGCCGATCGAGCCGGCTCGCGACGCGATGGGGTCGATCTTCGGTCCGGTCGAGTCGGCGACGTCGTCGGTGGTCCGGCCGGTCACCGCGATCGGCGACTGGTTCACCTCGCGCCGCGCCATGCAGCACGACATCGCGGCGCTGCAGTCGGAGAACTCCCGGCTGAAGGCCGAGCAGGCGACGTCGCAGTACCAGCGCAACCAGCTCGCCGAGTTCCAAGGTCTCACCGCCGCGGCCGACACGCTCGGCCAGGCGCTCGTGCCGGCGCACGTCGTGGCCTACGGCCCGGCCCAGTCCTTCTCCCGCACGGTCACCATCGATGCCGGCTCGGACGCCGGGGTGCGGCCCGATGAGACGGTCCTCAACGACGACGGCCTGGTCGGCCGCGTGCTCAGGGTGACTCCGACGACCGCGACCGTCCTCCTGATCGTGGACACCGAGTCGGTCGTCGGGGGCCGCGTCGGGTCGTCGATGGAGGTCGGCTTCCTCAGGGGCCGCGGCGGGCTCGGGGACCACGGCACGCTCGACCTCCAGCTCGTCGACCAGTCCGCGGCGCCGGCCAAGGGCGACCCGATCGTCACCTGGGGCAGCCAGGGCGGGGCGCCGTACGTCTCCGGGGTGCCCATCGGGCGCGTCAGGGCCGTCTACGCCAGCCTCCGCGAGTCGACGCAGCGCGCGGTGATCCAGCCATACGTCGACTTCGGCGCGCTCGACCTCGTCGGCGTCGTGGTGCCGTCGGGGACGCGCAGCGACCGCGGCGTGATCGAGGCGGACGGGAGCCTCCGGTGAGGTCACTCCGGGTCGCCGTCGCGGCCGCACTGGTCGTGCTGGCGCTGGTGCTGCAGGTCGCGGTCTTCCCGCACGTCGCATGGGAGGGGATCGTCCCCAACTTCTGCCTGCTCGTCGTCGTCGCCGCCGCCCTCGTGCGCGGCCCGGCGTTCGCGGCCACGCTCGGCTTCTTCGCCGGCCTGATGCTCGACCTCGCCCCTCCCGCCGACCACGTGGCCGGCCGCTGGGCGCTGGCGCTCGTCGTCGTGGGGTTCGTCGCCGGGCTCATGCGGCAGGACACCCGCACGCCGGCGACCACGGTGGTCGCCACGGTCGCGGTCTCGTCGTTCGTCGGCACCTCGGTCTACGCGCTCACCGGGCTGGTCCTCGGCGACGCCGTCGGAAGCACCGGTGACGTGTTCCGGGTGATCCTGGTGGCCCTGCTCTGGGACGTGCTGCTCACGCCGCTGGTGCTGCCGGGTGTGATGCGCCTGCTCGCCCGGCTGGAGCCCGCGAGCGCGCGATGAAGCCGTCCATCCCGCCGTCCTCGTCGCGCGACCCCCGCCCCGGGGTCCGGAGCGGCGAGCGGTCGCGGCTGCGACTGATCGTGGTCCGGGTCCTGGTGTTCTCGTTGTTCGCCACCCTCTTCGCCCGGCTGTACTACCTCCAGGTCGTCTCCGGCGACTCCTACCGCCAGGCGGCGGCCAGCCAGTCGTTGCGCGAGGTGGTGGTCCAGCCGCAGCGGGGCCTGATCGTGGACGACCAGGGCCGGCCGCTGGTCGCCAACCGCACCGCCTGGGTGGTCTCCGTCGACCGGACGCTTCTCGACAGGCTCTCGGGGCACGACCGCAGCGTCGTCCTGAGCCGACTCGCCGATGCGGTCCACACCCCCCGGAAGCGGATCGAGCAGGCGCTGGTCACCTGCGGCGATCCCGGCAGCAAGCGCGGGCTCTGCTGGAACGGCTCGCCGTACCAGCCCGTGCCGGTCGCGACCGAGGTCCGCCAGGCGGTGGCGCTGAGGATCCTGGAGCAGCCGGAGGACTACCCGGCCGTCGTCGCGCAGCAGCAGAGCGTCCGTGCCTACCCCCGGCCGTACGGCGTGAACCTCGCCGACATCGTCGGCTACCTCAGCCCGATCACCGCCGGGGAGCTCCAGCACGCCAAGCAGGACCACGACACCTCGGTGAACGGCGCCAGCACGGTCGGACGCGCGGGGATCGAGGAGGAGTACGACCGCTACCTGCGCGGCCGACCCGGCTACCAGAAGGTCGCGGTGGACTCGATGGGTCGGGTGCTCGGTGACGAGGGTCGGGTCGACGGCAACCCGGGGGACACCCTGGTCACGTCCATCGACGCGCGGGTGCAGGCGGCGACCGAGCACGCGCTGCACGACGCGATCACGACCGCGCGGGCGACGTACGACCCGGTCACCCACCGCAACTACCGCGCCGACTCCGGTGCCGCGATCGTGCTCCAGGCCAGGACCGGCCGGGTCGTCGCGATGGCGAGCCAGCCGACGTACAACCCGGGGGCGTGGGTCGGCGGCATCACCAAGAAGCAGCTGGCGCGGCTGTACTCGCCGCGTGCGGGCGACCCCCTGCTCGCCCGCGCCTACCAGGGCCAGTTCGCGCCCGGCTCGACGTGGAAGCCGATCATGACCGTCGGCGCGTTCAACCACGGCTTCGGTCCGGGCAGCAGGCTCGACTGCTCCTCGGGCTTCCAGGTCGGCAACCGACTCTTCCACAACTACGAGTCGGAGTCCTACGGGATGATCGACTTCGCCAGGGCGCTGCAGGTCTCCTGCGACACCTTCTTCTACCGGGTCGGCTACCACTTCTGGCATGAGTTCGGTCAGGACCCCACGAACGTCAACGCCCGCGACCCACTGGTCGACGAGGCGAAGGCGTTCGGCTTCGGCCGGCCGACCGGCATCGACGTCCCGGGCGAGGCCTCGGGCCGGATCGCCGACCGGCGCTGGAAGCTCGCCTACTGGAAGTCGATGAAGGGCTACTACTGCGGCATCGACCAGCATCCGCCGGCCGGCACCAGCCCCTACCTGAAGCTGTTCGCGCACGAGTTCTGCCTCGAGGGCAGCTACTACCGCGCCGGTGACGCGGTGAACTTCGCGATCGGTCAAGGGGACACACTGGTCACGCCGCTGCAGCTGGCGCGGGCGTACGCCGCGCTGTCCAACGGTGGGACCCTCTACGAACCCCGCATCGCCAAGGCGATCGTCAGCCCGAGCGGCAAGGTCGTGAGGCGGATCCGGCCGAAGGTGCAGGGCCACGTGTCCGACCCGGCCCACGCCATCTCCTACGTCACCGACGCGCTGCTGGGCACCGCCAGGACCGGCACCCTGGCCTGGAAGATGCTCGGCTTCCCCCTCGACCGGATCCACATCCGCTCCAAGACGGGGTCCGCCGAGGTGTACGGCAAGCAGTCGACGTCGTGGGTCGCGTCGTACGACGACAACTACGTGGTCCTGATGATGGTGACCCAGGGCGGCACCGGATCCGGCACGTCCGGCCCGTTCGTCCGCAAGATCTGGGAGTCCCTGTACGGCGTGCACGGCTCGACCGTGGACACCAAGGACGCGCTCATCCCCGGCATCATCGCCCCGGACACGCTCCCGTCCTTCCAGCCGGACGGCTCGATCCTGCCGCCCAGACCGCGCAAACCGGGACGGGGCCGACCATGAACGGACGCCTGCGCAACCCCGGGGTCGACCGGGTCCTGATGCTGGCCGTGCTCTGCCTGCTGGTGCTCGGCACGCTCCTGGTCTGGTCGGCCACGTCCCACCGCGACGACCTCACCGCGGGGGACCCCACGGCGTACCTGCGCAAGCAGCTGGTGAACGTCTGCATCGGGCTCGTGCTGATGGTGGTCGTGATGGCCACCGATCACCGCTGGGTGCGGATCGTCGCACCGGTGGTCTACCTCGCCTCGGTCGGCGGGCTCGTGCTCGTGCTGACGATGGGCACCACGGTCAACGGCTCGCGGTCGTGGATCGACGTGGCCGGGATGTCGATCCAGCCGTCGGAGTTCGCCAAGCTCGCGGTGGTGATCGGGATGGCGCTGCTCGTGGCCGAGCGGAAGGAGGGACGCCGTACCGGGGTGGGCTCGGCGGAGGTGGTCGGGATGCTCGTGATCGCCGGCGTGCCGGCCGCACTGATCATGCTCCAGCCCGACCTCGGCACCCTGCTCGTCCTGTCGGCGACCGTCTTCGGTGTGCTCGCCGTCGCGGGTGCCCCGCGGCGCTGGCTGGCGTTCCTGCTGGCCGGGGGGCTGGTCGGCGGCGTGGCGGTGTTCGCCGGTCACCTGCTCAAGCCGTACCAGATCGACCGCTTCCTGGCGTTCACCAACCCCGACCTCGACCCGCGCGGTGCCGGGTACAACACCGAGCAGGCCCGGATCGCCGTCGGCAACGGCGGCCTCTTCGGGCAGGGCCTGTTCCACGGGTCGCAGACGCGGGCCGGCTTCGTGCCCGAGCAGCACACGGACTTCATCTTCACCGTGGCGGGGGAGGAGCTGGGCCTGGTGGGTGCCGCCGTCCTGATCGCGCTGCTCGGCATCGTCATCTGGCGCGCTCTGGCGATCTCCGCACTGTCCACCGATCTCTTCGGTCGCGTCGCGGCGGCTGGCATCGCCTGCTGGTTCGGCTTCCAGGCGTTCCAGAACATCGGCATGTGCCTGGGCATCATGCCCGTGACCGGCGTCCCCCTGCCGTTCGTGTCGTACGGCGGCTCGTCGATGTTCGCGGGGATGCTGGCCATCGGGCTGCTGCAGAACATCCACCTGCGCGCGACGGCCTCCCTCCCCACGCGCTACGCCCGCCCGATCTCTCAAGTAACGCGGGGTTATCACCGCACCAGAGCCGGCCTGACACCGCAGAGGTGACCGCAACACCGCGGAAGTCGGACCGAGGGCCGCTATAACTGGCGAGTGAGCACCCACCAGCTCGTGGTCGCGGACGCGTCCCTGCGCGACCGCCCCGGGCGTTGGCAGATCGGCATCGACGACGGTCGGGTCGCCGCGGTCACCCAGGCGCCGCTGACCGGCCGGGACGAGATCGACGCCGCCGGTGGCTTGGTCACCGAGAGCTTCGTCGACGGTCACCTGCATCTGGACAAGGTGGGCACGCTCGACCGGGTCGGCGACGCCGCGCTCACGGCGTACACCGGTGAGGGGATGGCCTCCGCTCGGCACGCGATCGAGCTCGCGTCCGCGGTCAAGGCCGAGTACGACC
>Ga0105239_10001315_pt1 | contig 33447 bp, 35 predicted proteins | sample KBSC44metaG_FD_92761 | JGI IMG/M metagenome (GOLD analysis project Ga0105239, IMG submission 92761) | Corn rhizosphere microbial communities from Kellogg Biological Station, Michigan, USA - KBS C4-4 metaG | ecosystem: Host-associated > Plants > Roots > Rhizosphere > Soil | place: Michigan, USA... | reverse complement strand
TCCGCCTCATCGAACCCCAGAATATGTGGTCTGTTGGTGTAGATTTTGACGACTTTGGGCCTGCTAGGCTTTTCATCATCGTCCGTATCTTCGGGGAGGGAGGTAAGGTGGATAGATTGAATCTTCAGGGTTGATTGGAAAGGAATGTAGAGCATGAGTTGTTCATCAGTATCACTTTCAACCCAGTCTTTCGCATCAGCTTGACCTACAGTTGTTAGTATCTTGACGAGCAAGAGGTAGGTGTATGCTTCTCACCTTTTGGTTTCTCGCCACTGATCAATGTTCTCGCCGTTCCATGAGTTGAGTCCCAGTTCAACAATTCCAAGCTCATGAAGTCGACTTGGCCAGTCACATCCCCGTACCCACGAGGGGGCTCTGCACCTAGCCACGTACCACTGCTAGAACTACTTCCAGCATCCTCGCCCTCCAACCTGTTTGCCTCGTTTGCTAGGTCTTTGATAACCTGGGAGAGCTTCTGACGGTCGGCCCCTTGTATAACCTGGATTTGTTGGGCATTCTTAAAGATCATAAATGTAGGCATGGCCCGAACATTATAAGATCTTGCAAGGTCTTGTTGTTGATCGGTATTGATTTTCGCAAACGTGATCTTGTTTGGCTTCGATAGTTGGGCAGACAACTGCTCATATATTGGGGCGATCTGTTTGCATGGTCCGCACCAGTCTGCATAAAAGTCGGCAACAACAATAACCGAGGACGAAAGGAGATTCGAGAATTGCACCGTCGATTCGATATGAACCGTTTTTGACATAGTGTCGGCTGGAGAGGTAACAGAGGCGGTGGGAAACGTCGCAAGGAGGGGCTTTTTCGAGGTCAACGAATGGATCGCTTACACAAGGAAGGTCATTAAGCAATGGAGACGAGGCTGGGGAGTTGTGTAGATCCCAGCAAATTGCGAGACGTTACTGGGCTGGAGGTATTCTGTACTTTGAAATGAACTCCCGAGGTCATCAAAAGAAGGCGACCGTTCAACGCGCAATACCAGACCAAACATCGCAATTGGAGGCAAGGGTATCCGAACGAGCTTGGCGGGGCAGTGGCAGCCTGTAAGCGAACGGAAATGGAATATCGTTTCACCGAATCAAATAAACTCCAACCTGTATCCCTACACTGACGTGGCCGTTGAATGGCTTGCTTGACCGCGACCCCTCCAGACCGAATCGAACATTATCCTACTGGCTTCGCTTAATGCTGCAGGATTATGGCGTTCTCAAAGCAAAGCTGAACTCCCATGACTCTAGTCGTCCAGCTTGACTTCTCGGGTACGGCATGCGCTCCTGCCCACTATGATCGACCTACAGCCAGAATATATTTCTTTCTATTTCTCCTTCAGAAACGGTGGGATTTCTAACGGCTAGATGCCACCCGTTCCATGTGCTGCGTGTAATCAGCATTAGCTTCAGGATGGTAATCCCTAACCAAACGAATGTCTTGTTTGTGCCCTATCGTCCATCGTATTCGTCTAAACAATCGTCTGTCAAGGGCCAAGGGATATCCCAGCAAAAGCATGCTGCCAGAGAGTATCATAGGAAGGTGAAGCTGCAGCGACTCGCTACTAAGACAGATCCAACGAATAAAGGGAAGTCCTTCACTAAAATTGACATAAATCTGGATCCATCAACACGTTCCTCTCGTTCCATCTTACCAAGAGAGAACACTTTCCTAAATGGGGAAGGCACCAAGGTACCCCATACGATCATTGAAGTGGGAGCTGAGCAATGGGATCCATTCCATGTCTGCTTGCCTGAAGGCATACCGAACTATGTCCTTGAGATGCTGGATCATGGTAAGTCGAGCGAAATCCCCCGCAATGTTCACCTCTTGTCCACGACTTTTAGCTTCATCAGGCCTTAGCTCTCCCAACGTCGTTGTCGCAAATGGCTTTCTGTGGCTGTGTAGAGTTTCTGTATTGGACTTTTGGAAGGCTGACCTAAAGCAAAAGCAATCTCATATCAATGGCCAATCTTCTCCTCGTCGAAGACACCAACCGCACACGCCAACATCAAAAATGCGGTTCTGAGATGCGCTATGTCATCACCAGCCTCCTTTTACACTATCATCTTCGCTGGTGCGACTCACAATGCATTCTCTCATACGGAAGGTGACATCCCGAAAGAGAATATCACATTACGACTAGCTTTCAAGACACAAGCTATCAAAGCATTGGGGAAAGAGATAACCTCTTTGAAAGGGGATCCATCAGATGAACTTCTTCTTGCGATCATCACTCTAGGCGTCCATGGCTCTGGAGAAACTTTGAAACCTGCTCAAGCGCCGAAAAGGCCACTCTCACCATTAGCAAAGGCTCAAAACTTCCAATATTATGGGAACATGAGATGGGAATCTGCCCATATCGAAGCAGTCCGCCATATGGTCAAACAAAAGGGTGGCCTTCATAAGATCGGCCTTCCCGGTCTGGCGAATGCAATCGCGTTGTATGTTCAAGACACAGGACCCTTCCTTGATATCATACCTAAGGTACCCACTGACTAGCCATAGAGGTGATATCTTTTTGAACTTCCAAAATCTCAACCCTCCCTCATACCCACTCGTGTTTTCCTCCTCCTACGTGATGTCGGTTTGGCCATATCCAAAGCTCGAGACAGTTCGACCGATATTGAAGAAACTTGGGACTGGTTTTCGGGATCTGCCCGAATGCCTCACTGGATCTCCGCTATTCACCATCGTAGACAGGCTCCGGGAAATAACTATTGGATATGACAAGTATCTGCACCAAGTAACACCGCATCCTTCTCTTGAGCGTATTTTATGGGCAAGAAATTCTTTACAGCATGATCTTATCTCATTACCAGAGAGATCGGACGAGCTCTTGAAGCACAACACCTGCCTTTACGAACTATGTCGGCTTGGTACAATGGCATACACATTGCTAGTTCTGTTCCCAGTGCCGCGCGTTACAGGTATGCATCCACGCCTTGCCAAGCGACTTCTAACTGCCATGGACAACTGCTTGATTCTGGGTATGTGGGACGAGTACCCTGGACTCTTACTTTGGGCGACAATATTAGGCGGAATAATAGCTGAAGGCACACCCAATCTGAGACAGCTGTACATATCAATATCAAGATGGACTTCTGTCAAACACAATACGAGCGCATGGAATCTAGTGAGAGAGATATGTGCAGGTTTCCTTTGGCTTGAAGATGAATGTGACGAGGATGGGAGAGTATTATGGAATGACATCTGCGCTGCTACCATTGATTAGGCTTAGGCTAGGAAGGGGCCGTCTTTCAAGGAGATCGAAAACGGTTCAAGCACACAGTATCATGATTTCGGCAATGCCTTATACTCACGTGTCACTAATGGAAGGGATAGATGGGTTCGGAGCTAGGATATGTTCACAAATTTTGACAGGAGTTTTCGCCATTAGACCCTTATTCACCCTTTTCATCTCGCAACACTTTATTTGGGTCCTTTCAAGAACCCCTATTGGCCACAAGTCGTTCATAAAGCTCAGCGATCTTCTCGTCTACTCTAGCACAATCCCTCGCAGCAGCCGCGCTTCGCTCATGCGCAGCGGCACTTTCTCTGATTGCATTCAACAAGAGCAGAGATATCTCCTGTCGTTCACCGGTGGAGGCAATACCACCATTTGCCCTCAGTATATCCGCTGTCGCCGAAGCTGAGTGATAACTCTTCTCAGAAACATATGCAGTCTGTAGATTCACCGATTTGGGCCGCGTATCGTGTGCATGGCCCTGCAAATTAGGGCCCTCGACAATGCCTCCATTACCGTGCGCATGCGCCTTGACGGGGCTAGATAGCGTGGTGACGAAATTCTTGTAGCTGCTCGGCGAGATGAGCAGGCTGATGCCTATACACAGCGAAAACGAGCAAACAATGATGGTGTTTCTGCTGCCGAGAGGACTGAAACCTGATGGAGGCAAGATGATGGGCTCATCGCCGATTGTAATGCCGTCGCTCCGCACTGAGATCCCATGCATGCAAACAAGATATCCGACCAGGCCTGCAAGGAAGAAACGGATGGAGTGGTCGAGGAGCGTCTTCGGTGCGGTCAGGGTGAGCACGGTGGCCACTTTTGCGCGCGGGTGTTCTGCCACCTCGTCAAGAATAAAGTCGCCAGGCGAGCTGGGATGTGGAACAGCAGTAAGCCAGGCTCGAAATTGAGTGTCGTTGGGTAGATTCGAGATGCGTCTTTGCAGTGTGCAAGCGCCATAGACGCAGAAGAGACTGGCCACGAGCGAAAAGGTAAACGCAGCAGACACTGTCCAATGCATGTCCATGATCAGCGGGAACTGGTACGTCGTGATCGTCACAGACGCAACAATCGCGGCGGCCACGGAGATCATATTGCACTCCATGATCAGGGACTCTTGATAGCTGTTGAGGCTCTCACTGCTAGTTTCGAGCACGTGTTCGATTTGATAATATGATTCCAGTGCGCCTCGAGCGACAAGCACAAACGGTATGCCATATCGCTGCCAGGCACCGCGGCCGCGGCGCGAGAGCGCAGAGATGTCTTCGGTGTTGGTGGATATCCCAATGATCACTCCCAGCCAGGCAGCTGCTACCTTCCACGCGTAATTCAAGGCGTTCATATTGGCATATGTGGAGAGGTTGATGCCGCGAAGAGCGTAGGAGGTCGAGAAGGTCGAGATATATTCTCCATGTTACTCTCAATCGAATGGTTAGGCTCTCGTCAGAGCCGACCCTGCATCGAGCATGAAACGTATGCCTAATCACCACTTGATCCAGCACATGGGCTTGGAACTCAGAGCCCTGGGGATGGCCTGATAGGCTGTTTGGGCGGTAAGGCCTGCCTTCGATATCTCAACACTCGCACGATCAAAAGTACGGAGATTGGGGGCCGAGAAGTACTTAATTCTGCTATCCCCAGAATGGCCTGTTTTACGAGCTCCCCAGTGCCCAAGGTGCCTCGTGGACAAGGCTCCGGGGACCCCCCGCCCCTTGTTTGGATTTTTCGAACTACATGATTGTTTCATATGTGTTTAGTCATACTCTGGACGAACATGCCGCAAGAATCGTCAAAATCTAGCTTAGAAAGTGTGAGGAGTAGGTAACTGCTAGACAGGGTCGGTAAACAACGGACGAATCTATACCAGGTTGAAGAGAATGGAAGGTTTTCGTCATTTACATATATGGTCGTTAGAATTGGGGCTCAAAATGCGGTTTCGGCGCTGGTTATAGGCGCCATCGGGTTATATAGGATTTGTTAGTAAGCACTTTGGGGGTGAGTAGCTCAAGTAGCCTCTTGGGCTAATTGAGAGACCGCCCAGCGCTTGGCCTCTGGCTATCATCAACTCATCTCCCAAGCTGCAATGTGAGGATCCATCCCAGGAACCCCATCTCAAAAACCCAGCTATTCGCAGCCGACACCTCCAAGCATGGTGTTGCGCTTGTTGGTCAGTTATCTTGCGATATATTTCCCCTCTCCAGAATAGGGCTCTGCAAACGAGCTCAGTTTAGACGTGCAGGCTGGAAATATCTCAAGGCAAGTAACTAAGAAAACCCGCCGAATCTCCTAATGTTGCAGCTCTTTTCTCGGTAACCCCGGACGATCCCAGACACTTCAAGATACCCACAGGTTGATTTTTAGCATCCGACCAAGTTCATTCAAGGCATTCAGAAGCTGCTCTCCATTGGTCTAGTCAAATATGCAGTGACTGATGGAGAGCTGGAGACATTCAGGGACGTTCATTTCACTTTTGACAGTGCGCATAGCTAAAGTGTTGCTATTTGGAGATAGCAGCAAACTTCGAAGGTTATGTCCGGTTCTGGATGTTCGAAGCTATGGTAAGTAGGTCACACAGGCTTTTTCGTTTGCTCCTCAGAGTCAAAAGCGCTATGTGGAAATGCGCATTGGCCAGCGCCATAGGTATCTCTGTACGCTTCGAGACAAAAGCCAAGCATGGGCCTTGAGCGTTTGAGATACTAACCAGTATCTATCGCTTGCACCGTGCACGACTCGACGTTGGGAACCCGTCCGTGCGTCTGCTTCTAGAAATAGAACACGAGGCAATTCAGCAAATGAACGCCTGAGGTGCTCTGTGCCATCGGACTCCAATAGCCCAACCGCGAGTATCCGAAATCCTGCCGATGGCATCGTGAAGTCTGTGGCATCGTGGACAGACCACATTACTACCACGGAGAACCTGATGGACTTCAGCCGGCACTGAGGAGCGCTCTTCTCGCGATCGATGTTGCATAGCTTGCGTGGCCAGTGCCTTGGTACTGAGCAGAGTGAGCCCCTAATGCGTCAAGGATGGTGTATAAGTACCAACATGTTCCTTGTTGTCAAGAAGGAGATTCAACATCGACAACAACGCAAAACATCTAAACGATTCAACAGAAACACCTGGCACCAGCGATCAAACCTGTTCAACGAACATCAAAAGACCCAGATTCACAATAATTTCCAGCATCTAAACATTCAAAATGCAGATCAAGAGCGCAATCATCGCCTCCCTCCCTGTCATGGGCGCCATTGCCGCACCAACAGGCTCTTCAGGACAGAATCCTGACTCATCTACAAAATTCCCAGCTGCGTATGGCTTGATCATCGGAACCAATGTGCAGCCATTCCACTACGAAACCATCAATGCCAACAGCGGCAAGTTCTGGCTCAACCTCCCGCTGACCACGACCTCGTGCCCCAGCGATGTCGCCAGTCAAGGAGCTTGCCCTCCAGGAACAGACACCGTCTTCGTCGGTGCAGGCGGTCTCGATACCGTGGTTCCCGGCGGGCAACAAGCATATGTCGCACCAACTGGAGAGCTTCTATTCACTGGTGCACACGCCAACCTCGTCCCTAGCGATGCCATCGCCAATCCCTTCGTCTATGTTCAGCAACCCAATTCGCAGTACGGTACCGTGACCACCAACGCATTTGGTGCCAACGGATTCATGGCCTGCCCAACTCCTGGTAGCGACGCTTACCAGGTCTTTGCCAACATCCACAATGCAGTCGTTCCGTTGGGCGACGTGAGTGCCTGTGTGGCTGTTATGCCTCTCGCTGTGGACTACACTCAAGGCACCGCTGCTGCTTGGCAGTACGATTAAACCTCCGATACGACCTCCCCGCAAGAGTCAGCAGACCATCTTCCACGTGGATTTGAAGGATACAGCTTCTATCGGACGGATCAAGAGGAAAAGCCACCACTCATTAGGCATCGCAAAGGTTTGAGACTGCTATTTCAGTATTGTGCGTAATATGGTATTTTTTTACTAGTGCATTTACGGCGCATTGCATGCATTGCAAGAAATCTAGAGTAATAATAAGAATTTCGACTTGTTCTTTCAATATTGGCTCTCTTTCCTTCCAACTCAAAGCCTGGGCCCATCTTTAAAAACATAAAATGCCTATCATTGTAAGACGTCAGTACTATCGCGTGTTTTTTCAGTGGAAAGCATGAAACAAACCTCTTGGACACAAGTCGCAATAAGCAGGCCGTCCTTGGTGTAGATTTTCGTGTGGATCATTCCACGCCCATCCTTCGCCCACGGCGACGTGGCCTCGACGTACAGCATATCGTCTGCCCGGAATCCTTCGTGGACGTGGAAGTGGATGGTGTGGTTGAGGCTCGTCATGATCTTCATCCCGGCGGGGACCTGCTTGCGCTCGTAGTCTCCGATCTTGTAGAGCCCGAAATCGACGCCGTGGATGGACATCGGGCAGTCCATGACATGGTAGTCGGACATGTGCACGATGGCGAGGAGATGCGCCGCGCTGCCCGACGGCGCCTGCATGGGCGGGTCGATTTTCGCAACGACCGGCGCTATGGTGGTGCTGGGATCCTGCGGTGCCGCGTGGTGGAGCGCGAGACGCTGAAACTTCATAAATGGCCCGCGTTCGGTGCGCATCGGCTCGAAATCGTCGAGTGTTATCTCGTCGATGCGCTCTTTGATCTGCATCGCCGTGGCGTGCTTCATCGCCCTGCCCGTCCACTCCTGGCCACTCATGAAACTCGCCGTCACCACCACGACGGGCTTGTCGTCTTGTTCGATCGTGATGATCCGCACTGCGAATCTTCGGCCGTGGCTGACCCTCTGAACCTTGTACACGAGCGGCTTCTCTGCCTTGGGGCCCAGCATGAACTGCGTGTGCAGCGAGTCTAGCTTGAACCCATCCGGAACCGTCCTGTAAGCCGCGGCTGCTGCTTCTGCCATCATCACTGGGCCCGGCACGTTGAATGTGATGTAGAAAACCCATGGCTGGTGGACGTTGGTGAAAGTATCCTATATTAGCTCTGGTGTCAGCTGAGGTCTCTTGGAGGTTGTTGCATTGATGCTCACCGGGCCTATCTCCTTCAACTCCAGGTGCTTCTCGAAATCAAGCTTGTTGTTCTCCGACATTATTCAGTGCCTTTTAGTTTTTATCGGTTCTAGATCTCAAAATCTATATGGCATGGACGATGAATCAAGGTTTTGGCTCGATGGCCGTCTCGTGTAACGGAATATAAAGTTGCCACCCGAGGCAAGGACAGAGAGACAGGAAAAATCCTGTGGAGTTTCAATGTTCCCCTCCCAGAGTGGTCTTTCCTTCATCGACCCTGAAGTGTACTAGTTAGTCGGGGCATAACGTTATCATTACCCAGAAAGCTGCGACGGGTCTTTAACTGTGCGAATTGGCAGGCTCCTAAGCTCTCTGTAAGCTTACAATAAATGTTTACCTATTAGTCCTCAAAATGCGGGGAGTGGGCGCCGATGCCAAAAACTTGGGGATCTCTAGTTAGGCAATTTTGTGATGAATGTACCGAGGTCGACAAGGCTGAGGTAGCCGTTCGCGCAACCACAGACGAATTTCCTCAGCGCCTGGTAGAGTGTGATCTTTGAGAATCAGATGGCCAAAGAGATTAGATAAAGCATGCCGCTATACAACCAGGAACTGCTCATGTGAAAAACCGGTTCTGCTTGTGGAGAGAGAGGAGCATAGGATGAGCAATAGGGATCACCAGCACAAAGCTTATTCAAGCATTTCACCGTGTCTTTAGACCTACAGACCCCCATTAGCAAGAGACATACAATGATATAGCTAACTTGCAGCTTACAGCTTGAAACGCCTTGGGGGACGAAAACCGAAAGACTGCAAGAATGGCTGGTCCTTCAGCTCAACGAACCCAGCGCAGAGCCCCAATAGGGCCCGAGGACCCCACGTTCTTGGTGGCAGGGAAGAACAGACTTTCTCCCCGTCCGCAATCGAGCCGCTGAAAATTGGCGGGGCGCCAACCAGCCCCGGACAACAAACGTCATGTTGTTTACTTCTGCTTAGTGTTCGGGGCTCCTGGGCAGTGAGTGAGCTGTCAGCTCATAATGGCCACAAATGGCCCGGCAGCTGGCAATGGACAACATGCCTGAATTTCTATATAATAACAGAGCCTTGACCGCAAGTCCTCTGGTCCGCAATGATAGCATTGGTATCATAAGTTTGTGTGATCATGAGGCGCAAAGCTGTAGTCTTTAGCGCGGTAACGTTGTTCGTTCTTCTCTACCTCTGGTTCTCCGATCCTCTCTTCAGTCCTCGCCGGACTTCAGAAGACGATTATGACAATCCATATGTGTACAAGGGCCCTCAGGCTGAAGACAAAGTGCTTGTCATGGCGAAAATAAAGAGAGAAAATGTCAACTGGGTTCGGAAGGAACTCCCAGAGTAAGGCTGGCCATCTCCCCCAAGAAAACCACGATAGATCTCCAGGCTAACGCGCATAAAATAAAAATAGCTGGCAGCATGCCATCTACCACATGGACGACCCGACCTGGATCCTGCACCCGCCGGCCAACAAAGGCCGCGAGGCGATGGCGTATCTGACATACATCATCGCACACTACCACGACCTACCGAGCGTCATTCTTTTCCTGCATCCGCACAGGAAAGGCCTCCCACAGGCCTGGCACAACGACGCCGAAGACTATGACAACGTCAAATCCGTCCGCGGCCTGCGCCTCGACTACGTCCGGAAGCACGGCTACGCGAATCTACGATGCGCGGAAATGCCAGGCTGTCCGGACGAGATCCAGCCGTTTCGGGGTGATCCAGATCGTATCTTTGAGGTCCCGTTCGCCGACGCCCATGTCGCTCTCTTCGGTGGGAACCATTCGACCGTGCCGCACACCATCGCGGCGGCGTGCTGTGCGCAGTTCGCTGTCTCCAAAGCCCAGGTGCTCGCTAGGCCGAGGTCGGATTATCTACGGTATCGGCAGTGGCTGCTCGACACGGATTTACACGATGAGCTCTCGGGACGGGTCTTCGAATATGTGTGGCATATAATCTTTGGAAAAGATCCTGTTTGGTGCCCTGAGGCCGGGAAGTGCTTGTGTGAGCAGTTTGGAAGATGTGGAGGTTTAGGACTATGAATCTGGGAGAGTGGGTAAATGTTCTAACTAGAGATAAAAGTAATATTAATGATTGGTACTATTGAGTGGAATGGTCTCCAAAGCATGGCTAGAGAATGCAACCTGTTATGCACATATCTGGAAACTCAAATGCCACTTGAGCGCCATCGTGCATTCATTATTTGTTCGTCAATGTTAGGTCGAGGGCATCACTACGCTACAAGTCAATTAAAACTACCGGAATCCCATCATTGTCACAATCCGACTGAGAGAGTCCTTTCATTCTTCACATAATGATGGTCAACAGTATTGACGCGCATCTGGGCGTACAGTGTCGCCAGTCCGAGCCACAATCACTTCTTCCAGCCCGGCCAGGTCAAGTCCGAACAACTTTTCCGCCTTATGATCCCTGTTGTGCTGTGCAATCTCGATTGGCTTACGACCATTGACATCAGCGAGGTCCCGCGAAGCGCCAGCCTTGAGAAGCTTCGCGATCAAGGTCCAATTGCGATTCTCGACGGCAATGTGCAGCGGAGTTCGGGACTGATCATTGACCGCGTTAATGTCTGCCATCCGTGCCAGGAGGAGATCCCATGACTCTAACAACGGCACTTTGAGATACTGAAGTCGTGCACCGGGAGTCGCTAGAGGATGGTGGTGGTCTTCCTCGGGGTCACTCCAGCCATCCTGAAGCCGCAGATCGTCCGCGGCTGAAAGCGCCTGTTGAAGGCTATGCTCAGTGACTGCCGCAGCAAGATGTAGCGGAGTGTTTCGCTCATTGTCCCTAGCGTCAACTTCCGCACCAACGTCCAGGAGATGTTCCGTACAATCTGCCAACAAGCCACCCTCCTTCATGATGATGTGCAATGGCGTGGATCCATCTGGTGTCGCAAGCCGGACGTCTGCCCCTGCCTGTACTAAAGCCTCGATTATATCACTGCGGTGTCCCATGGCGGCGATGTGTAATGGAGTCCTTCCTTCGTTATCTCTGCCATCTATGTTGCATGACGAAAGCTCTGGAAACTCGGTCTCGAAATCAGGTCCCTGATCATTGGTCAAGTCGCCATCGCTAACATAATTTGTATGGAGTGGATCCAAACCAAGCATAAATCTCACATATCGATGATTCTGGAACTTCACAACGTTGTGAAGGGGCGTGGAACCTCCAATTTCCCCCCTGAATGCCCCATGACGAAGCAAAATGGAGAATATTTCACCTTGGTCGATGCACCAGGATCCTTTCACCGTCTTTCGATACAGAAAATCTAGGACAGTCTTACCATCTCTACGCCTTGCTTCCATTGAGGCTCCATTTTGCAAGAGAAGCCGTGTGGCCTCCACTTGATAGGTGTAAACTGCTATATGAAGCGGAGTGGAGCCATCCCCGGAGACAGCGTTCACATCCGCCCCCTCGGATAATAATACTCTTGCGGACGAAAGGTTAAGCTGCCGGCGTCCGCCTCTCCTGCTCTCTCCATAAATTGCACAGTGCAACGGTGTCCTGCCATGGCGATCGATCAAATTCAGATTAGCGCCTCTTGACCCGAGGTATTTTACCATGTTCCCCAAACCTTGGTACCCGACGACATGAAGTGCGGACAAACCCGTGGCGAGATCAAGGCTGTCGACATCAACTCCAGCATCCAATAGGAGCGCAACCGCCTCTTCTCGACCTGTGAGAGCTGCACTCATTAGGGGAGGAAGAAGGTGGGCAAACTGCCCTTCATCAGGCCAATCCTCCAGGCACGTAGAGGAGTCTTGAAATGCTTTGTCGACTTTGGCTTTCAAGAAAGCCTGCATCAGCAGCGTGTCTCCGAGCGCCGACGCCATACAAAGGCTGCGGCCAAGCATTCTCGCCTCCCGCGAAAGGATCGATCTACCGATGTATTGATCCAGAAATGAGGCGGTTTCACGCGAATCAAAATCGAGTAAGTCGCCTCTCGATATCTTTGCACGCCCATAGATGAGATACTCTGTGACCTCATCCTCCTGTTCCATTTCGTCGTAAAGATCAACCAATTGTTCATACATGCTCAACGTAAAGTCAACGCCGTGGAAGCGATCTGTGTCCTCCGTTGTAGCTGGCTCTGGAGATGGTGACTTCGGGGTAGATGCGTTTGTGGCAGTCGGTTCAGTAGTCGTAAGGGAGACATTGCTTGCTGCACCCAGTGAGACGCTAGCTAGATACGAAATTGGTTTTTCAATTGCAGCAAGTCGGTGATGTGAATATGCTCACCAAGATTATTCTTTGCAAAGGGTCGTGCATTGCTCAGTGCCTGCTCCGCGAAACGTTCAAGGTTTTTGGAAACCAACATGTAGTCTGAGTCAGTTTCCGAAGAGAACTTGCACATCTGAGAATGGTTCGCGTGTAGGGGAAGTTGGTTTTCTCGATCTGCTGAAAGTCCAAGTGTCGCGGATTCCTTGTCCACCACCTATATCGCCAACTTATCAGAAACGACTCTCTAGCTTGAACTGAGAACGAGGCGAGCAGATGGTGGACTTACTAGTCCAATGATTGGCATACGGGTGGTCTCGAAAAAGCTTAGGAAATAATACCGCTCGAGATCTCCGCGAAATGATTCACTCAGCCCTGCAGTGATATATGATTGTTTCTGGAGTACGTCGAGAAAGTCGTTCCTTGGGTTGCGCAAAACGCGACGAAACGCAGACGCAATCCTCTTACCAGGGCTTGCCTTATTTCCCCCCTTGTGAGGTGTTCCGAAGAATGCGATTCCATACCTGAACCATGTTATTTAGGTTTTTGGTCACGACAAACCATGGGTGTGGGTTCTCACGTTGCATTTCGAATACTCTCACAATCAGACCTTCCCCGAGCGCTTACCAGCGCCTGTAGAACCCTCAATCGAAAGGTCGCCAATACTTTGGGTAAGACCTACCTGCTTGACCAGTAGTCCGCCTAGGCTATGGCAAATAAAGAGAATGGGCCGACCTTCGCAATGCTGTGACCTCATGGTGAGCGAGCTTTATGCATCATTGAGAGTTCGTGTACCTGACGGATGTTTTTGAATCGATCAAGAAGGCTATTCGCTTGCTCGATCAAACCTCCAGTCGATGTGCCGAAAGCTGTGCTCGAGTTGTACCCAAAGATTAAGATACGCGCATAGGGTAGCTTTTGAGGCAAGAAGTCTCGAAGCCAGAGCTTCTCATTCGGGGCTGTCCAAGTTGATTCGGCATGTTTTGGATTTCCGAATGGATTGAGTCCGTGAACTGCGACGATACTACAGGTTGCAAGATTCCATCACTGTCATGTCAGGCTGGGACTGAGATGGTCTTTTGCTTACTCTAGTTTGGCTTCGCTGGGGCTTGCCACCTCCACAAGCCTGTTCGGGTTGGTAGAGTTCGCTTGCGGGGAGTTGTTCGGTTGCTGATTATGGAGACTTGTACCCTGCTCCATCTAGTTGGATTTATCCCTATTCCATATGCAGGATGCAGTCCTTGTCGGTGATGATTGAGGGTTGCTTCGAGTACGGAGTACTGATGAAATAAGTGTTGTCTCGCAGTCTCGGATCACTGCTAACGCAGCTGAATGATAGATACGAGAAGATCGCCAGGTTTCAGTTGTTCTTGAGGCTGTCAACTTGCCAAGGCCTAATTACGAGGAGAGCCAGCAGCCCTCCGTACGCCCTAACCTTTGGACTGGTTACCCCTATTGACTGTGTATCTGCTTCTAATCAATGCCTCGTTAGAAGCTTAAGTAAAGTTGCTGCCACAATATGTTTCTCCAGGGTAACAATTGCCCCGACTGCTTTAGCACACTGGCTGAGCACGTGCTGCCACTCACAATACTTCAGAGCAAAGCCAACATTGACTGGAAACCCAAACAGGGTGTACATAAGTTGAATGCGAAGGAAATATTCAGCATCAATGATGTGTGATGCAGCTGGGAATCTCGATCGCGTTTCGTTAGCCTTCACCTCTGGAATATCTTTGCCAACTAGTTATGGATAGAGCCTAAATAACTAGCTACTCGTAGACTCGAGTCGGCTGAGGTAGAACTGGAGGTGCACCTTCACCTCAATGGAGTACTCCGTACACAAGATCTCTGCTAGGTTAAGAATAGGAATAATGATCAGACAATGCATGAGCTATTCAATGGATGCCATGAAACTTGTGATCTAAAATATGGGCTATTGATCTTAAGGCGTGAACCCCAAAGCTCTTTACTATCAATCATGGTATTGCGGTCTATACCATTCAATCGATATTTCGGAGCATCACTCCAGCATGGTCATCCAATCTGCCATTGGCTAGTCCTCCAGCACAAGAAGATAAGAAACGAACCTATTGCTCGAACAGACGCACTGCTACTCCTCGCGACGGCGACATTCACCAAATCCAACAGACAGACGATATTCAGGCAGATCCATCAGCCTCAATTCTCGCCAAGCATGCTTCACAATCGTCACGTGAAACTACCTCGCCTGTGTCTGTATCCCTGCGCTGTTCGATGTTAGCATAATAGCACCAACGGTTTTCATAGTCTATCGATCCCCATGGGTGGCACATGTCCAAATGTCGAAGGTAAGATCGAAATTTGAAACACGACTTTGGGACTAACTTGCAAGAGCCGATGGTGCATTCGTAATGGCCATGGAAGTTTTGAAAATGCGAGTCCCTCTGCGATGACAAGACTATGACGGAGCAATGATTGATCGTGCACTTGAAGGTCTCGTGCTTCTCTCTCGCATGCTTCATCATCAAGTCTTTGCGAGGGAAGAACATCGAGCATCCGTTTTCAATACATGGGTACCGAGACCCGGGGTTATGAATTGTCCTCATGTGCCTCCTGAGATCCGACTCTTGCCAAAAGGCTTCTTGTGACCACAGCCTGGGCGTGTGCACATCAATGGAGCGACATGGATGCATTTCGTGTGTGTTCTCAAGTCCGAAGCGGTCCGAAACACTCTGGTGGCTGTACAGCCTTGCCAGGAGCATTTCTGAGGTCTGAAGGCAGTGTCTCTGCCAAGATTCGATGTGACTGGTGCTCTTTTCAGGGGAACAGGCATCTGCGCCGCGTTAGCATATTTCTAAAAAAAAAACTCACTTCGAGTGGTTCCAGTGGTTGCAGGGCTGGGGGTGTCATTTGTGCGATATTATTGTTGTTGGTTGAAAAGTCGGTCGGATGAATGGTGCCGCTGTTCCAGACAAGCTGTGGAGCACCCTGGAACGTGCCGGCCAGGGAATGGTCAACAGAAGCGCCCCATGTCTGCAGCTCCTCGTCCCAGTTGAAGCTGCCAGCATCGAAGCCTAAGCGTTCATTTTCTTCCACCACCTCCGGTATAGCAAATGCATTGAATCCAGAAGGCTGCGGTGTCGGAAACAATGTGAGCTCCCCGTTGCCAGCAGTAGTGTGGGTGATCCCAAGGGGCTGGGTTTGTTCGTAGGCAGCAAAATCCCCGTAGAAGGGTTGGACCTCTTGTGGTGGAATGGTCGGATAATTCTCCTGGAAGTTATAGGTAGGGGCACCAGTAATCGAGGGAACGTTGAGGTCGCCGCCAAACAAGCCGGGACCTGGAAGGTCGTCTTGGACGAATTGTGCATAGGAGTAATCATACCTTTGTTCGGAAGACATCTTTTATTCCCTTTGTCGCCGTGAATTCGATCTTTTTGTTAGATTGATTAGGTACTTGAGTAGATGAGTCGAAAGGTTCTGTTGAGTTCAATGGTTGATGATTGAGGAGAGTTGGAAAGTGATCGAGAATCAAGATCATGGAGAAGCGTTTGGAAGGTGAAGAGCGCTTTGGACTCAACGATACCAGCCCTGGCGCTGAAGATGTGCGCCTTCTTAGCGGTTGCCTTGTGTGCGTTGGTAACTTGGCCACCCTGGTCACGTCCAAGTTCCAAGTGTAACGCTCCACCAATGCGGCGTGTCAAAGATCTGGTGCTTGCAAGACGCACCTCGTATCACCTGCAGGATCCTCCCTAAGAAAGCCCTCGCACATGCAGGAGGACCCAACGCAACTGAAATAAGAATCTACCTGTCTGGGTGGAAACGTAGGCGGTGTAAATCAAGGAGGACAGGGGATCAAGGACCAGCAGCCTGGAGCAGCCCTGGGTATTGCACTGCAAAAGCCAAACCTCTTCCCGCAAGGCCGGGGATTGGACACCGGACACCAAGCATCTTCAATCTTCTCAACTGGTATGACTAATGTTGTAAATAAGACGTCACATTCGGCAATTGGTCACTACCTTAATCTTACCCAATAGACTCTCACTTTACTTATGCTGCCGGAGCCTATCCGACGCAGCCTTATTTCAGCCAGGGCAATTACGCCGCCAATATCAAAGATCTAACGAGCGAAACAGCATCTTCTAGGCATTTAATGAACTTCCCACTCTGGCCTCGGGGTGCTCCGACGCTGAAAATTACCCTGAAAGGACACCGAGTCAGTAAAACTTGGGATGCAAACTCGAGGGATTCAACCACTTACTCCTTGTCTTCAGTATTGTACTTGACCCTCAGTGCTTGCGGGTTAGCAGGCATGGCTGCCACGAACAGAGTATTGCTGTCGAGCGTGGCAGAAGTGACTGTCATCCGCTTGATATGGTGATAAATAGCCTGATCGAAATATGCGGATCTCGGTGCATCTTTTGGCCAGAGTTCGTCGATGACATTGAAAAGACGGAAATAGCCTTTGCCTTGTCCGGCATGCTTGACATTTGCACTGATATCGCTGCCTCCACGCAGCATCAGGTCTCTTCTTTGCACAGCTGGTATGGTCTCGTCCCATGCTGATGTGCAGAAGTCAGCTACCGCGCTCGAAAATGTCTGGATCATGTCGTGCCGGCCTCGGTGGTAGTGAGCCACAGACACACCTTCCCAAACTTCCGTGTGGGAGCCATAATATGTTCGAATGGCAAGCTGGACTACCATATCGAGGGTGCCTTTGATGGGCATGTGTGCACTGATCAAAAAGTCTTTGCTAAGCCGTGTTGTGGGATGGACGACGAATTCTCGTTGGGATGTATTCTCGGAATATCTTTGGCGGAGAGCCTGAATATGATTGTCTATTTCTGGCGTGGTGACGAGATGGACCTCCTGTGGAGCAGTGGCCGGCAAGGCATGGCCGTTTGCTAGAGGTTCGAATAAAGGGCGATATGCATGGATGGCATTGTTGAGTCGCTGAAGAAGGCTGACTGGTGTCATCCCATCGACCTGAGAGTGTTCGAACAGAGCAGTAGTCTTCCCATTTGCGGTGATAATGAACTGTGTTATCTTATCGTACCACCGATTGAAGCCGTCGCCGAACAGGCCTTGTGAGACCTGCTCTGAGTGGGTCCTGGGAGCTCCGTCATCTAGGTTGACAACGAACGCCGCTTCAGAAATGGTTCTAAAGTATTCTTCATTCTTGGCATCGTTGGCGAGTAGGATCTTGTATACCTGTCAAATTGTTTCAGTAAAGGGATGTGTGGGTTGAGGAGCGGGGTGTGAAGTAGCAAGACTTACCTTCGCCCAGCTGTCTCTGTGATCACTAGTCATGATACTGGCCCAGGAGCCTTCATCCTGAACTATGTCGAGGATGGCTTCCATATCACGTTTTATAATGTTGAGTGGAACATTTCTGTCCGCTTCCCTGAGCGAAACACGGAAGACACGACCACGCCTGAGTACCGCACAGTAGTCTCCGTGATATTTTTTGGTAGCATCACAGTCGTCTCCAGGTTCGCGGATCGAGTTAAAGAGCCAGCTCTGCTGATAGTGACAGTGCGGAAGTTCGAACATACTGACAACCTCTGTGAGCCCGTGGTCCAGAGATTGCTTGAACTCAAAGGCGACGCTGGCAATCAAGGCAGCACGTTCAGCTTGGGAGTGTGCAATTTCGCTCTCATGTAGACAGACTGTCCAGCTGGCAAATTGCAGCCCTTGTCGCCATCTCAGATGGGTGTTATAAAGAAGATGATCAGCTGCCCAGTTCTCGACATTGGGGTCATTCGCGTCTTTTTCAAGCCTATCATATATCTGTCGACTAACGCTCCCTGGCATGGTAAATTCCCTCACTGCATCGCGGAAGTCTTCGAGATCTCCATCATCTGTGGCGAAGTGGGCAACGTTGTTGAAATGATTGCTCATGGTCTCCTCGAAATCCGGAATTGGGAGCTTTGGAAGCTTGTTGAACAATTGACAACATTTAAAGCCATGGTCAGGTGTTTCTTGTCTCGGCTTACTGTCGTGATCTTCAACTTCTTTGACCGGTTCCATGTGCATGTTCTGCTCACGGATTGCTGCGCTTAATATTTTAGACCTGCTAGCGAGAGTCTTTGCTAGGTCGACAATACTTGGAGCGCTGCTGAGCTCCGAAGCCTGGAGTATTGCCTTGAAGACACGCACCATCCAGTTCTTCAATTCGATGGAGACCAGAGAGTCCATGCCCATTAGTGCCAGCGGTTGGTCTAAACTCACGTCATCGAGGGAGAGATTGAGGAAGGTAACGAACCTATCCACGATTGCTTCAGAAATAATTGCTACTGCTTCTTCAAGGGATTTCGCATTCCGCAGCAGTTGCTCAGTATCGCGCTTGGCACCGGATCCACTGGAATTTGCTGCCATTTCATCTTGCGTATATGGTAGCATGCTGAAGAACGGATTCCTCTGTGCAAATTCATCGCGAGACGCAAATATAGATTGCCTGTTGAAGCCCATGATAGATTGCGCAGAGCCGCGTAAGGAGGTGTTAGGATCCATGGCATATCTGAGGGTTTGGTAGAGCTCCTCGAATGACATGCCGAATTCTGTTATGAGGTCCTGCTGCACGTTCACCTCTGTCATGGAAGCGATGGACTCGGAGTCAGGGATAGCACCAACGTTCAGGGTAAAGTAACGCGTGCGAGTCTGCCCATTTCGTTGCCGTATGTATGCGTCCTGGAAACAATTTCCTGCTGCGTAGTTGGCCTGCGCAGCCTGGCCCATGATACCGCTGACCGAAGATAGTGTAATATAGAAGTCTAGGTTGGGGGAACTGAAGGCATCATCAAGATTGAGAGTCCCTGTGACCTTGGGGCCATGGGGGACACGCCAGTCTTCCGAATTCATATGCACCAGTGGACGATCCTGGATTTTGATCAGCTTCGTTTCTCTGAAAACACAAATTCTTGATAGCAGCCTACCTTCAACACCATACCACCGTGGATTACACCCCTCACGGGCGGCAACGAATTCCGGCACATTTCCGCCACTTTGAAGACGCGTTCACGATCCGTGATGTCACATTGAACAACCAGAAGCTGAGCTCCCAGTAGCCTCACTTGTTGTTCGAACTCAGTTTGCCCTGCTTTCTCTAACACTCTGCGGGACAAGGTGACGATATGCTTTGCACCAAAGCCGGCTATCAGCCGGCACACTCTCCTGCCCAGGTCCCCAAGACCACCGGCGATGATATAAGTCCCGTCGGCACTCAGACGTAAAGGAGCAAGCGGTTTCGGGACAGCTTTTACCGTTGCACCTTCAGCTGCTTCGATGATCACTTTGCCCATGTGTTTCCTCTCAGCAATCATGCGGAAACCAGACTCGATCTGATCAACTGGGACAATGTTCAGCGGCCAAACCGGTCCCAGTGTACCTTGGTCAACAAGTTCGAGGACTTTCCCCAGAATGTTGTGCATCTTCTGAGGCTTCGAATTCATGAGTTCGGCGAGATCAAACGCCATGAATGTCAGACTTCTATCGAACGGAGCCATGTTCAGCTTGCTTTTCTTGTAAATGTCGGTCTTCCCGAGTTCAAAGAAATATCCGAACGGTGCAAGACACTCCCAACTCTCAGCGAGCATTTCCCCTGCGGAAGAGTTGATCACGATGTGTACCCCTTTCTGATTTGTAAGTCGCATGATGTTACGCTTCATACTCCGAGCAGAGCCACGGGAGGAAAAGATGTTGTCAGCAGGAATGCCATATCGATCCTCAAGCATCTTGCGCTTCTCGACACAGCCGGCTGTGACGAAAACTTCTGCACCAATAGACTGCGCTAGTTGAACAGCGCTCTGTCCCAACGCTCCTGATGCTGCATGGATAAGGACCTTTTGGTTTCGCTCCAATCTCGCAATTTCAACGAGACAGTAGTAGGATGTCAAGTATGCAGAGGCCAGGGATGCCGCATCTGTCAAACTAATCGAGTCAGGCAAAACATGGCATGCTGTGCCTTTGATTCGAGAGTGGCTTGAATACGCCTGGCCGAGAATACCAACAACTCGGTCACCTATCTTATACTTGCTTTGCACAAATTCTCCCGCTCCAACGGCAGTGACTCTACCCGCAACCTCACCAGCCATTGGTGTTCCAGCGGGCATCTGGCCAAGTGCGATAAAGACATCGCGGAAGTTGACCCCAAATGCGTGGGCGTCAAGTTGGATCTCGTCATCTCGAAGAGGGAGGGATTGTCGTTCATCATATGCGTAGCAAAGACTGCTCAACATGCCAGGAGTCCCGACAACTAGTTGTAGTGGCGTGTCGCTGTCACGGAACAAGCGTGTCTCGTGCTTCCCACTTCCATTCAGACTCTCTGCCCAGTTATTGAAGTCAAAGTCTGTGTACACTCTGGGGATCATAAGCCGATCACCCTTTAGCGAATATTCGAATTCAGTGGGGCGGTTGGGTTTGAGTACAGGCCACAAGCTGTCTTTTGCAAGATTCAGGATCGCATCCACAACGAGCGAAGGATCGTCAGCCAAAGGATCTTCAACATCAAGAGTGATGAATCGTACTCCTCCATTTTCCCGACGTAGGACACGTGCCATTCCAGTCGCTAGCGCTTTCATTGCAACAGCCTTTGAATTCTCTGACTCATGGTAGCTGATCCATATGAGATCTCGGCTGGTTGTCACTAGGGATCTGATATTCTCGAAGATGGCCTCGGAAGGGTCTACTAAAACTGGGTGGTTCGCGGAGTCCAATACGATGTATAGAGTTGAATCTTCGGATGTTGTTGTGAGCCCGTTCCATTCTTCGTGCGAGCATGTAAATCCCTTGGCTTCTACAGCGCTGGACAAGGCCGTGATAAGGGATAACGTCGCATGAGTTTGAGATCCACGAATTATTTTCACTTTGTTAACGGACTCGTATTCCGTCTCATTGTTAGCTGGCTCAACAGCTCTCGACACCATGACGGAGGACATTGAGGAAGGTGCGTCGTGCTCAGAGGAAGCAAAGTCAATGCCACTAAAGGAGCACGCAAGGAGGGCGCTTTGCCATGAGTCTCTGCTTAGTAGTGGCCCGCCTTTGCGACCATCAGCAGACTCCCACCATCTATAACAGCAAGTCAGCACCACGATCACATCTACTCGGTTCAAGTAGAGGTACATACCCTGAAAGCGAGCCAAACATGACACCTGACGAGACCGTTGGCCTTGTGATCTCGCAAAGCACAAGTCGCCCTCCGGGTTTGAGCAGATTTCTAATGTTTGAGAGTGTTTCACGCACACTTTTTGTTGCATGAACGACATTGGCCGCAATGATCAAGTCATAGCTACCTGGTTCAAAATTCTGCTCCAAAGCATTCTTCGAGACGTCAAGCTTTTTGAAGTCGAGGAAAGCTTTCCATTCGCTGAGTTTGCTCTTGGCTTGCTCAAAGAACCCTGAAGAGATATCTGTAAAACAGTATCGGTCGAGCAAATATACGCCTTGGTCCGTTAGCGCCTGAAGAACAGGCAGTGTGGTCCCTGCACTTCCCGCACCAATCTCGAGGATGCGCATGTGCGGCTTATTCTTCGCCAAAAGTCCGATGAATTTCGCGGCTTGTAGACTTGTCGCGTACAAAGCCCCGTCCTGGTAAAATTTATTCCATAGACCGTCCTCCATCATGACACTAAGGGAATGCACCTCTCCAGCAATGATGGCACGGAGATATTTACCCAGTCGCGCGGATAGCTTGCCTGTGACCGAAGACTCAATAGACCTCTGAACAATGGATTCCCTCTCGGATTCGGTTTTCACATCCTTAAGAAGTTGATCAGGAAGTTCAGAGTTTAGAAAGTCTGTGATCCATTGATGGTACTTTGCAAGGTGGGGAAACGCTTCAGAGACCACAGTGATGGGTGTAGTCAATGCCCTCTGAAGGTGAATTGTTGATGCCTTCTCATTGAGATCCATCTGTTCCTCGAGGCTCAGGCGCCCTGGCTCATTTAAATAAGCTGCGGAGACATAGCTTTCGAACGTAGCATTCGACAAGAAATCGACATCGTCATAGAAGTTGATTTTAGAATTGATGTTGCGGGAAGAAAGCTGACTTCCGGCGTTATCAATAGCCTCGCCAACCGCGCGGATTTGGATAGCGGTCGTCACAGCTACCAATGCCAGATCACTGCTCTGCGCCACATGCCTAAAAAGCCAAGTATTAGCCTTTGCCGACTTGTTTCCTTCTGGTATGATTTCGCAGGCGATAATCAGCTCCTCGCCAGGTTGGATCGTAGTGTCGGCGAAGATAGTGGTCTCCGATATGCTGGTGGGCATAATTGGCGACTTGCTACATTCTCGATGAAACAACAAAACCACCAGATGGTTGACGGCGTCCAATGTTGCTGGGTGTATGGTATGAGGTTGAAGGAAAGACCTCGGCATGTATTGACGCATGTCAGGAACAACCAACTTCGCAACGCCGACACACTTTCCGACAGACGCCTCAGTAATGAGTGTGAAACTCGGCCCAAAGTCATTTCCAGCCTCTCTCAAGGCTGAATAGAGGCGCGTAGGATCCACAGACTCCTGTGCGATAGACTTGATGCTCTCAAGTTTCTTGAGTGATTCTTTGAGCATATGTGCACATTCATCTCCTGAGTTCTCAGTGTCATCGCCTGCAGAGGTAGATGCCAGCTCGACGGTAGCTGAAGCAGAAAAATTCTCGATCCACCCACCACCGGGTTGGCAGGAAAGAATCCGAATTGATTCCCAGACATCGCTGGTGCCGCTGCGACTGATTGAGAGTTGAATCTCAACTTCTGCCTTGCGTCCATCAGCTTGCTCCTCCGGTACCACAACAGCCTTTGACACGTCTGAGTCTTTCAGCATGAAATGTGAAACAATGCTACCAGGTTTGCGCAATTGGGCGAGCTGCTTCATGGCCTCCAATGTCATACAGGTATATGCAGTCCCTGGCCAGATCATCATACCATCAACCACATGATGTCTCAACCATGGAAGATTGTCGACGCCCACGTGATATCGCCAACGTGGTTCGTGTATGGTGCTCACGACATCAAATAAGCCAAGAAGATCATGATAGGGAAACTGTCTTAGTCTGTGGTCCCGACTCAATCTTGATTCGTGCCAATGTTTGGTCTTGTGATCCCAGGGATATGAAGGCAGGTCGTCCACAAGTTGGTACAACTGGTCCGAATTCTGCATATCAACAACCGACTTTAGATTGACTGGGTATCCGAGCTGGAAGAGCCCAGCTGTGACTGTGAGGGCTGTAGTAGCGGCATCTTTCCCCCTAACCAAGGATGGGTAGTACGAATACTTAAAGTCTGAGATTCGGGACAAAGTCTGTCGTATTGGGCCTTGAAGGGCTGAATGTGGACCAACCTCAACGAAGATGTTCGCAGAATTCCGAGTTGGAAATGAGCTTGTCATGTCGTCAGCAAGTGCTCTTAAAGCTTGGCTGAAGCGAACTTGGGATACCAGGTTCTCAGCCCAGTAGGAAGCCCCAAACCCAGATGTCTTAAGTTTTCCAGTCACAGAGGAGAAGAATTTGACTTCTCTATGCGTTTCGGAGAAGGGAATATCTCGGAGAGAGCTGAGATAAGAGTCCGCGATCTTCTCCATGTGATGAGAGTGATAAGCGGTGTCTACTTTCAACTTGCGAGCTGAAACGCCAGATGACCAGAACATCCTTTCCAAATCATTGATAGCTGGCTCATCCCCGGATACAGTCACACTTTCGGGGCTGTTGATACAAGCAACCCTGACAATTCCATTCGAATTCGAAGTCGCAAGGTCTATCAACTGCTCGATATCATGTTCTGTACAAGCAACTGCCAACATGGCGCCAGGGACCGTGTTGACCTTTTTAGCAATAGCAGAGAAACGTCCCCGGAAAAAGGCACTGTTGTCTTGAATTAGGAAGGAGTTTTGTGGGGAGTGGGTTCTGCTCACACTTGAATTGCAGCCTGAAGGCTCAGAGCGCCTGCAGCATATGCACCAGCAATTTCTCCTGAGCTGTGACCGACAACACAGCTTGGAATGATGCCAAAGCTCGCCAGCAGATCGACCAAAGCGATTTGCACGGCTGTGGTAGATGGTTGAGATATCTCGCTCCGTCCAACTCTCGACTCTACTTCTGGTCTGCTCAGCTCTTCCAATAAGCTCCAATCACATCCGAGGAGCCGTAGACACCTATCAGATTCGAGGATGGAGTTCTTGAAACAGGGAGATACCGCAAGGAGTTCGCGACCCATAGCAAACCATTGGGCACCTTGACCAGTGAACACATATGCCAAAGCCTGGGATGCGGACGCTCTAGACTTTGGAATTGCAGTGCCTAGCTTGTCACTCAGGTCCGCCGGATCAGTTGCAACGACAACGCTTCTCCATTGGAAGCATGACCTGCGACAGCTCAGGGTATAGGAGAGGTCCTTGAATTGGGAGCGAGTGATGTCGTGCTTTGAAAGCCATCCTTGAAGATTTCCAGGAATAGCCGCAAGTGCTACCTCTGACCTCGCAGTCAGGGGAAACAGTAGTGGTGCGAGCTGCAGATCATCGCCGGTTATCCCATTCGCATTCCAAGGGCTACCAATCAAATGGCCATTGGTTTTGATCGAAGATTTGGGCTCGGTTTCAGCAGTGGTACCATTGGTGGCTTGAGTCCATGTTATCCCATTGGGAGACGCTTTGAACTGGCCATTCTCACTTCTGTGTCTTCCAGCTCCATTGATCGAGATGCTTCCATTGCTAAGTGAATGTTCACACTCGTTGTGATGACCGTTCGTAGAAACAGAAGCAGTCGAGGTCGAATCATAGGATTCCAGGATGAGGTGGGCATTGGTGCCACCATACCCGAAAGAGTTTAGTGAAACTCTCCGAGGCTCTGAATACCCGGGTGGTGCCAAGGGGCTAAGCCTTGTAGGGATCTACATATAAAGTTGGAATTGATCTCAAAACTTGGAAACGAAACTACCAACCTTGATATTCCTCGCTCCCAGATTCAAGCCTGGCTTCTCCGAGACGAAACCAATCTGAGGAGGCACTTGATCTCTTTTGAGGACCATGATCGCTTTGATCAATCCGGCGATGCCACTGGCACCTTCTAGATGCCCAACGTTCGCTTTTATCGAGCCGACGTATATGCTCTGTCCTCTTTTTGTCCCGCTGAAAACTTTCGAGATCGATTCAATCTCGGCACTATCTCCTGCAATCTAGTTAGCTGGTTCCATGTGCAGGAATTGGTGCCGGAACCAAACACGAGACATTGGGATGAACGATGATCCTAAGGAAAGTTGAGGAAAGACAATTCTTTGGGATTTTCCACGTCCGTCCTGTAACCGAAAGGTGGGAACGCTGATAACTCTGATTCTCAAGAGTGAAATAGGAGTGAATCATATGGCAGAAATCGCAAGTAAATGAAATAAAGCCAAGGGTTCCAGAGGAAAGGAAGGTGATAGGAGTCGATGAACATTTACCTGCTTGAGTACCCTGTTTAACTATTAGCAAGTGTTTCTTTTTCGAACTGGAGATGGAGGGAGGACATACCGTTCCATGGGCTTCAACATATAACGTTTTTGCTGGATCTATCTCCGCCGATTCGTAGACATGCTTGATTAGGGCAGCCTGTGCCTCAGGATTTGGCAATGTGATGCCGGCCGTCTTGCCATCCTGGTTCAACGCAGAGTTAAGAATAACAGCATGAACAAGGTCACCATCTTCGATGGCATGAGAGAGCCGTTTCAAAATGACAGTGCCAACACCTTCACCACGGCCGTATCCGACACCCCTACTGTCAAATGCAAAACATTGTCCTTCTGGGTTCATCATGCTGTATGGTTCTTAGCTGAAGGGAGCTGCTACGCCTCGAGGACATTAAACATACCCACTTGCGCTCATCGTCATGCACATGTCAGGGTGCAGTAAAAGCTGTGTCCCACCCACTATTGCCATCCGAGATTCACCTGCTCTCAGTGATAGACAGGCCTGATGAACAGCTACCAGGCCGCCAGACTATAGAATCATCAGCACGGCACAAACACAAGTACTCCAGTCAAGGCTCACACAGCCAGTATCAAGAATCATTGAACCCCCTCTGAGGTCCAAGCTGTATGATATACGGTTCGCTAGGATCGCCTCACCGGTTCCAGTCGTCACATACTTGTTGATTTGAGATAAGTCCTTGTAGGTCATTCGCTCGTAGTCGCGGGTAAACACCGAGACAAAAACGGAGGTATCCGAGCCTCGAAGGTTCTCTATCGGCACCCCGGCATTCTCGAGGGCTTCATATGTCGTTTCAAGCAGGATGCGTTGTTGAGGATCGGTATGATCGGCCTCTGCTGAGGAGAAGCCGAAGAAACGGGCGTCAAACTCGGAAACATCGTGGGTCAGGAAGTTGCCTTTTTTAGTTGAGATCGCTTCCCGTCCCGCTGAATCAGGATGATAGAACGCGTCGGCGTTCCAGCGGTCTGCAGGGGTCTCTATCAAACCTGACCGACCCTCGCTCAAAAGATCCCATAGCTGTTCTGGGCTACCGACTCCTCCAGGGAAGCGGCAACCCATGCCGATGACGGCGATAGGATCAACTTGAGGCATTCTGAACGCCGGAGTTAGTGGCAGTATCGGAAGTCTAGTTTTATTGTAGACTGGATTTTAAGGAGTCTTCTCGAAAACGCTTGGGTATCAAAATAGGGCGAAAAGGCTTCTACGTGACCGAATGCTGTGCATTATATAGGCAGCCCCCGAACGCTCATAGAGGACCATCACGCCAACACTATCTACACATTTCTGAAATAGGCTATGAGCATTCAGTGGAGCACAGACTATCTAGCCGCCTCCTTCAGTATCATGTAGCTATCTCAAATGATCAGTTACCGCAGGTGGAAACGAGAACACGCCACTGAGAGAATAAGATTGAGTATTCAGAGACGGCCGTACACGAATCAGAAATATAGAACTAGTGACTCCGTAAGACCAATCAGATAACTGTAGAACCAGTGCTAGGCTCCCCAGATATCGACAGATCGCAACAGGGATTTACTCCATATCCGGGGAGGCTCCGCACAGAAATATATATAATCGAATGGGAAGACTGAGGGCCAAATGAATGAACCGGCAGCCTACTCGATGCCGGTGGCAAAGGTCCTCTTTTTGAGGCGGATGCGCGCACTCAGCTATGCTCAATGCTGTGTCTTTCAGTATTAGCTTGAAGACTCTCATCAAATTAGAGTGATTGGGCGGTAGGCCCATATCAGCAAATGATTAAGAAATACGTACTGCTGCGGCAGTTCGAAGCTTGCGGTTGACAGGTGTTGTCTTGTACTGGGCCGCTAGGAGATCTCCCAAGTGGGCCTGATACATTTAGGGAAGGAATATGGCCTACTGGGGATGAGAAAGGGTTATTAGGCCGAATCCCTCGTATTTTGCAAAGCAAGCTTTGGAAACCATACGTGGTCCCCGACTGTTGCCGTTTCATTGTATCAAGTGGTCCAGAGTCTAACTTATGGGCGATTACCTAGGCAAGGAATTTGGAGCACAAAGGTGCATTGCATACTCTTTTCTGTATGCAGAACACGTTTCCACCCCGCAATTGGAAACAATCCGGGATTGCTCTCGACCACCGGGATTGTTCTCGACCTGCGGCGGGCCCGCCGCCGTAGATACGTACACCGGCCAATCTTTACGCGTGGACGGAGGACTAGCCACCAGTTTTCTCGGAGTCCAAGCAGCAGCATACATAGAAACTCCGGATAATCATGCCACCAGAGCTCAAACAGCGTGGTTTGATCAGTGGTTGGTCAGGATCTAATGGTGTGAAAGCTGAATATAGCTGGAGCAGGACCCTAGAGTGAAGCCAGGGTAAGCACAATAGTCAAGGTATTGGGAGAACTTAAGAACAGATGTTGTACTGACTTCTGTCTGCTACATGATTCAGCGATCAGTTATTGGTTATTCTCCATCCCTCACCCAGAATGACTATTCCGACGATCGAAGAACTGCTTCAGCATCAGAAGTTCGAGGCTCTCGATGAAGAGCAAGTGGCTTCTTTCATGAAATATGGATTTCTACGCGTACCGGGAGCGATATCTTCAGAAAAGTGTGACTGGTGGACGAAGGACGTCTGGCACCGTTTGGGCTTCAACCCGAATGATAAGTCAACTTGGACTACCGAGCGCACACATATGTCTAAGCACCATGCCGTATCTGCAAGAGAAATAGCCCCTAAGGCATGGGCAGCTATTTGCGAACTTTGCGGAGGCGAGGACCGGCTATATCCTGGAGTTGACATGTGGACGGATGCATTCATTGTGAATTCTGGAAGCACGGACACTGAAGGCAAAACGGTATCTCCTAAAGAGCTAGATAATTGGCATGTCGATGGAGATTTCTTCGTCCATTTTCTTGATAGCCCAGAACAAGGACTTTTGGTGATCCCTTGCTGGAGTGACGTTGAAGAGAACGGCGGAGCAACTTGGATCTGTGACGAAGGACCAAAGCGAATTGGACAGATCCTGGTAGGTTTCGTGTCGATACTATTCTGTTTATATATGAGAGAACCGACATAGACTGACCCTGCCTCATAGTACGACCACCCAGAAGGACTGGGACCAATGCTATATCCCCGTAGCGACCACCCTGAACATCAAGATCAACATTCGATCTTCATTCAGGCGGCGCAGGAGGCGGCTGATGAGACTTTTCATGAAATGACAGGCAAAAAGGGCGATGTCATCCTAATGCACCCTCTGATGTTGCATAGCGCAAGTAGAAATGGACGGAGATCAATTAGTAAGTACAAAGTTGACCCTTTTCCGGACTCGGAACCGGGTTCATGCGCTCTCACCATAGAAACTAACGAGGACCTATCAATAGGGATAATCACAAACCCTCTGGTGGCGCTTTCGGCACCTTTTGAATTTCAGCGTGCCAACCCCGCCGAGTATAGCCTGGTCGAGCTGAAAACCATCGCCGATCTCGGGGGGACAGCAAGGTTCACTGATGGTTGGAACATAACGGGGGAAAGACAGATCTTCGTTCCTGAGCGGGTGTGGAGACAGCGGCAGATGCAAGAGGCAGAGAACGACAGGCTTCGGAAACTGGACTTGCCTTTGGCAGACAATACGTTGGTCCAACTGCCAGAATTTCTCGCTGCGCAAAAGGCCGCGAAGGTTGGAGTATAACCGTCGTTATGCAGTACGTATGTGGCTAAGATTGTAATACCGGCAGAGAGATAGCCGTGTCGTCCCACTTATCGCCTCACCCAGACCTCGATCTCAAAATGCTTGATTCTCAAGACAGCCCCGTGCCAGATGCAAGCTAGACACGAAGTACTCTCGAATTGCATCTACCGACTCTAGCACAGGTGTGTCAAAAGCTGGAAGATAGGACGGCTCAATCTTGATCCGTGCTTGCGAGTACAGTCGGTTATTGAATTCGTTTGCTGCAGTTATACTAGAAGCGAAAGGTTGAAAGAAGGTTGTTAGGTTGATGTCGTGCAGTCCATCCTCCCTGCGCTTGGCAGGAACCTCCAATCAACACTGTCAAGGTGACTCTTTTGGGCGAGGCAGGCAAGCGGAACAACAAGAAAAGAGTTAAGCTTTGACGAGATGGAAACATCTGCGTAGCCTGGGGGCCTGACACCCCGGGGCCTCCCCGAAAGATGCTTCTGCTCTCCACCCATGAACCCTGGAGCCATCAGCCAAGATCCCATCTGTAGTTCAGTGCGGGGATAACACAGACAGTTATACAGGCTGCAAGCTTCACGAATATGTCCTTGTGCATGTTTTGCGCAACGTTATGCTGGAAGACTTGTCAGGCGAAAGAGCTTGACACTGGCTGGAGTCCACACCTGTAATAATCTCATCTCAAGACCGTCATCAGAGGATTAACCCTACACCAGTGAGCAGGCGATTGTCGATTATCATGGAAGGACAAAAGTTGGCAATCTGCTCGCTGTCGCTGGGATGGGATCCATCGCACATTCTCGAGCGCAAAGTAGCGGCCATCAAAACCGCTGGGTTTCAGGGGATTGAAATGTTCATGGCAGAAATTGACATGTCATACGCCAAGGTTCACAATCTGTCCCGGCTTGACGCTGCTCGAGAGATTCGTAAACTTTGTGCAGACCACGGCGTCGAGATCATCAACCTTGCCTCGTTCGGCAAGTTCGAAGGCCAGCCGACACCTCTTGAGGACAGACTCAAAGAGGCAAAGGAGTGGCTGGAAGTTGCAAAGGAGCTCGGAACCACTCTCATCCAGGTCCCCAGCAACGATACCAAAGAGGCCCTTGGCGACGATGCCGTTATTGTGGGTGACTTAAGGGCATTGGCTGATCTCGGTGCTCAAGAAGAACCCCCTGTTTCCTTTGCATACGAGGCCCTTGCCTGGGGAACTCACGTGGCTGATTGGGAAGAATCATCCAGAATTGTTCAACTTGTGGATCGACCGAATTTTGGCCTTTGTCTTGATACATACCATGTTCTGTCACGCCTTTGGGCTGACCCGAGGGAGCATTCTGGACTGAGAGCTGGGGGCAACTCTGCCCTGCGAGACTCTTTACAACGCTTTCGAGATAGCTGTCCGAAAGATAAAATCATCTATATCCAGCTGAGCGATGCCGAGAAGCTCTCTCCTCCTTTGCTTCCAGGTCATCCCGCATACCGCGAAGAATACGACGGCCCGCACGCATGGTGTAACTACGGAAGACTTTTCCCTCTAGACTCTGAGAAGGGTGCATATTTACCGATGGAGGAGATATCACGTGCGTGGCTTGTTGACAGTGGATGGACTGGCTGGGTGAGCATGGAGATATTTCATCGCGAGTTAAAGGAGGCAGAAAAGGGCCCCGAGTATTGGGCACAGCGGGCCCGCCAGTCGTGGGACAAGCTCAAAGGGGCCTTCCAAAAGAATTAGCCAGGAACAGCCAACCATAACGAGAGGCTTATTGGAAGATATGAACCATGAGAGCCATAAAAAAATTATCACATTCAATTCCCGCCTGGATAGGCATTGGAGGGTGTTTCGGAGAAACTTGAAGTTCGAAGAAGGGTGTGGGTTAGCGACTCCAATGCCTAAAGCAGCTAGGTCAAAAGGTAGCGTCTTGGCATTTGGAGAACTGGCGACGTATTTGTTTGAAGATGCATGAAGATGCATTGATGGCTACTATCAGAAACCACCCGCATAGAATATCTCTCGAAACGAATTGCCAGTAATTGCAGTTGACCCTTTCAAATTCCCCAGCCATGCGTATCTTGTCCCTTCTGCCGCAGGCTTTTCTGCTACTTTCGGCAGCTCAGTCAGGCTGGGCAGCCTCCTCATGGACTTTCACAGAGGGCTCAGTGAGCGTTCAAGGTAAACGCGCAGGAGTCGGGGGAGCCATCAAAGAAAAGTAATGTGCCTGTTTACTCTAGATGTTATCAATTGCCTACAGATGACTGACCGTGCCTGCAGATTAACACCCTCGAAACCACTGCCGCCCTCCGACCCTGTAAAATTGGGTGCAGGCGATACCCTCAAAGTCATCCTGACAACGCAGGATGGAAAGTCCGCCAAAAGGCCACATCAAGCATTTTTACTCCTCCAAGACCCCAGCACCAATCTGGACATCTCATATCCATTTTCTGTTAAAGAGTCGGGAAAAGCCAAGGTGGAACTGGTAGGTTCATGCGATGTCACCCTTCCGCCTGAGGACCCATCGTTGACCCTGACATCTATGTGTAGACCCAGAAGGACTTGCCAGTTCAATTACTACGGAGCCTATCACCACTCTCGGCAAGCATAGTCATTGCATCGTTCGGCTCATCAGCGGGTTATAACAGTGAAGCCTTCTCTGTGTCCATCGCGCTTGATGGTAATGCAGTCCCCGCGGCGGAGAAGCCATTGAGATACGGAAAACTGCCCGAAATACACCACATCTTTCGGGATGACCCTAAAAGCCCCAACGTTGTGATCAGTTTGTTCTTCGTTGGTGCCGTGCTTGCCACAGTGCCCGCCCTGCTTGGAGCGGTAAGCGAACCCATTCTTTCAGAGGGGAATAGAGCAATTGGAACTAAGTGACTTTATAGTGGCTCTATCTCGGAAGCAACATCAACCACATTACAAAAGCACTCTCGGACGCCCCGGTATCACATGCGCTGTTTGTGGGGTCCATCATTGGCATCGAGGGAATCTTTTTCCTCTACTACACGAGCTGGAACTTGTTCAAAACCCTCCCAGTGCTCTCTGTTTTTGGCCTGGTTGCTTTCCTGTCTGGAAGCAGGGCACTGACTGAAGTGCAAGAGCGTCGGCTGGCAGGATTAAGATGAGAAGATAAGTTATGGGAGAATCTTGATGTTCATGTGTGTGTACACCAGTCGCCTTCATCAGGAGGGTTCAAAAAAGTATAGATTCTAGGGGACCCAACCCTGGGCCCCACGGTTGTTAGAGGGAAAATGCGAACTTTTACTTATTTAAAATCTACGACGAACCCTTCTACGCAATAAATTGGCGGTCAAACATTCCTTGCTGTGCTATATGAGCATGCATACGCTTGAACTTGACTTGCAAATCTGACGCGTCATCACGTGATATCTAATCTTTACTTCGTGGAGAACTCTGAAAGCATTATTGACATCTGCAGATGCAAGGAAGCCACAATATCTTCTCACTTTACAAGGTATAAACATGGTAGTTGTTCCAAATTCAAAGTCACCCAAAAGAGGGGTAATAATAGGGGTGTCCCCATTTCGGAAGGGATTCCTGAAAGGTCTAACATCCACTCATACCACATATATGCGACCCTCAACGCAACCCTCAAATCTCATTAATTGTACAACGCTGCAAGACAATGTAACTACTTCCTACACTCCCCTCGCATCTCAAGTGCCCCGTGCCGTGCCAGTGATATCTATCACCTAACCTGACCCTGGCCCTGCGCCATAATCTGCCTTGCGATCTTACTGCGGGCGCGAATG
>Ga0105239_10001314_pt1 | contig 33503 bp, 31 predicted proteins | sample KBSC44metaG_FD_92761 | JGI IMG/M metagenome (GOLD analysis project Ga0105239, IMG submission 92761) | Corn rhizosphere microbial communities from Kellogg Biological Station, Michigan, USA - KBS C4-4 metaG | ecosystem: Host-associated > Plants > Roots > Rhizosphere > Soil | place: Michigan, USA... | reverse complement strand
CAATCTTATGCGTTGGCATTGTATGATTTAAATATTGACAGAAACAGTTTAAAACCTCGTGTTAAAATTGAGATTGTGAATGATGATAAAGAGACGAAAACAGAAAGTGGGAAATTTACAGCATATATTGTACGATCCGCCAAAACCGGAAGAACGAAATGTGGATTTTGCAGCCAAACCATGACGGAGGAATTGTTGACTTTCAACAGCAGAGACAAATATCATCCTGTAATCTACACTGAAACTGTGGAAACACGTAATATTTGCGAAACAATTGAAAAAAATGTAAACTACAAACCAATTCAAGAAGAAAAATTTCGTGTTGTTGTACCATCTTCCATTACTCATCTGTCACCATTACAAAAGAAAATACTCAAATTTCTGTATGCGTTGGAACTTCCAGTTTGGAATCAATTTCAACAAACAAAACCCTTCAATGTTTTCATAAATCAGGAATGTGCTCCGGAACAAGCATTGCTTAAAACCCTTGAAGGGAGTGTCGTACAAATTCTGACAGATGCAGGTAAGCAGAAACAATCCAACATAAAAAAACGAAAGCAACCTGGTGAAGTACTTACATTTGTTAGTGATACAAAGAAAGCAAAAATCGATGAATGATAAAACAAACGGAGACGCCATTTTCATTCTTAAACACACTAAAAAAACTTGTGTTTTTTTTTTGAAAACCCGTGGGTAAACCCGTGGGGAAACCAAACAAGCATGTGGTATGGTGAGCGATGTCGGTCATTGACTCGCGATCACATCTTTCCCAAATTAAAAGGCGGACACCTTGTCATCCCTGCTTGTTGGTCATGCAATCATTCCAAATCAAACCTTACAGTGAAAGATTGGGTCTATGCATTGGCGCATACATCGACCACGTCAAGGAATACTTACATTTTCAAAAAAAGGAAGAACAACAAACACAAGAAGACACACCGTTCGATTCACAAAAAACAATATCCCATTATCACAATCAAACAACTCGATGATGAACTGGAAGCCTATTGGAAACTAAAACCGAATCTTTCTTTTTCTTCTTTTTTTATTCCAAACCCGTTCGTATCAAGCGATAGTCTTCTGTTAGTATGTTTTTTTTTTCACATTGAAAAACTCCAAATAAGCACAAACAAACAAAAAAAGCAGAAATGGATGAAGACAAAGTTGCCGTCGGGGGAAAGCGCAAAGCCGCATTACAAGATGATGACTTCGCGCCAAAAAGGCGTCAGGTGGAATCTTCTTCTTCTTCTTCTTCTTCTCCTTCTTTACAAGACCACAAATCTCAAAACACAGGTATCGGCCCTGATCCTCCGACAAGCGCTCTTGACATTTATCAATTCGCGGCCGCTGGTATTTTGGCACGGTACAAACTGTGTTCTGTGGAAACAGCGCAACGACTGGTATGCCGTGCAATTGCCGTTGCCAATTGGTTTTCAACGAGTCAAACCAATACTTTGATCGCTGATGTGAAAGAGGCATCGTTTCATGTCGATCCCATCGAAAGTTCTATGGATGTTTTCACGATCCATGTATGGTTGCTGAAAATATATAATCAGTGCGACAATAAAGTAGTTATCGACTGGATTTTTCGGTCATTGTTATCCATTCGACATCCAAAGCAGAAAGAGAAACTATGGATGGACGCATCAGTATTGATGATAACTGTTGTCACTTATGGATCCATGTCTTTCCTCGATGTGCTATTGAATCTTCCACTAAACTACGGTATCGATTGCTCATTCATATACAATGAAACAACCGTAATTCATGAGTTGGTCAAACGACACGAATTTTCCACAGCAGAGCGTGCGCTTCGATCACTTACACAACATCCGGATGCGGAGACACGAATCAATCGCGTTTTGTCTCAATTGTCACTCAGAACAACACACCGCATTCCATTGCTTCATGATTGCATTGGACGTGGTAATAATTCAAATTGCGACCACATAGCAAAATTCATTGAATTTTTATGCAGCCCATTATGCACGTTCGATGATGGGAGTGGGTATGGAGTGCAAGCTCTGTTTGCAACTCATTATGAGTTTGAATTCTCATATGGTCTCTCTGGCAACAAAACTCATCAGTTATCAGCAATACAATACGCAGGACACCATCTCATGTGGCATCGTCGGACGACAGACATTCTGAACACATTGGAGAATGCACAGAAGCGTATCCTTAAATATCAAAAGGTGTTTCCCACTCTTGTTACGGAAGCGTTTGTTTTGCAGGAGGAAAGAACATTCCCGTCACCGTTGATCCAAATTATTTTGTTGTATTCCTTGACACCTGTCCAACAAATGGATTTAGATTAACATGAATGCGTTTCCAATAAAAAACACAAAAAAAGAGCACATTAAGAACAAGCCGCGTGAATAGCAACAGCCATAAGGGGAAACTTGTTCGCAATCGCCTTGATGGTAGGCATGGAGTCGTGAATGGGATCTTGATCTTGTTCTTTAAAATTCAGCCCGGCAGCTATGCACTTTTTCACAAACAATAAACATGCTTGGTAATACAGTTTCACGTCGGGATCTTGCATCTTAATGGGCATGGAAAATAGTATGGCCTTCTTCTCCTTCAGGAACGTTCCCAAGGCTGTGCAGAAAACGGTGAAGGTATCAAAGACGTTAAACGCTCGTTTCAGAGGCTGAATCTTGCCGGTATCGGGGTCTCCCACGGAGATAATCTCTGTCGGAGGAATGATATCGTCGATGAACCAGTTTTTCGCTTGTTTGCTTGTGAGGACGCGCAGATTGACATCAATGTTTGCGATTTCATCCCAATTGATACAATGCTGCCAAAGAGAGACCAGAAAAAGTTGTGTAAACAACTTGTCCTTCTCATCGTTATCTTTGTTTTGCGCTTTGTCTGCGTCTGTTGTTTTACACGTCTTGTCCTGCTCGGATGCCATCGCACCAAAAACAAATAGTATTTTTTTTGTCTGAAAAAAGAAAACCAGTGGGTAAACCCTGGGGTAAACACAATGCAAGGAAACAATCTTGAGGAACACGAAGCACCCATCACCTCTGTGACCTATTTGAATGGTGAAGTTGAAGCTGCTGTTGTGCGTGTATTTCCACCACCACTTCAAACCATCGTATTGCAGTATATGATTCCGGTTTGGCAAAACGAAGAGCTCCTTTATGAAGAATGGAATATGAAAACACCGACCTTAAACTCATTATTAAATCAAAAACTGGTATACGCAATTGATTACCGACTCATCTATGACATAAAGGGAGCAAGAATTGCATGGATCACAGTGCAACTGAAACAAACGGTTACTTTTCCGGGCAGAGACCCCAAACGAATGGCCTACAGCTGCAAAACGCCACGTCTGCCATGGACTCTTCCATTTCGAGGCAATTCTCCCAGGGCACACGCAGTCGATTCGGATCAGTTCTATGAATTATCGAATGGATCCATTTTCTATTGTCTTCATTCCAAGTATCACGAGTATGGAGCTTATTTCCGGTTTGTTGCACTGTAGTTTAAATTCTGTCTTACTCGTTTTTCTCATTTGCGCTCATTCGATTGTTTTGCTGCCGTGTTGAATACATTTTTTCAAGAACGACACAAAAATTTGCGAAAAGAAAAACACTTGGTATTGTAAAATTCATGTCGGAGACAAAGAAAGAGCTGTTGTCGGTGTTTGTGGTGACACAAAACATTGACTATGTTCAAATTGTATGTGTGAAACGCACGTACAGTGCAGCAGTGCGGGCCGTGCTTGATCACTTAAAAGAAAACCTTTATCCATTTGGAGATCAGAAAACACAAGAAACAGAACAGAAAAAATATACGGAGTGGATGGAAGCATTAACGATCGGTGAACGTTTGGCCATTGGAACCATGGGAACTCCTTATTCGCCTCTTATCTCGATGTTTTGCTCACTTTTGGACGCCTACAAACTCAGCATTGATGAAGCGGTCGTGGATGATGATTGAGCGAGTGTTTTTGGTTGAAGAAGAAGAAGGGGAAGAAAGTGAAAAACATGTCTCGTTTAACTCCTCTTGTGATGTTGCGTCTCTTCTGTATAATCTGCTTTTACGTGCAAATGATACAATGAATCCGAACCTAAGGAGAGTAGAACTTGTCGCGGCGTCTTTGCTTTAAGTCATCAAACCAAAACCACCACTACAAATACCCGAACGTTTCCTGTCCAAACTTCAGCCTCAGAAGGGGTTAGCCCAATGGCCAACGGGCGGAGGAGTCGGCACTGCTCACTTTGATAACGCAATGTTGTGGTCGGGGGTTCAATCCCAACCGACTACTAACCACCCGCATTGTTTCTGGTTTAACTATCGGAGCATGCGATGACACACTTGGTGCCACTTCTTTTTTTGTTGCTTGTTTCTTTTTTTTGCCACTTGCATTTTTTGCTGGTTGACAAGTTGTTGAAAACAAATTGGTGCACGTTAACGGATCGGAACAACAAAAACAAAAAAAAGACGCTTCAGTGCAGCATGACCGATGCTCTCGCACCAAACGGCCCCGCTGCCAAAGCCTACGGGTTACAGCACGAAATAGCAGAAGCACGTGTGGATATTGGTGATGGGAAGTGCAAACAAGACGAGTTGGAATACGAATTTCGTGTTTGCGTTCTGCGAACGAAACTTACACTGTTTTGGTTGTACAAAGAACAAGCGGTGAAAGGAGGTCTTGACATTAAAAAGTTGGATTCCAAAATCCTCGAACCGTTTCAACTCTTCTCTGTGACCTCTTTAAATGCGTTGCTATTGCGTATCGATGCGTCTTTGTCCTATCCCTGCCGTTTTTTGTCTTAAGCTTATGATACCGAAAAAAAGTTAGGTTTAACCCGAACATCTTTTTGTCTGCGTTGGTGCTTCGGATCCTTTTTTCTCTTGTCATAAAATATGATTCAGACCTCCAAATTTACCCATAACAAAAAACAAACAATGTCAGACCCTGACTTGGAAGCCGCCCTTCGATTATTGCATATTCACAGCAATGAACCACCGCGATTCGATGGTGGTCCATATCAAATTGATGCATACAGCATTGTGTCGGGAATTCCTCAATTGGAAAAGAGATTGCAGGTAAGATTTTCAACTGGCTCGTCAAGTCTTGACACCCGCAATATCGAATTTGGAATAGATCTACAAGTGTTCAGACGCGTATATTTCGCAATTGTAATCGATGATACGATAGCATACGTTGGTTTATTAAACGAAAAACCGGGTCGTGTTCGTGACGAATGGTGCTTTTCCGCAAAAAATGTACCCGTACAATATTGCTGGCGAGTGCGGAACATCGATCCGATCATCGCCTTGCGCGATTGTACTTGTAATGCCTTTCCTTCATCATTAATTCGTTTCGAACTATTGCCTTTTATACCGAATTTTATTGACGAATGGGAGACATCTTGTCGTTCATCAAATTTGTTTACGCTTTGTCGTGATGTGTCACATTGTTACTCCAATAAACATTTTATTCCCCCATGCATAGAATACATTCTTCCGTATATTCAGCCAGATATTAAGCAAGAGGTAGATCCCGTATTTGGAGAAAAACCAACGACAGAAAACCTATTAGACGTAACGAACATTTTCGATGATATTATAGACGCGACTGACTATCGAGGAGATTGGTATCGCGCTCGCATTGTATGCAAGGAGCTCATAGCTGCTCCTGACCAATACAGAATAGGGGTTCATTTCTGTGGTTGGGATTCAAGATATGATGAATGGATTCAGTACCCGAAAGAGAAAAATCGTTTGATGCCACAAGGAACATCGACAGCACGAACTGCGTATTTTGTGCATCCGAATGTAGACACTTTGCTTCCCGAATCGAGTGAAACAGTGGGAAATGCCATGCAAAAGATTGTCTTAAAAGAATACAACAAGTGGGCAAGCGTTATCTATGTTGACCCAAAGACACATAAAAAAATTCGTTTAAAGGCGTGTGCTGCCTTGTTCACTTACCAACGCGTATTGTATCCGCTTTATCGAAACCAGAGCAATATTCGTATCGCGAAAGTGGAAAAAATCCAAGCGTGTGATAAAAGGGGCCAAATTCAAATCAATGTTCCTTGTTCTATACCTGCCACACCAACAAATTACAACGATTTAATCGTTGCAAATCGTTTTCGTGTACCGCTCCACTCCGATACAAAATGTTTTTCGTTTGTTTATTACAATATCCCAACCAATACATTTCTTTATGCAATGAATAATGTGTTTCGTGATGAGTAAAATACTTTTTCTTTAAACACAAAATAACGTTTTCTCCTTTTCTTTCCTATTGGTTCTGCGCACAGACAGAAAAAAAAGCGATGCCACCATCGACTGTCTTTATAGGCAAACCAAAAAAGACGCCGCTTTCTTTGGATCTCAAGATTCTCCGAAAAATAAAGAACTGCAAAGACAGCAAAGAGTACTTCCAAGAAGCCATAACATTCTTGACAGAAGACAAGATCAATACAAAAATAGACGATCCGAATCAGATTCAGCGTCTCGCTGGATGGTCTTATTCAACAGAGATTCGAGCAACAAAAGAACCCGATGCGGATGATGATCCTGAATTGTTGTTTGTCTCTATAGACCATCATGAAGCGCTTACGGTGAAAGATATCGCCGATTCGTGGCGAAATTACATTTCATTTCTTTGCCGTGGCGCTTTGGAGAGTGTTTCATTTGTGTACGCTTTGATCGATGCCCTCAAAGTTTACCAACATTTATTTTTCGAATTGGAATGGATGCAAAGTGAAGGCTTGATTCATGTTCGGCATGATGTAAGGCTTACCGCAGCGCTTTCTTCTTCATCCGTGTAAAAGGAAAAAAAACGAAATCATTAAAATGTTGTTTTAATCAATGCATTGCTTTTACGAGATGGTTGCTATTGTGCTGCTTGTTGTGCTTGTCGTGCCTGCCCTGCCTGCCCTGCTTGTTTACCCACGGGTTTACCCACGAATTTACCCATGAATTTTCTATTTTCCCAATTAATTTTAGTACTGTATCTCTAAAGGAAACAATCCTTCTTTTTTTTCATTTCATCGCCGATATACTCCATGATAAGATGATGCATAGGATAACATGTTTCTTCGACATCTCGACAAATCTGAGATCTTTCCCATGTTGTATTCATGTCTTTAATCCATGGAAACAACAACACTATGATTACGACGAACAAATGGATGCAACCGAGTATAAAGAGAAAGAAAAGAAACACTTCGTTTCTCATTTTTTTAACGCACATTCATTTTTAAGAAAAAAAATAACTTTGATGGCCGCTGCTCTAGATCTCGACACACAAGCGACCAAGAAGGAACAAGAAAAACAAGACAAACAGGCATACATTCGACATCAAACGTGTTTGTTAGAACAATTCGTCAACGATATGTGTCTTCTTTATGAACAAGAGCGCTACGGCTTTCCACCGTTTTTTACGGTGCGCGATTTCCACAAACATAAAATTATCTCAATCAAAGATGTTGAAGCCTTGGATGAGGATGATTTGAAAGAAATGGAATTCAAAACTGGTGATCGGAAATGGTTTATGAGGGAGCGTCATGGCGTTTTGAAAAAACTTCGACCTAAGCTAAAAGAGATTGAATTTCCGGTCCAACCGTTGTGTTCTGTTTCCCCACAAGGGGTTTCACCCGAAGGGTGTAGTGGTTAAAATTTATGATGAAGCAGTTGAACAACACGAAACGTTTGTTTTTTGAGTTGATAACCACCTGTTTTATCATCATCATCATCGTCAAGTGTTAAATCGACTGTGTCTCTTGCTATTGGTTGTACTTGTTGCGCTTGTTGTGGTTGTGCTTGTTGTTGTGGTTGTACTTGTTGTTGTTGTTGTGGTTGTTGTTGTGGTTGTAAAACCATGTCCAATGCAGCAGCGGCAGCGTTTTGTGGTATTTCTCCTAACAAACCCAAATTGAATCGTGCTTTGGCTTCTGAGTCGAGTACAGCTTGTACATCTTTGACATCCTGGCGGTTCATGACCTGAAGCCCTTCTTCTTTTAGAAGTCGTTCTTCTTTTAGAAGTTTTTCTTCTTTTAAAAGTCGTTCTTGTGTTAAAAGAAGTCGTTCTTGTGTTATCTGCGGTTGGTCAAAGTTTCTTGCATAATCGTTGAAGGATATTTCTGCGCTGGGCGATACGTTATCTTCTCGATAGGAATCCATGATAAAGAATTGAATTTGTTGATAAGGATCGACAAGCCAGACACCGGCAAGGTTTCTGGCGTACAAATACGCGCGTGTCATCAGTAGTTTTAAATCATTTCCGTCATGTTGACGATTTCTTTGTTCTCCAACATCAAACATTTTGGTTAACATGCTATACACAATTCCACTACGCCTCGCATTGTACAAATAAAATTCATTGCCGATAGACCATGGCAAATGCATCACTTTGTAAGGAAAGAGCCTCAGCGTTTCAATGTTGTTCATGGCAGGATAGAGATTATTATTATCATCATCGTAATCATCTTTGCCCTCATAGAATTGCCTCGCAAACTCGAGTAATCTCTTTGGCGTCGTGTTGTACTTCACATCTTTATCGACTTCCATAAAAAGTGAACGAATCCATTGTTTTGACAAATTTTGTGTCGCTGTCCATGCAAAGACCTCTTGAATTAACAAAATCGTCATAAAATTTGTGTCTCGATACAACAAATAACGCAATAGCATGAGATTCATAGCGATGGATGGGAACCGTGACATGATAGCTGAAATGATTTCTCTGACCGCGAACAATTGATCCGATACATAAAAATCGATTTGCCAAACTGCGGGATTGAGTTTAGCGTATCGCCCAAAAAAATTATTGTTCACGGATGTGAGCATCACAATGAACCCACTAGCCTCTTCTTCCGTTTCAAATACCGGTTTTGTGTTGTGCTGGATCATATCCTCGATGATGGCCTGAGCCTCCACCGACTTTCCAAATGTACGTTCGCTTTCGACTTGAATCGTTTGCAAGTATATATCGAGAGCTTTTGATTCGTTTGATTTGTTTGGTAACAATGGAATGAGCGTTTTATAAATGTTTCGTATGCGTGCAACAAGAAGCCTGTTGTATAAATTGGCATCGCCGCCTAACGATTGTGTGTTTGCCGTTATGGAGAGCCACATTTCATTAAAATCTCGCGCGTATAAGTCCGCGAATCGTTTCAGTATGGATGGATCTCGCCTTTGAATGCGTTCCAATACGGGCAATACTGGAAAGCCGTACTCAAAGGAGTAGACGCCCAACAAATGTAACATGATGTCGCTATTCACCAATTCCAATTTAGAAACTTGAGAAATGAAATACACTCCGTTGATGATATTCATGTCGTCCCATTTGATATCTTCTCTTTCATTTCTATATAAATCAAACTCAGTAAACACTAAATCTGTTTTGTGGTACGCAATGTTGTCAGAATATTTTTGTCCACGGATAACGACATCAGTGTGAAATGCCGCATGGTAATTATACCAAACATTGTCATTCACGAACGCGTATCGGTAATGAAATACAATCGGCATGAGGTGAAATCTCAAATATTTCATTTGGTTTAAATACAATCTCTGTGCCAACGTGGATCGATAGATCCACATTGATTTGTGTTGTGGTAAAACATTACCGTTTTCGTCTGTAGGTGGTTTTAAAACAAAGAATAATAATTCTTCAAGGTATGAAAACTCCTTCGTCTCTGTTTCCTCAATATCAACATCAACTAATCTACCTGCTGTTTGAAATACAAAACGAATGATATCTTCAACGACTAGGGAAAGCCCTAGATCGTCCCACGCAACAGGTTTGTCTTTGTGTCTGAGAAATTTGTATATGTTTTCCGCGTTTGAGTATAAGCCTTCTGTGTGTGTTGCAATCAATTGTTTTAACAGCACGGCGGTGTCAGGCAATCTCATCTGTTTCATGTTCAAGAAATGTCTCATTTCCACAAGTTGTTGTTCTTCTAAAAAAGGTGCTAAATGTCGTTGTTGAACAGCGTTCGATAAACCACATGATGCTTTGCATTGTGTTTCGTTTGTATAACATTTGAGTTCAGTCCCAGGTGTCAAACTGTTTTTGATCATGGATTGCCGGCGGCATGTTCCTATTAACGGATTGATGCAACAAAACGAATCAACTTTGATGCGTTGTGCAGGGAGTTGTGTAGCAACTGCTTCGTCTCCTTTTGCGTCTTTTCCCACGGGTTTTCCATCATCTAAACCTCGTTTCCGTCCCAAAACCGATGCCATTTTTTTTCTTACTCGAACGTGTTTAATTTACTTATGGCTCATTACAGTACAAAAGCACCTGTTTTCTTACAAAAGCAAATTACTTCTAAGCGATTGTTTGTGTGTAAAAGAGACAAAGGCGCAAAAAAGGTCGTTTATCGTTTTCTTTCGTTTTGTTTTCTTTTCTTATCGTGTTGACTTCGTTCAAACGGTACAAAAACAAAGGACACGTGTCGATAACGTATCATTTTATCAGATTGTATTCGTTGGAGTAACAAGATCGTATGATGGAATCCTCCTCTATCAATAGGTGATCCCTCGGTCATCATTTCAAACCAATTAAACCTTCGAAGACGTAGACATACTCTGTACACCGAGTGTTCCGAAAATATAGGGTTGTAGAGTATTGAAGGTTTTGTATCATGCGTGTCCGTAACGGGTTCCACGAATCCTGCTGCGATTTGGGTTCGATCGAGGTGAAGCGATGTGTTAATACGCATCATTTGATAAAATTGATCAACCGCGAAAAGGAGCGGATCGTCTTCGCAGCGAAAAACAGTCATTCCATGATCCGTTTCGATCTCTTTTCGTTTTTCCAATTCTTGTTCCGTATACGCAAAGCGATGCAAACGAATGAATTTGTGTTCAAAGAGAACAAGGTCCTCCAGTTTAAGATGCCTCATAAGACTCTTCAGGTCGCGGTAAACAAACGACACATCGCCTTTGTATTGAACCACATAAGCGTGAATGTTTTGATTTAAGTAGTTATATGCAAGGAGAGACACATCTTTGCAATGTAAAACAGCCAACAGATCTTGCCAGCGACAATCCATTGTCCTATGAGTTTCTTTTTCTTTCGTTTTGTTTTCTTTTGTTTCTTTTGTTTTGGTGTGTTTTGTTTGTTTAATACAAAAAACACAAAAAAACATACAAAAACTACGAGCACAGCATTGCCAATTCTTTTGAGAGCTGACAAAGACGTTCATCCGTTTTGTCTTCTTGGTTTGGAAAGAAATCAAAGCACGTCTCTTTATGGAGAGCCCAATCCTTAATTTGACAATCACTGTTGCAATAATAGACGCCACGGCATCGTGAGCAGCGTTTCGTTTTCGTTTTATTTTTCATCTTACAAAACGCACAGTGTGTTTCTGGTTGTGAATATTCGTAATCAACGTATTCTTTTGCATTATACATACTTTGTAGTTCAGCCGTTGAACACACAACGTATGAACAATTGTAGCCCATTTTCGAAAGCCAAAGGTCGTTTTCCACATTAACGCAGATGGCGGAATGAACCACTTTATTGTCATCAGTCTCAAACATCCTGCAACACCATTCTTTCGGTGATTCAATGACTTGTCTTTTCGCGCCGAATGCGAGCCAAGCGAACAGCCGCGTAAAATTATGACATTCAAAGAGTTGCGTCGACGCAATGGGCAACTGCCAAATGCGAAAAAGTGCTTTGGACACGTTGTTCGGTACACGATGAGTGGTTGTTGTGTTGTTCTTCGAATACACCACAATGGTATAACTGTTCATGTTCATGTTTTGTTGTAGTGGTTCGTATCCCAATTTCCCGTCAAACACCGATCGTTCTGAACACCCGGTGGGGTCCCATTGAGTTGAACCGCTTTTCAAGATGAAGGAATCAAGTGTGCCACTTAACATTGTTTTTGGATTGATAATGCGAGTGATCCCATCACGTGTGATTTGAAGTACGATTGTTTGTTGATTGTCCTCCTTTCGATCAGGTGATCGACTCACTGGTTTACCCACTGGTTTACCCACGGGTTTCTCTTTCTTGTCCTTGTCAATGTTCTGGTTCAACAACAACAAAGACGCCATCTGTTTTTTTGTCTGCTCAACAACAATAAAACAACAACGGCGTGAGTTATTTGAAAAGAAAAACAAACGCGCAGCTTTTTTTTCATTAAGAACTTTAAAATCTGGTTTTTTTTTGGAATACGCTAAAAATTTTTTGTGTGATAATCACAACTCCATCGTACAACACAAAAGAAAACGAAACGCAATGGCAGCTGCTGTATGTGGTATGAAGACTTGGACAGTAAAAATTCTGTCACACGAAGGAAAGCTTGTACATCCCTGTGGCGTAACAGGTGAACTTCACCACGCGAAAGAATATGCACAAGAGTGGATGAAAAAGAACGGCGTAAAAGGTGATATTGTCATTCATGAAAAAGAACAACGCGTGACTGTGAAATTGGAGCAGTAATCTCTTCATTGTTTGCGTAAGAAGTAATCTCTTCATCGTTTGCGTTTGCGTCCAGACTTGACGTGTAAACCCGTGGGTAAACCACTTCGTTTCCCTTGATCTTGCTGTTCGCTTTGTTTTTTGCTTTGTGTTTTGCTTTGTGGTGGTGGTGGGTAAAATGGACATAACGCCAGTGTTTCTGGTACTTCTGTTCCACATAGTGAACGTTCAAGCGTAACAATAATCGGCATTGTTGAAACGTCCAAGGAGTCGTTTTGATGAGCCACACGCTTTTTTGTGGTAAAGAAATCGCCATGGGGCGAACCATACGTTTGATGAGAACAGGTGATGCGTCAGCACTCACAATCACAGTTCTTTCAGAGGGCTCGTTTACCCGTGGGTTTACCATTGGGTCTAAAACACGCACATCGAGGGACATCTTGCACAATAATTCGTGTTTACAAACAAGGGAGGAAAAAAAGAAACAAAACAATACAAACTTAAACGTTGCGTAGAGCATCCAATGTGTCTTCGATATTGTCTTTCATTTCTTTGTATAGTGTTATGTTGTTTACCCCCGGGTTTACAGTCGTGAGTTTCTGGTCGATTAACGAAAATGAAACCCCACTTAATCCTCCACCAACTATAAACATGCTTCCCTGTCCTACTGCTGATACATCGAAATGAACCGTTTCTCCTGTTTCGATTCGTGGAACGGCTCCCATCGATAGCATGGCATATGACCCGGGAGATACGGTTTGTTTTGCCGAAGCAATCCCTTGTTGTTGGCTTAGCATCGGTGTAAAAACAATCGTTCCCGTTGCTTGACCGACGTTCTGTACTAAAACGCTGCCTTGGACGTCAACAAATGATACTTTTGTGTTTGTGATTGTAGTCGTGTCTTGACTTAGTACGAAATTTTGACAGACTGGAGATACGACCGGGAAAGTGAACAAATTGAGAGTGACAGCATTTGCGTCTCCCACCACAGGTACCGCTGCATAGGGAGAAAACCCTGCGACACAATCCTTTTTGGCTTGTGTTTGTCCAATGAGAAGCAAAGCCATGACGGCGACGAATGATATAGCCCGCATCGTATTTGGGAAATGAATGAATGGTTGTTTTTGATGAAATAATATAAAAAAAAACCACACACAGAAAAAAAACAAGAAGCCGAAGGAAAAAAATGTCAAAACGGAAATTGAATGCAAACGAAAAGTTTGAGTCTGATCCAAAACGAGTACTAGTGCATGAGCTTGATACAAAAACGACAGAAACGACAAAAACGGAACAAAACGTTTTGATTGATGGTCCGACAATGTTGATTCATCTTTACAACCCGGAGTTGGATAAACGTATTTATTTGTTTGGTGATATTCACAAAGATGGGCGTTCGTGTGCAAAACAAGGGTTTCCAAAACCCACGTACATGACGTTTATGGAATTTGTGGAATCGGTTTTAAAAACAGCTCCAGAACGGATTGACCTTTTTGTCGAAACGCATTTTCCTGGTGCAAAAGACATGCAAGGCGCGGAGTATATCCGCTATGAAAACCAATCATATGGACCTCTGTTTAACTCAGTTGTACCGTATTTGAATAAACTCGGATGTTTTCAACATGACAAAGCTCAATGTTTAAAAGCATTTAATTCTAAATTACATGTTCATTATGCAGACATTCGAAAAAGTGCTCCTGATTGGGAAGATACGTACGGATTTGTCGTGGTTTTTCATGGGTTTGTTGACGAAACCTTGCGTTCTTTAACGTCACAATCACTAACGACACATAAAAATTGGTTGTTAGAAGAAATCAGTTCATATAAACGCGATCTTCTCTCAAAAGAATTGCCAGCCCATAAACACTGGTATGCAAAATCTTTGTTTTCAGAGGAACAACGATTGTTTTTGGAGCACTATATGTTACAAGCCGGACGGCATCGCCATCAATATCGTCTGTCGATTGACGACCTTAAAAAAAATCCGACGTTTACGTGGGAAGAGCCTGTGGTTACTTTTCCGCAAGCATGGGCTCTGTACAAAGGTGCGTCGATTAAAGTGATGGATCTCGTGCTGGCAGAATTAAAGAATCGAACTGACTTTCAAGCATTTAAACAACAACTGCTTTTTTTTATAACCTACTTTGAGAAGATTCACGGTATAATGTTTCACTATTTGTTGATGCAGTCGATGGATGTTTATGATATCGAACGGTATTTGAAACCAGACATTCGAAATATTATTTCATATTTGGGATTGCATCATATTGAGCGTCAAGCTCATGCGTTAACCACGTTGTTTGGATTTCAAGAAGTGTTTAGAATTCCAAATCAACATGTGCGATCGGCAGAATTGTATGGTGGTTCTCCTTTATTGTTTCCTCCAGAAGCCGTAAATGCGCAAATTGTCGAACTAACAGAAAAAAGCAAATCGACAGAACTTGACGATCGTATTTGGATGTTGTGTGAATTCAAAAACAAGAGCCGAAAACTCATTCCGGGACGGGAATTTAAATTCGGCTATGTTGATCAATGTTTGATTTACCCGCGGGTTTATTCTTTGCAAGAACCGTTGTTTCCGATTGCAAAAGACAGAAAAATACTGACCAAACGAACCATTTATGATTACGTGTTACAAAAAATTCCAAACATCAAAGCACGTGTTTTTAGTTCGTTGACAACAACGAGACAAGGTATCATCGGTTCAGTTTTTTAACAGGAAAGCTGTGTAGGTAAACTACAAAACAAGATCAAGAATGGAACGATGATACGCATACGATTTTGTAAGTTCTACAAGGCCGTCAATTGCAAGTTGAGCTGACAAAACACGTGTCAATTCGGGAATTTTTTGTGCAGCCAGAGATCGGATTTTTATTTTTACATTTTGAAGATAGAAAATTATTGAATCAAAGCGCGCCTTTTCATCTGCAGTCCGTTCGTATAAGCGAAAAAATCGATTGATAGCCGCTTCTAACGAAGTAGTCTCTTTTTCATAAAGTGAGCGGGCGGTAGCATTTATAAGACGCATTCGTGATCCGTCTTCTGTGATCCATGTGTCAATAATAAATTTCCAAAGTGGTATATCAGCGTCGATATATATTTGCACGTCATCGTTAATCAATGGATGATAGATACGATCATTCAACGTAAAATTGGACATTCGATGCATTACCGGACTTAAAATATCCAAATGGGCATCTTTGCTGTCTTCTTTTACCATTTCCCTTTGAGTGTAACGATAAGCAGCCCAAAAAATTTTTACGGAAACATAGCGGAGTTTACCGTTAAAATCGGGCCCCTCTTCTTCCGGCAACGTTAAAAGTTCAGCCGCAAGAGCGGGCCAAAGTTGAATAATGCTTATAAAGGAGTTGTATCTGGATACTTCCACCTCCTCCTCATGATTTCCTTCTTTTTTTTCACGCTCGATTCGTTCATCTTCTTCTTTTTCGTGCTCTTCTGGATATAAAGCAAACGGGTAGTTTGCGTTGCACAGTGCGTGAAATGAACCAAATGGTCGCAACAAATGGATTAGAGTATTCGCTTTACTCCTTGATGGTAACGAATGATGCCGCGCGGATGCCAGAATCCGTCCAATCACGATCTCCGCTACGCTTCTGTTCGGATACTGCAGCAACTGTGGAATTGGACTTGCTTGATCACCTTTGTACAAGTATCGAATGAGTTCGCCTCGATGCAGACAATATGGATCACACTCTTGAAATGCGGTGGATATGGATTGGAAGGTATTGTGTAATTCGTTGTTTGTTCTGTGTAAAGCAGCCAAATCTAAATCTTGATGCTCTCCAGTCAGCGCTTTACGCCGTTTGTCGTGATGTTCATTGTCTTGATCTTTATTATCTGCTCCCTTTCGTTTTGCACCGCTTGTTGTCATGAGGGAGAAAAGAGTTTTCTTGATTTTTTTGGGGTCCTTCAAATTGTGTTCACAAACTCACAAACTTGAGTTACGACAACCAAGATGGCTTCTTCTTCTTCTTCTTCTTCTTCTTCATCGTCCGAACCGCCCTCAAAGCCCGTTCAACCACCTGAACCCGTGAAATTTTCGGAGCTTTGGCGAGTGCAAGTGGCTCTCTCTCAACTCAACATCGAGTTCGATTCGACTAAGTTGTCACCAGCATGTTCAAAGAACATTTCAAAAGCTAGCTTGAACGAGCTCTCTGTGACGATTGACAAACTTCTGCAAGAAAAACGCATCGATGATGACAAAAAGGCGGAAACGAAAAAGGCGGAGGAGCAGAAAACTTTGGTTGAGTGTGGATTCAAGCAAATAATGAAGTATGACCGAGGCGAACATTGCGACGTTCCGTACTTGGAATTTCATGGTGCTCCTCTGATTGCGTTCATGCGCAAAGCCACCATCATTGATGAATTTCAGAAAACAACACCGCTTGTCCGCATGTCGTCGTTATTCTCTCAACTTTACGAATTCGATGATCCTTTACGGGCCGTTCGTAATTTGAAGGCCACGGATGCAAAAGCCTTTTTGCTTTCTTCATCACAAACAAAACCACGACGCAGTGACAGTTATTCGCATTTGGACAGTTTGATGCAAAAACAAGAAGATGAGAAAAAAAACCCTGATCAGAAGGAACCAGTGAACAAGGACGAAGAATTTAAAACGTCGACCATTAAACAGGTGACCAAACTTCAAGAGCATTTGCGTGCTGCTTATACGTCGGAGTACGACGCAATTGATCGCATGAAAAGCCGCGGAGAAATCGATCACCAACATCTTTGGGCAATTTTCCCGCTGGGAAGCGAGGTTCAGGTGGATGTGATAGCGTCGAAATTAGGAGCCGGTGGCATTGTCGTGTCAAAATACTTTGATTATGAAGGTCAATTTGTTCTCAAGTGTAAAGCCGTAAAGCATTTCGGCGCGGATGGACTGTATATGGTTCATGAAACTTGGAAAATTGGTGGATACAGTGGTGTCAAAGCAATCAACTCTTTACCAATTCAGATGATTACGGAAGAGAGCAAAAACAAGATGATGGCGCGCGGTGTGTTGTCATTGAAACTTCACCAACGTCCCGTAATGGCCGAATACGATGGTCTTGCTCTGACAGGTACGCTCGATGCCCCTGCGATTTACGTGAAGGGACGTGTGATGCTGGATCCCTCGGAATACCAGGAGACGTATTGGACGGAAAATCGACACTATAAATTGTCATCATGGAATAGTAGTGACAAAGAAAAAATGACGATTGCAATGGATTCCGATATGATGAAAACGGTCGGTGAACAAGCATGGCTCGTGTGGCCCTTTGTTCGTGGGTTTCATTTGAAAACTGGATTTCGTGATTTTGCAGTGGAATACGTAAACACTGACATCAAATTCTCAAATACTGCATTTGATACCTTAGTCATTCCGACCAAGGCGATTGGAAAAACAGGAGGAATTCCCATCAATTACAAAACAATCATTCATTCTTTAGTCAAATTTTACGGGGTGCAAAGTGAGGATGTCGTCAATGCCAAATCTCAACAATTGACAATTCTTATGCACGGCCCGCCAGGAAGTGGCAAAACATTGACCGCTCAGGCAATGGCGGAAGCTCTGCATAAACCGTTGTATTCTGTACCGGTCGGTCAATTTGGTACGACATCGGCAACTGTGTTAGCGGAATTGAAAAAATGCTTGAAGCGCGCAACACGGTGGAATGCGATTCTGCATTTGGACGAAGTGGATGCTTTATGTGAAACTCGCAAAGTTCACGATATGGAAGGTAATTGTATTCTGAGTAACATGCTCGTTGAGATTGAGAATTTTGTCGGTATTTTGTTGATGACCACCAACCGATGTGGGTCGATTGATCCAGCACTGCAGTCACGCATGAAATTGATTGTTCCGTTCGAACCGTTAAATATGGAACAGCGTATGGCGGTGATTGATTCACGTCTGAAATCCATTCGATCGAAAGCTGACAACAAACTTAGTCTTGACGTGGACGTGAAACAAATTGCGAAGGAAGACCTGAGTGGACGCGACATACAATCGGCGTTTTTCATTGCAGAAACTCTGGCGTATGCATCGGATAAAAAATTGACGACGGCTTTATTGATGGAGACGATCGCGATGCAAAAGCATGGTCAAGAAATTGCCACGAAAAGTAGTTAGTGTGTGTGTGTGTTGTTTTTGTTTTTTTTCGAACAAAAAATCTTACTTTCGTCGCTCTTCACGGACAACATCGACGACACTGAGAACAAGTACAAAACAGAAATAAAAATAAGAAACACACAAAAATGTCGTTTCCCCATCCCTATTCCTACGTTTATTATCCGCAGCCCATCATGATACGACGTTATGGTGGAATCAATTTTGGTATTAAACAAGGAGTGGGTCAACAGTGCCATTTCAATATTCAATGTCCGGATGGGTACATGTGTGGAGCGGATCCCAAGTGCCCTATAAAAGCTACCTATGCAGACGGAAGAGCAGCTCCTGGATACTGTTCGGCAATTTGTGTAAAACGTGACATTTGTCCGCACTGGTGGAATCACTGTGGAGCAGGGAGAACGTGTGTAAACGGGAAATGCGTAGATTCTGTTTCTCACAAAAAAGGTGGGTCATTTTCAAGAAAAACAAAACGAACAAGAAAAACGAAATAAAACCTTAGGTGTCATCATTGATATGATCAACCCATTGTTCTCGATTCCATATCATGGCATAGCGTTTCACGTGTTCCAAAATGTCCGCCTCATATCGACCTTCGCCTTCATAAAAGCGTTGTGCTAAAATAGAATCCAGTGGATCGTCTTGGGAAGGGTTGAGCATCAAGGAATATAACCCTTGCAGAATCGTGACAATCGTGGTTTCCGGTGTCCAATTTTTATCCAACAGGCTGTAGCAAATGCGTCCGGCAGTGTTAACATTGCAATGCTTGATCGGTGTTACAAATCGAATCACGGGTGGTTCATGTGGATAGTGTTCAGTGAAATGAATATATAATTGCCACGTTCCACCCGCATAAGGCGTCGAATCAGGGCCTTCCATAATCAATTTCCAAAACGACACATCCGACTCTGCATAATAAATGTCAAACGCAGGGTGTTTCGTGTCTTTGGCGCATGCCAGTTTCATTTGTTCATAAATGATTTTGATTCTGTCGTTGCTTTTGAGGTCGTCCAAAGACTTCTTTTCCTTTTTCTTTTTCTCTCCTTTGGCTTTGTGTTGTTTTTGATCTGCATCTTTTCGTTTTTCTTTTTCTTCTTCTTCTTCTTCTTCCTCCTCCTCCAAACGAACGACGACGAGTTTCAGTTGTTCTGGAACCTTTTGTCGCTCCGTATAATTGGTATACACTCGACGATCTCCAAGCGCTCTCAGTTCCGATATGTTGTACGTCCTCAATTTCGGAACAAAAAAATTAGGTTCCGTGCGTTGATGACCGCACAACATGGTGTCCGATTCGCAAATGGCGTAGATATCAACAATATTCTTCGGAACGTAAACGATACCTTTCGATGCATGTGTAATACTCGTCAGGTCTTGATTGGACGTACCGACTTGAATACTGTCCAATACGATTCCATATTTTTGCAATTCGATTCCAACAGACATGGCCGTATTTTTGGACCCTTCATCTTTACCATCACTGAGAACAATGATGCGCAATTTGGGTTGAGTCATCGGTTTTTTCACAGATGTTTTTAATCGTTTTTTCATCAAATTATCGCGCCATTCCAACAACGTCGCAATCGCCGTGCTCACCGCGTCAAATAAATGAGTATCACCATCGCCTTGTACTGTGTCGATCTTCTTTCTGAACATATCGAAGAATGATGTTGGTTTCGCTTTCTCTTGCACGTCTGAACCAAATGTAATCAATCCTAATTTTTTCGGTAAATCATAAGAAACTAAGCGGTTGATATAGGCACCAAATAGTTGTTTGCAGATATCGAGACGCGAAATATGATCACGCTCCTCTTGTTTTTCTTTCTCCCAATTTCTCGCTCCTTCAATGTCAAATCGAATCGGTTTTAAGCCTTTATGTGACGGATCACACCATTCATCAACACCAGAGACATTATGAAGCTTAGGATCGTCCATTGTCAAATATTCAGATAAATCATTTCCTTTTACCACTTGCGCATAACAACGGCGATCTCTCGTGATTCTTTGATATTTTGTCCATAAATCAAACTCTGATGGTAAAGAGAAGCGGTGTTGTTGTCTGGTAATGCAAATTAAAAGCTTTAAATATTCGGTGGGGTCACATTCACCGACGACATAACGCCTGTTTTCTATATTCCAGTACTGACCGTAAGAAGGAATCGAGATGGTGTACTTGAATGAGGAATGATCTTTCATCAAAATCTGTTTCGCACTTCGATGACCGATGACGTATACGGTCAATTCTTTTGCACCAGGTTTTGCCACATCACCCAACGTGGTATCGACTTGATTCACAATCATTGCATCATTAGTAAAAAATGTATGCCCTTCATCCGCATGGAATGCGTTATTTTCGCGATTTAACATTTGCGACAGATCATGAAACGTGGCGTTAGAATCGATTTTAACAATCTGCCGAACATCGGTTGCCGTGCAACACTGAACAGTGTACGTAGTGGTGTTGTTTGTTTTGTTGTCTTTCGCTTTTTCTTTCTCTTTTTCTGTCCCTTTGTCTTTCCCCTTGTCTTGTTGTTCTTTTTGTTGTTTGAGGCTGGATTTCAATTTGTCTTTGTATTGAGAAATCATCGATTTCAATGTTTTATTGGGGATCAAGTGAGTACCGCAGCGCTCTCGTGTCAAGGGCGAAAAGGAAGAGCGTTTGAACCATTCTTCGATATTGGTGCGGTCATATGTAAATCCGTCTTCTGCAGTAACGGGATCGACCATAAGATGACAACCAATGGGGCATTCAAAATTTCTGTCGACGTCTTTGTCGTGCTCTTTCTCTTTGTCGTGCTCTTTCTCTTTCTTCTTTCCATTTTGCTTTGTTTTATTACTACCGGATTGAATAAGCGTTTCAAACACCGCTTTCCAAGCGTAATAGTGTGTCGCGTCTTGAAACAACTTTTTAATTTTGGACACCTCAAAGTGAGCGAGAACATATTCTTTAATCATAACGTCTTCGCCGTGACGATTCGTCATTTGACCGTACAATGCTTGTGATTTGTAATCACAATAGTTCATAAAATGTGTCACGGAAGACGCCTGAATGGGTAAGAGCAATGTTTTATGGTGGGTTGTTTGTAACATGTCGGAGCGTTTTGTTTGATAGTCTGCAATCCACTGGGTGATTTTTGCTTGGTACAGCTGAGTGTAGGTCTCCTCTTTCGACATCCATTTTAACTGTTGTTGTTTTTGCGTTTCTTTATCTCTATCTGTTTCTGTTTCATTGTCGTGCTTCTCGATTCCGTTTCCATTCGCAAATTCCATGGGCAATTTCATGCTGTCGGATACGTCAAGACAAATCATGATCGCTTCGTCTGGTTCACGTTGTAACATGTTTTCCAATTCTGAAGCGCTGATATCCGTATTTTCCATGTCTTGCGCAACACGCTCGGCATTGTATGATTCTTCCGTACCGCTTGCGGGCGACCATGCGCTGACCAAACCATCATCGCCTTTTGGTCTGCCTGTGAAAATGACCATGTGATGTTGAGCGTCGCGGGTCAGACAGGGTGGTCGTACACCGGTAAGTGCACCGGGTGAAATCGTAGCCAACGCCACAAACGATGAGGCTTGACGAATTGCAGTGTCCCACGTCAGTACATTGCAAAACGGTGTATAGTATGTTGTTTCCTTTTGCTCTTTTTGTTCCTTTTGTTCCTTTTGTTGTTCTTTTTGTTCTTTTTGTTTGTTTTGCATCGGCTCGCATCGCAAACAGTATGATAACAAAATGTGAGCTGCTTCAAAGATTGTATTGTCCGTCAACGTTTTGATGGGCGATATCATTCTCTTGAATGTCGAATACAACATGTTACTGAGAAGTTGTCGTTCGGCCATAAAAAAAGATTGCGCTGATTTTTTTAACAGTATTCGGAGAGCATGAAGGCCAGCTTTTGGCCATCGTGACCACGGCAAATGTTGAAACCGATAGATCATGTCATTCTGTGTTTTCGCTGGATATGTCCACACTGAATCGTCGTTGTCGTGTTGTTGTTGTTGTTGTTGTGCGGTGTCAAGTTTTAACGTTTGTGTAACCATGTACAAACAAGACAACAAACACGAAACACCTTTGGTCGTTTGTTCACAAACGGCCGGTTGCCATCCTTCGTATGTCGCGGCGTCAAACATGGACAACAACAGTGGCTGTATTGCAAATCCACGTGCTCGTTTTTCATCTTCGCCGTTGGGATTGAAAATGGAGGGGACGATACTGATGGAAACGAGTTTTTCTTTTGCATTGTTGATCAACATGGAGTGCAAAACATCCGGTTTTAAATGTGAGGATACATATTCCCCATCGATAAAAATGGAAAGGAAGGAGCGTTTCACGGGATCCGCAAATCCCTTCAATTGCAATGTTTCCGGCAAGATGGATTGTGTAAACCCGTGGGTCAACCCATGGGTCAACACATGGTATAACGAATGACCATTGTATATTTCTTGTCCATTCTCAATACCATCTTGCTTGTCTTTTTGCTCTTGCTCTTTGTTTTCTTTCTTTTTTTCATTCTCTTTCTCCTTCGTTTTTGTTGTGAACTTCAAACGCAGCGCCTCTGGTTTATTTTTGTTCCATTTCTGGGCAAAGTACTTCCGAATGTCACAGATATCCGTATCAAGACTAAACACTTTTGTTTCGGCTTGAGCTTGACCATCATCATCCACCATGTTTGCACTCGGATCATCATGCCGGTACTCGACGGGCACAGTCACATAGTGTTGATGATGAAAAATATCACAGATTGCAAATAATAGACAATCTGTGTTGAAATAAGTTTGTGCGATGTTCATGCCGTCTTTTTGTTTCCACAGGATTTTCATACGCTGATATTCGTCATTCATAAACAAAAATTCGCTTGGTTTTAAAATAAACGGGAGTTTCTGATAGAGATCGTTGACAGTCGTCTTTGATGACACGGGAATGAAGAAAGAACGTCCCTGATACCGAACAGTTACAGTTATATTTTCGTTTGCTTTTTCTATGATTGTCCCCGTGGTGGGCGATGGCAAGTAAAGTATGATATCTTTTGGAATAAATGTCCAAGGGAGTGCGCAGCTTGGACAGACTGACCGCCAGGACATGGAAACATAATATTGCGTGAAACAATGGGTATGAAAGAAGTGTCCACATTTGCCTTGTACAAACGTGCATTCGGTTCGTTTTTGTATTAAAGTCTGTTTTTCTTGTTGTTGTTGTTGTTGTTGCTGCTGGTTTTTAACCTCACGACATTGAAGACATAGTGCAAAACATGTCTTACGACACAATGAACAGTCAGGATTGGATTGATCTTTGTTGTTGTTGGCTTCTTTTTTGTCTTGTGTGTTGATCGGGTGTAAAAACGCGTCCGAAATCGTTCGATGCAAATACAATTGATCGCAGTGACATGTGTGTGGTTTGTTTACCCCAGGGTTTACCCCAGGGTTTACCCACCGGTTTATTTCTGCAGGATCACAAGGTTTCGCAAAAACAATCTTCCTCGTGCTTAGTTTCGTTGCTATCATTTCGCAAAAAGTCACATAAGGCTGAGAAGGATCAATTTGATCCGGGTTGTAAGAAATCCGATCGAAATCACATGAATCACCGACGAGAATGCATGTGTTTGTTTCTTTTTGTTTGTTAGTAAAAAGAACAACACCGTTTGCTTCTTTTCCGTCTTTACCATCGGGTTTTTCTTTGTTAAGAAGTTCACCTGCCTTTACCAACGGGTTTTCCACCTTTTCCATAGGTTCCATAGGAGCACCATCTGCCCCTTTTGCTTTCTTGTTCTTCTTCTTGTCCATGGTGGGTCTCGTTTTGGGACTCTTGAACGTTTTGCGTTTTGGCATAGGTCTACGCAAAAATATATTAAAAAAAAAATGTTTCTTTTTTCAAACGGTTTGTTTTTGCACAGACTCAGAACAACAAACAAAATTATGTTGCCTTTTGAAGAACATCGAGATCGATAATCGACTGATGGAATGCGTACGTCTTTGTAATTTCAACAAGAGGAATGATTTTCAACCAGATCGACAAAACACGCTTCAATTCGAGAATTTTTTGAGGAGCCGAATGTCGAATGTCGGTTTCTTTTTGTTGGAGATACGTTTCAACACATCTCGTGTATGTCGAGAAACCATGCGTTGATTGTAATGATAGTAAGATAACGGTCGTTACAGGAATTCTGCGTGCTTTGCCATTTCTATTTCTATAAGGATGGTAAGTGGTTGCATTCACAAGTCGCATTCGACATCCATCGTCCGTCATCCACGTGTCAATAATATAATACCACAGTTGTATATCAAATTCCGACAATGGCCTCATATCAAAGCCACTTAACGGATGATATCGGCACTCATTTAACGTATAAGACGACATGCGATGCATCACCGTGTTAAGCAGAGTGATACCCGTACCGTTTGGAGCCATATTTGCTCGTCTGCTAACAAACTGATACACAGCCCAAAAAATTTTAACGGACACGTAGCGAAGCTTGTGCCGAAAATCAGGACCTTCTTCTTCGGGTAATGTCAATATATCGGCCGCAAGGGCAGGCCATATTTCAATAACATCTAAAAATGCATTGTGTTTCGAGAATTCAACTTCTTCGTCGCACGTCTCGTTGTCATCAGGGTATTGAATTGTGGCGTCTTCGCTATACAACGCAAACGAATGGCTTTTGTTGCATACCGCGTAAAAAATGATCCAAACGGACGCAAAATACGGATCAGAGCCGTTGAAAAGTCACGTGATTCTAACTGAAATGAAAGCGGGTGATTCTGATTTCTGTATGGACGTGCATGTTTAAGGATTCGGCCAATCACCACCTCCGCCACACTGCGATTTTCAAATCGTAACATCAATGGCGGTGGCTGCTTGTTATTCCCATTTTGCAGGTACCGAATGAGCTCACCCCGATGCAAACAAATTGGATCATACGAGTCAAAGGCCTGACATATGATCCTGTATACAACCACATCCACATCGTCGGGCTTTTTTTTTTCTTCAGATTCGTCTCCGGCGCACAAGGCACGTTGTCGTTTAGCAGGCTGTGCTTCATCATGCTCTTGCTCGTTTTCTTTTTTCTTTTTCTTTCTCTGTTTGCGATTTTCGTTTTGCACCAACAGGTTGCGCCATTGTTGAAGACCGCACAAAAAAGGCCGTTTCTTATGTGTATGATTTTACTTCACCCAAAAAATCCGAAAAAGCAAGCGATGGATGAAAAGAAGCGAGTAAAACATCAATACGTATTACTTGGAGGCATCAAATTCTACACTGGCCCGCCTGACGGGTATGTGGATGCGGTTCTAAACGGAGGGACTAAAATCTACACGGGTTCGCCTGATGGTTATCCAGATGCCGTCATGAACGAATTGGCCCAACAAAAATGCGAACAGAAAAGAAGCGCTGTAGAGGATGAACTCGTATTGCGTTGTGTGCTGATTCTCATTACGTTATTCTTGTTGCTTTGTTTATGGTTGTATCTGAAGTAAAGGCTGGTGTGTTGCACGTTCATTTACTATATCAGCAACGCGTATCCATACTCATGTCTTCGTGTGTGTTTTTTTTTCTCATTTCAGATAATGGCAGCTGGCATCAAGGACGCAGGAGAAGCCATCGACGACGCCAAGGTCATTTCCGCGGTCGGTGTACCATACGTACCGCTTATAAAAGTTCCGAAGGGAGCAACGATGAAGGTTGAAGTTGAACAAGATATTATCAAGCACATTGCCTTGTGTCATGGCGCTGGAAAATGGTGTGTGAAACAAGACATGAAAAACATGTTCATTCGCGACTGCAAGTCCAGTGGGATTGTCGAGAAAGGTGCTCAGGTATACGTCGACTTTGACGCATTGGGCAAGGACGTGGTCATTGACGTCCACGCAGGCGGAGAATTGATTCATTGCCGCGTGTCGATGATTGAAACACACACCGAACGTTGGACGCCGCTCGATCCCTCCATTCCTGGGATCGACATTAAGCTATCAGCACTTTCTCGGTAAAAACATTTGTCTGATAAAACACTCGAGCGTTGTTTCTGTTTTGTTTTTTGTCCTGACATGTTGTTTTTTCTATGACACCATCATCCTAACCTGCGCGTGTTGTCAATCATCGCACAGGAAATGTCGGTCGCATGTCGTCACAAGATCAACGATCTCCACATGACGAAAATCGAAGCGGCTGATATTACGGTGGATGAAGTCAAATCAATGTTACGGCTGTATCTGGTTCGAATACCAACTGATGAAACCGAATTTAGGAGCCGTCGGTTTCTGAATAGGGTGTTGTCTTGTCATGACGGGGTGCCGAACCTCGAGCCAAAAGAACGTCAAACGCTGTCGGCTGCAGTGGTATGGGTTTTGACTGATCAAAAGGGCCGCTTATGCATAACGGGCGATGGTGATTGGCATTCGTCATCGGAAGCCCGTTGTGCCCTGTACAATGCCCTGATGCATTGTCCAGGTCTGATGTGTCAGTTGGATCACTATGAGCAAAAATTGGAAAAGGAGTCTTTGGTTTCAGATGCAACAGCAGCACCGGAACGCAAAAACTACGGAACCATTTTGCAGATGCTGATAAGTGATCCGTTCAGGACGACTGAAAAATTGACTCATCGGATGGATTCGTTTATGACCACCGAACAAGTATATCAACTCATTATGCTTCATCACGATCCAGTAGAGGCCGCTGTAAGGAGCGGTGCGTTGGTTGTGTGGTGCACTCGACTTTGTGATGTGCGCAGATATGCACCGTTTATGCATTCTGCTACACCGACGACCTCATCGAACATAAGTACTATCGTGAAGATGGCTGCTGTGCTATTGACGCCTTTCCTCTCTCCTGACCATGGTTCAGGATGCTTTCGCGAAGACCGATGTATTGAATACGAAGAAGAGGTCGTGAACCCGAACAAACAAGAATTGTTGCAGCTCGCACAAGATGGCTTGGCGCAGGGCTTCGCACAACAAGGCTCCTTTGAGGAGTTTGTCAGATATAGCAGAGCAGCTTACACACGGACCTACCACAAAGTCAAGGTGACTATGATTGAAGCGGTACACAGACGTATCAGAGAAATCGAAGAAGAGCATTCCTACATGAAGGCCAAAAACGAACTGTCATCCTTACTTGCCGCATTGATATCGGCAAAAGAACGACACGATGCATATCGACACTCATTACCTGTTTTCATAGCGCATGCTCTTCCGACTCCTCTTCGACATAACATTCCGCAGTTGATATCCACGTTTTGTTGTTAGCAAAAAAATATTAAGTCCTGACAGGGGTTCGAACCCTGAACCTTCTGATTCGAAGTCAGACGCGCTTCCATTGCGCCATCAGAACTGAGTAAAGACAAGGATTTTTCTCTGTAGTTTTGGTCAGAAACATCTGTCTGCACGCACATGCAAGCGAGAAAAGAGTTTTTTTTCAGTCATCGTACCGCCAAGAATTGTCAGCGACAGACATCAATGACTTCGATTTCAAACAGCGCATCGCAATGGTATGATCTTCGTCTTGTCTCGTTTTCGGTAACAGAATTGTTCGTAGTTCTAAAAAAAATATGTTGAAAACAACATTGCTTTTCTTGTTGTTGAAAACAGCAAATCTGTTGAAAACAGCGACACTCCAACACAAGAATGTCGTTATCGTTTCGGGCAAGGCTTCGCCCACATCCTTTCCAGCACATTTTGACCAGCGCAGAAGCGATGATTCGACTCCAGCAACTGCATCACCAACAACGACAACGGCAAAAGTTGTATTCGCGACGACAGACATTTCATCAACGACGAACAAAACTAACAAAACCAACGCATCCGCATCGTTTACAACCAGAAGACGGAAACCGTTTTGAAGTGGATGCAAAAGACCACCGCATTCAACGATCGTGTAATAATACACGATGGAAAGAGCGCCTCCTTCCGCATCAACAACCACCAGAAGGAATCTATCAGCAACAAGAACAAAAACAACAAAAACAACAAGAACAACAACGACAAGAAGATGGAGACGATGAAAAAAAGAAATCCATATACTTTGCGCCACATATTGTAGAAGCCGAACGGAATCGTTCTCTTCGCGTTGAAATCCCTTCCAGATCAAACGATGGGATTCTTGTACCAGATGAACCGTGGCAGTTGCCAAAGAAAGAGACGAGTATCGCTCGGACGCCTGGCCATTGTGATTCGACACCCATCAAAGCAGTAATTTTTGATCGAGACGGCACGCTTACCGATAGAGACGCATTCGAGGCTTTACCGCGATCTGAAACGCCGGTGTTACTGCGTTGGTTAAAGTTACAAGGTATTAAAATTGCAATGGTCACAAACACACATGCATTTGCTTTGGAGCGTAGTGGGAATCCATTATATTTTGAACCTCTGCAACTTGACGGTTTGTTTGACATGGTATTTACATTTGATCATTTTCCCGCTAAGCCACATTCACAAAGTGTATTGCGATGTTCATTGATATGGCAAATCCCCCCGGAAAACATTATTGTTGTGGGAGATTCACCAGACGATTTGGATGCTGCCCGTTTCGCCGGTATGCGCTCCTTTTGGGTGTACAATAAATTCGAACGAATAAAATTTGGAAAACCGAAGGCAGACGATGAACACATTATCGATACCGTGCGTGTGCGGTATATTCCGACATGGGAAGGTGCCGATCTGAAACCATTGTTTAATATTATACGCCGCTGTAACGGGTTCAAAACGTTTGATCAACATTCATTGCAGCACTTACTGAGCAACGTTGAAGGAGAAATTGAGAGTATAAAAGCAATTGTAAAGAACAACGAAGGTAAAGCAGTAAAATCTGTACTTAGTATTTGGGATCGTGTGAATAAAATGTACGCATCGGATGAAGGCTTTTCTGTTTTGAATACTGATCTTTCATTGGCCACATGGTCGCCGTGCATGATGCGAACGCATCCTCGCTGGGCTTCCACCATCAATAAAGCTGTTGGTTTAAAAAAAGTTGTTCTCTTCATGGAACAGACATGTGGCCATCGCTGTTCCATGAGGCACATTGTGTCCGATGGTGAGCGATATGATGCGCGTGAATGCAAACCATACATGGAAGTCATTTTCCGGCAAGATCGAACGGATGCCAAATTGCAGCAAATCTCTCCTACTCGACAACAAAAACAAGAACAAAAACAAAACAAAGAACATGCAAGATATGCGGCTGTTCTTGCCAGCACACGATATCAACGATGGAGAGAGACCGTAACAGATTTTGGAGTCAATCTTTATGTTAACGAAGACATGGATGATGTGTTGCGTTCGCTACATGTGAATCCCGACATTCACTTGACCGGAATACCACCCATTGCATCCCATGAATATCATGCCACCCAGGTTGGATATGCGACTGGATCATCGCATCAACAACCGTTGCCGACATTATTCAATTTGAATGCATTGTGGTGTATGAAGGCTTTTATTGAACGCCAAGTGCCGATTCCGTTTGATGTATTGTTCCGTTATGCGTACATTCAACCCGTTGCGGAAGAATGGGTATCCAAGTACGTCAATCCTCTTCAACAAGAAAAAATCGTGGTTCTCGTGGCAACCGAGTCAGCATTCGAATCCGCGTGTGTCATTTGGAGTTACTTGCCCAAAACAGCAAGTTTTTCGCTCCTTGTACTGCGGACGCCGTGGCAAGAGAAGAATTTTATTTCAAAGACGGAACAACTCTTTTTGGAAAGAGCACGACCAAACGATTCATGTATTGTTCTCTCATCTTTACGAGAAGTGCTGAACGTGATTTAGCTCTTTACGAGAAGTGCTGAACGTGATTTAGGGAGTCAAAAACGGTACGATATTGAAATGACGGAGTTGTTGTTCGTATTCCAAAAGCTGTTTGACGAAGCCTTGGTTTGGGCAAATCATGTGGCGTTTATGTTTTACGAATTCAAACGAAGACCGATACGGCAGTGATTTCGTTTTCATGAGATAGGCAATGATTACTGATGCGGAGCGACTGATTCCATTGTGACAATGAACGAGAACATTGGTCCCAGGTTTGTTTAAAATTGTTTCTAAATTGTGGACGATAGTTTTAAAATGAAACTTCGCATTAGCGTCGTCATTGATCCACATGAGGGTATGGTGAATGGTTGGATTAAATCGAAATGGATAGGGCCGATTGCAAAATGACACAACATGAGTGATTTTGTTTTGTTTCAGAAAATGCAAATTTAAAGCGTCGCTTGCTCTGCCCAACCATAAACGATCCAGTATTTGTGTCGCAGTGGCTTGCCCCATCCTCTCTCTTATTATTTTGATGGTGAATGACGTGAGAACGTGTTTTTTTGTCTTGCGGGCAAAAGAGGAAGGTAGATCGTGTGTGTGTGTGTGTCTGAGGACATCATAATTACATCAACCCGTGGGTAAAGAGCACAGCAGAAGAAGAGACAAAACACAAGGTCTTTTGTTACGTAGTGTTTAGTATTAAATGAACTCTTTGTTCATCGTCGTTGGCTGATACTGCGTGCAATAACACGTGACGCCCGGCAGCGAGTTCAACAACGCATCACGCGACGCACCAACGCGTACGCGTAAATGGATTTTGTTGTTGGCTTTGTTGGCTTCAGCCGCTTCTTCTTTGTTGTTAGCTTCAGTCCACACCATCACGTACTCATCGCGCTGAAGTTTTAACTCGGTCGCGTTCGTCAACACAACCTTTTCGTACCATTGCTTTAGTTGCATCACCGCCATCGCGGGATCCAATTTGAAGTCTTTAGCATCGGCCATGATTCTGCAAGGCACGTCCAGTCGTTGCGCTTTGTGTGTGTGTGTGAAAACACAAAAGCAGAAAATTTTTCTACATATGTTGACGTCAGAAAAAAGTGTACAAAACGAACGGATGATCATAGGTCTTCTTTTTTTTTAAGGGTGAGTCGCTTGCATCCACTCGCACCGTACATCAACGATAACGGGTGCCTCCCCGTGTTTCGTCGCGCAAAAGATGCGTTTAAACACTTCGACGAACAAGATTTTCGCCGTCTCCGTCCCGACTTCGTTCAGCCGAAGAAGAAATCGGCGTATGAATGGATTAAGGTGGAGTTTCCCGACGAACCGTCTCATGCCAACGTCGACTGTTATCATAAGATCGACAAAGTCGCAGGATACGAACTCATACCGCTGTTCCCGCCGCGGTATTTCGATTCTGGCCGCTGGTCGAAGTTGAATGCGGTGGACCAGGTCGCCGAAATTCAGCGATCATCGCGCGTATTCCGTCTGTTCCGACGTGTGGCGGTAAAATGGAGCAATGGCGTGCTTTCCGTCGCGCTGTGTCTGTCGCGCTGTGTCTCTCACACGAGCCCCGCTCATAAAAAACCGCTTCTTTTTTTTCAGACACGCGCCTCGCTTGTTTAGTTGTTGTGTTGTTGTCGTGTTCGTGAAAAAGAAAAAGAAGCGATTTACAGCGTTTTATGCAAAATGTAAGCCGCCACAATCGAGAGCAGCTCCGGTATACCGATACAATAGAGAGCTGTGCGCAGTGTTGATAATAGACCGTCGCGGTATTGCGTCTGCTCCTGCACCACCGTATCAAACGCGGCCAAAAGCTGATACAATTGCTGCTGGTATTGCAATTGCTGCTGGTATTGCAGATTTTGATTTTGAGTGTCACGAAACGCATGAACGATGAGATCGCGTGCGCATTTTGATTGATCGGAGTGTAGATCGACACCATCACCATCCAGCATTGCGCACGCCAACATGCCGTACACCATATCCGCATCCATTGTATGCGTAGTTGCATATTGCACGAGTGACAGTAAGGGGGATCCGCGACGCCGTTCCACGCTGTTGAGCACCGCTGCATTGCCATAGTTACGAGCCAACAGTGTGTACCACAGCGGCAGGTCCTTTGGGGTGCAAAAGTGCGGCGAATCGCATGCCACGTGCAATACTGTTGTACCGCTAGCACCAGGGTCAATTGCAATGGCGTGCGTGTCACTGGCGTTGGCGGCAGGGCACAGGTCCAGCAAAGAAATAGCCGCGCGCGGGTACCAATCCAGTGCGACACATAAGGATGATCCAGAAACAACGCTGTATATGGTCTTATCGTTCACGCAACTGCGAAGGCCGTACGACAGAGACAGTGCTACGCCCCAATGTACTGCTGCGTCAATCATTTCCGCAGCTGTTACAGCGTTGGCTTCTGTTGCTGCAGCGCCTGAACCGGCTTCTGTTGCTTTTGTTTCTGTGGGCCCGACGTATACCAGTGTATTATCGCTCAACGGAGCGGTATTCGTGTAACCAGCATATATCCGCAGCTCTTGATTGCGAACGAGCCATATGAATAGGTCACCACCAGCGTTGCCGTCATAGCCGCACGCAAAAGGCGGCGCGCGATCGCGAATGGCCAGATCCCCGGGTGTCAGTTTACCTATGGGTTTACCAGCGGCTTTACTGTCTTTACTGTCCTCTGAAGCCGAGAGATTGTCCAGATCGTTCAATGCCGCGTCCACGAGTTGTAGTGGAAGATGATGATCTGTGGACATATGGCGAACCTGCACGCGCTTGTAAACCGGCGTATTATTTTCCGCAGTGGTTGCATATAACACGTCGCATGTGTGTGACCGAGGCGGGAGTACACTCGTTACATCACGCCCGTACCACAGAGCGTATTGCAGTGCGATGCGTCCGGCTTCCAGCGCCTTCGGAGACAGTGGCTTAACCAGAGCACCACCCACACCACCAGTAGAAGCGGCGGATTCCATCACTGCACGAGCCGCAGCCACCCCAACCCGCGCACGTCGCAGACATTCAACACCAGATTCAACACCAGATACCAGAAGCTCCGATGACATAGGCGATCCGTTTTAGAATCAGCACCAGCTGCTCATCACCCAACAAACACAGCCCACTTGAGTTGAATTCCACACATGCAAAAAAACACAAAACGTTCTGTGTGACATGAAGTGTGCGTTGAAAGACGACAAAGGAACCGAGAGAGCAAGTGTTTTTTTTTGT
>Ga0105239_10001313_pt1 | contig 33521 bp, 29 predicted proteins | sample KBSC44metaG_FD_92761 | JGI IMG/M metagenome (GOLD analysis project Ga0105239, IMG submission 92761) | Corn rhizosphere microbial communities from Kellogg Biological Station, Michigan, USA - KBS C4-4 metaG | ecosystem: Host-associated > Plants > Roots > Rhizosphere > Soil | place: Michigan, USA... | reverse complement strand
CAAGCGAGCCAGAGTGCCCCACAGAATGGGCAAGATGGCGAGGATTGGACGGGCTATCGGGAGAATCGCCTGAGAGATCCTAAGCTTCGGTCTGGGTACCGCTTTTATTCACGCCCAGAGCGTGAATTCAGACGATTCTACGGCTGCTCTCTCTTCGATGCCAACGTAGATCGCTACATTGCTGCGCTCTGCGGATTTTATGGAGTGGTGTTGCCGGTGATATGCGGGCGGCAAATGCGTCGAAATCTTCGCACTCAGTGGCAGCGAAGATTTCATCGCAGACTTGCAGACGCGCAACCAAAACGGAAGGCTTCATAAGAAACAAAATCGGGATTGGGGCCCAGATACTATCGGACCAATTGAGTGCGATACATGGCTGATCAAACCGTTAGTACGCGGTCAGTGCTGATAGTGGTTCCGATTGTGCTGAACAGAGCAATGGTGTCAATGCGGCATGATCACTCGAGCGCGATCACATCGTCGCAATGCGGCACTTCATTGTCTTCGTCCAGCAATAGAGTACTCCTTCGGCATTCAGAGCGACTCCTCACTCGGCCAAGCGAGTCTTGTTGAATCGTGTAGTAGCCCAAATCGACAGTCCAATGCCGCAGAGGAAATATCTTCCGGCCTTGCAAGCGCAGGATCGGGGCTGGTGCCTGCATCGACCATGGCCATGAACGATATCTGTTGGACGGTCGGGAAATGCCTCGCAATCTCAACGGCCCGCTGTCGCACCGACACGGGTATGCGTTTGTCTCGTGCGACCTCGATCAGGAATCCGCCTGCCCAGAGCAGTGCACGCGTTCTTTCGTCGGGCAACGTCATCGTGGCATTCCTCGCGTGTCGGTCTGCTGCGTCTTCACCGCTTGAGCGCCGCCGCGATCGATCCAGCCAGTCCGATCGTATAAAACGGTTTCGCTTGCTCACGAAAATATCGCGAAACCGGCGAGTCGTCGTGCCGGAGAACCGCGACACCAAAACTCGGCTCGGCAGCCTCTTGCGATTCCGTAATCACCGTTCCCGTTTCGCGTAAGGCACGCACCTGATCGCCACCGTCGACCAGATCGACCACGATCAATAGTCTGCCATCCTTGTCGGCATTCGGATCGCAACGTTCAGCGATGTACGCCGCGCGGACATCGAAATTCCTGGCGTAAAGCGTGCGAAGTGCCGTCAGAACAGATTCCGGCCCATGCTCAGGCTCGCGCAGTGTCGCCTCTGCAAAGCTCGTCGCTTGACGCTCGACGACCGCCATGCCTGAAGTCGTGAGCAATGACTTCACTTCCCAGGGACAAAATTCGCGGCCCCAGGCAGAACCCGGATTGATGTAGAAGTGCATGTCGGGACGACCTTCAAACAGGTGTCGAACCGGCATGACGACACAGCGTTCGCCGCCTGGTGAGGCTTCAAACAGACGTGCCGGTGAGGTGAAGAACGGAATCGCTAGGGGTCCGTTCGTCCGCACCAGGGAGACGATTTGAATTGTTCCCGCTTCGAGTCTCCCGTTAGTGACTTCGGCTTCCTTTGCCAGCACGGGCACGATCACGTCGGATTCCATCAAGCGTTTGTAAAAGGCGGGCCGCAGTCCCGGCTCCCGCCAGGCATCGCGCAACATCCGTTCAAGCGGCGTCTCCTCGTCCATGTTCAATGCAGCGTGCTGCTGCCCACGAGGGCTCGGGCAAGCGCGTCGAGGCTGGGTCGCTCCGAGTAATAGCGTTCACCGAGCCCCGTCACTGTATCGGCGAAGAGTGTTGCGATCGCGCTGCGTGGCAGATCGAACGTGCGCACCATGCCGCGGATCGTCCAGTTCTCCGCATGCGCTCTTTGCACGTAGTTTTGAATCGAATTTGAGAACACGTGACCAAGTTTCGCGATCGCGGTCGTCGAACGTTGATGGTGAAGAGCCAATGACCGTAGTGCGATGTGCACGAGGTACATGACTTTCTGGATGCTGAATTTCTGCAGCCCGGCAGCGAGTGGCGCCGTCGCCTCGTTCGCCCAGTTCGGATTAAAGCCGACTTGTGCCAATGACCAGCGCGTGTATTCAGCGACCTCCGCGAGCGCCAAGTCTTCCCAGATCGTGAGCCACATCTCGAAGACCGACGTCGTCGATTCTGTTTCGCTGGCCCAACTCTGCAATGCCTCGGAGGACTGCGCCGGTGAGCGGATGACTCGCCAGCTCACATTCTCGAAGCCATATGAAAACCACTCGCGCGACGACAACCAATCGGCGGCCCACGATGGCGAAAGTTCCGGTTCGATATAGCCGATGCTTTGCAGGCCCAGCAGCATGCGCTGAGCGAAACGCGGGTGCGGCGCCAGCGGCTCACGTAGATTGGCCAGCGGCATTAGTCGCGTGCGCGATCCGTCCGCGGCCGCTCGGAGAGCGGACATGAAGAAAAGATCGGCAGTCAGGTCGATCGCCGTCACCGTACGTTCCCCTCTGTTGTTGAGCGCTCGCAACGCTCAAGTTCCGAAAAACGGCGCAAATCCTTGATTCGGCCGCAAAATGAACACTATAGATTGTAGCCCTATAGGGCGCAATCGGCTGTCATCCGCGAATTCCCGGAAGTTCACGGATGCCGACGAAACATTCTCTCGCTGCTGCGCTCAAGATGGCCCGCAAGGCGCGTGGACTGAGTCAGGAGGCGTTTTCGGAAGTGTCGAGTCGCACGTATCTGAGTACGCTCGAGCGCGGGATGAAAAGCCCAACACTCAGCAAGATCGAGACTATTTGCCAGGTTCTCGACATTCATCCGCTTACGTTGCTGACCCTCTCGTATGTCGGCAGCAGCGAGGTGGAACTCGACCGTTTGATGTCTCGAGTGCGGAGCGAATTTACTGTGTTGTCTGACCCGCCAAAGAAATAAAGTTCACGCTCGCGCCGAGAACCGTGGCCAGCCAACGGCCGCCGACCGCAGAGCGATGTTCTCATTCGCGACTTGTCGGAAAGCATGACTCAGACTAACGTGTAAGTCTCGAGCCTTGGTTGACAAAAGCTTCTGACAGAAATGACTGACTTCGCGAGCGAGTTTGAGATGCGCCTAACTAGCCGGTACGGGGAATTCGTTCCGCCGTCGGCGCTGTGGAAAGAGCTCGGTTTTGCCACGCCCGCCTCGTTCCGGAAAGCTCTCTCGCAAGACCGCATCGAGGTCGCCGTGTTTGAGATCGCCGGACGCAGAGGCTCATTCGCGCGCGCGCTCGACATCGCCCGATGGCAGGCGTCCGTTTATGCAAATCGACGGCAAAATGCGAGAGTCGCACATGGCGCCAGTCACTTGTAGACCAATGGGCGGTCAAGCTCAAGCGCGGTAGGCATGAAACCTTCAGTCGCTCTCGCCGAAAATCGCTCAGCAATCAGAGAAGTTGTCGAAGCACATCGCGCACGGAACGCGCGCGTTTTTGGATCCGTGTTGGAGGGAACCGATCGCGATGACAGCGATCTTGACCTACTGGTCGATCCAACAGCACAAACCACGCTGATGGATGTGGCAGCCATACAAATCGAACTAGAACGCTTGTTGGGTGTAACGGTCGATGTGTATACGCCCAAAGCTTTGCCAGAAAAGTTTCGCGACAGAATTCTTGCCGAGGCTCTGCTAGTTTGAAATCACTGGGACCTCGACGATTCTGCGAACGTGAATCCGTCGTCGCGAGTCCGCATGGCCAAATTACCGCCAGCAGGTATCAGGTCGTCGCTGGAGAGCTCGTTGCCTTTCGAGTCATCCTATAGCTTTTCCTCGCGAATCGAATTGTAGTCGTCGCGCAGGGCGGACAAGAGCTTATAAAAACAGGTCGATTGCTCGTTTTTTGGATCGGAAGAATTTAACGTGCGGCAGAATTCTGCATGTTTCAGATTCCATGCCTTGTCGAAGAAATCTGAAAGATCAGCGATGGCAGAGGCTCCGTAAAATCCATACCTATATGGATTGATGTAGTCCCCTTTCAAAATCGCCGCCTTAAAATCCAACGGAAGCGCGCGGTCAAGTAATTTGACCGCAACTTCCTTTTCTCGAGGAACTAGAGTCGCGCCGGTTGAACAATCAACCGAGACTGCAATCTCGACATGGTCCCTAATCTTGGGCTCGTCCTGAGCAAGCTCGATTTGTGTAAGAACACGCGAAAGGTGCAACGTGGTGTCGCAGCCCCTGCAGGAGCTGTACCGGGACCGCTAGGGGTCACGCCAAAGCCGCCAAGCGTAACGCTGGCGCGAACCGGCGCGGAAACTCCGGCCGCAAAACTGAGCAACATGCAGAAGGCGAATATCGGCGCGCGCACGAAATTGAAGAGCACGGCATCATGGCCGCGCAACTGGGCAACGAACTTCCCCTTGAATGGCGCGCAATCAATCGGCCATCGGCCCAATCATGCGGCAAATCGAAGCGACGTTGATCACGAAATTACGCTATCGATCAAATTTTACAATTTGGCGAATGCCTCATGGCAAATGGCTCTCAACTCGAAAGGACAAGGAGGCGGAAGCAGTGCGTCGACCTGGCAATGTTTACAGGTGATTACTTCATCGGCATGTGCTAGTAATCCTCTGACAGGAGGACGCGGGGGCCGCGTCGGGGATCCACGACTTCTATGCGTTCTGTTTCCGACGCGCGTGCGGATCGGGCAGGCGTTGCTTGTGCGCCCCATTCACGAAATTTCAATCACGATCATTCGATTGACTGCGGTCAGAGAACGACGTCTGGCGAGCCGTTGCAGCGATGGGTAGCTCCTCGACAGTTGTTCCGTGATGACAGTGCCGTGCTTCACGCACGGTCGATCAGAAATCCGGGTCAAATGAACTTCCAGTATTTTCTTGGAGAGTTGCTCATGTCCATCGCAATTGCTTGGATGCCACGCGTCATCAGCGAAGAAGAAATGTTCGTATCGTTTCTTTGGAATCGCCGATTTGCTCGCCATCCATATGCGGTACCCGGCACAGTGCGGCGCGTTGTCATATTGCTGCTCATTGCTTTTCTTTCGATCCCTCACGCGTTCGCCTACGACGCCAATGGGCACGAGATTGTCGGTGCAATCGCGCAGCAACTATTGAGCCCAACAACGCGAAACGCTCTTAAGGAAGATCTTCGAGACGTCTCACTGATGGAAGCCGGACCGTGGCTCGACTGCGCAAAGAATGTGCAAGTGACCGACGACGGCTCGCCTTGGCGATTCCACTACGAGAATCCGAGCATTCCCGAATGGAAGTGTCCCACTTTTGAAAACGCGCAGTTTCGGAAAGAAATGGAAGAATACGTGCGCGCAAACTGTCCGGCGCCAACAATGAACAAAGCCGGCAGATACACGTGTCCTTCGGATGAATACCACTATACAGACATAAGCGTCGCCGAGTCGGGTTACAGCCCTGACGATCTCGGCGCGAACGATCACGATGTCGTCGCTGCAATTAATGCGATTATTGTTTACCTTCAAAACGGCGCGAAAGCGCCTGCGGCGAAGCCGTTCACTTTCGCGAGTCGCCGCCAAGCAATTTGGGCGCTCACGCATTTAATTGGCGACCTGCATCAGCCATTGCACGTCGGTGCTGTCTACCTTATCGAAGATCCGAACAACAAGGGTATGTATCTCCCAGCGCCTCGAGGGCAGGAACGCAATGCAGTGGCAACTGCGGGAGGCAACACGATCCAGGATGGCGTGGCGGTATTGCATACCGAAGATTGGGACGACACGAAGTTGGTGCCAATCGATCCCAAGACGATAAGTTCGGAGCTCATAGTAAAGGCACGGCGCGTGCCCACACCGACCAGCGATCCAGCCACGTGGGCGACAATTTGGGCGTCGAGTACGCTTCTGGCGGCGGACGCCGTCTTTGCTGGAACCACGTACACACGTGTCGAATTCGATCCCAACGGTCGCGACGAACATGGCAACCGGATCAATCCGTGCAAACACGAAAATTCAAAAGGCACGGACCCACACGAACCGCGTGGCAAGTCCGATCACTTAAAGACGGCGTACTGCATTACGTATCCTTCTCACAATGCGCCGAAAGACCATCCTTACGATCCGGCAGCACATCGGTTAGCCATGCAACAACGCCTATTGGTTGAGGCTGGTGCACATCTGGCTCAGGTTCTGAACGCGCTCTACGGCACTGAATGGAGCAAATATCCAGACCATCATTACCTATCCAAAGCGGACGCCTCGATGGTGTTGGCAAATCTGCCCAAGCAGCCGGATGTGACCGATGCCGACACCCGTGCGTTCTTCGAGCAACGCGCTTTGATCGGACAGGCACGAGGTGATTCGGCTGCGGCCGACGATGTTTATAACGCAGAAGAAGTCGCACCTCGATTCTCAGAAGCGTTTGGCCGCAAGCTCGATGACGCAGCCTGGGTGCAACGCGTGATGGCTAATGTCACGTCGGATGAAGAGCGCGCACTAGCGCCGATCAAACTCGCCGAAGCGGATCAGGGCAGAGCGCGTCCTTTTGTCGCACACCCCAACGAACCCGGTTGCCCTATTACGTACCGCACGTTGGCTGCGTCAGGTTCCTATCCTTCAGGGCACGCCATGCTCGGCGCATTGTGGGCGGGGATTCTGACCGAGCTTGACCCGACCCGTAAGAGTGAGCTCGATGCGCGCGGATTGTCGTTCGGCGAGAGTCGAGTCGTATGTGGATTTCACTATCCAAGTGACATTGAAGCTGGTCGACAGGCCGCTGCTCTTCTACTCGTCAAGCTCAAGACAGATGCAGATTTTCTAGCGGACCTGGCCTGCGCTCGCGACGAGTTAGCCGGAAAGCAGGAGAGCGACGGCTGTTCGAAGCGCAAAGACAAAATTCATCAAACGGACTAAAGGCATCTGTTCAATTTGCGAAGGTACTGAAGACCATGAGATTTCTTAACCGCAGACCCGACAATTCGGCGCCGTCACTTGTGCCGATCCACCCGAACCCTGGAGCGAACACAGCGGTCGTGTTGGTGCATGGCACGTGGGGTTCGAGTTCATCATGGGTAGATAGTGGCCATCCACTACCGGAAAAGATCAGGAGCAGTCTGAATGCGCCCGACATGTACAAATTTCAGTGGAGCGGGAAAAACCAGTTCGGCAAGCGCGCGGACGCGGTCCGCGAACTGAAAGTGCACCTCAAGCGGCTTGCAAAAGACAAAACTGTCTTCGTTGTCGCTCACAGCCACGGCGGCAACGTTGCGTGGGACGCTGCTCAGGATGTGAATGGCGTGGACGCGGTCATCGCTCTTGCGACGCCGTTTCTTCACGTAAGAGAAATTCCCAAAGAGTATTCGCCTTTTTTCACGCTGTTGCTCTTTTCAGCGATCTACACTGGCATCTATGGTCTCGCAGTCCTATTTCGACAACACTTGCCGTTTTTCTTCCAAATCATTTTTGCCTTCGGGCCTATCTCGCTAGCACTGCTCATTATTCATCGATTGTTCTGGCAGCGTGCATTGACTTCGATTCCGTTGCGTAGCGCCACGCCGCCAGTCCTTTGTTGTCTTCGGCTGCCCTCTGATGAGGCTGGACTTGTACTTTCCCTGGCCGAATCCTGCTACAGGGCTGCGCGACAATTTTTCCGCATGATTTTCGAAGTTGGACTGAGCGTAGGAGGGAAAATCGATGAAGGAGCGCATTCAGCCGAACGCATCGTAAAAGCGGGATTGTGGTCCGGTGCGATCATCGCCATCGCTCTGGGGATCGCTTCTTTATTTCCTCAAGTACCTCGAGATCTCATCGGGTTCGGGGCCATAGCTTTGGTCGTTCCGGCGTACATGCTGGCATTTGGCATTGTTGCCGTGATTGGCGCGAACCTGCTCACCGTGCTGGTTCTCGCTGTGCAGGCCGCGTTGTTTTTCATTATCCCGGTGTCGTATGTGATCCTCGCGCTCCTGTTGGGGCTTGCATTCGGTTGGCGCTTGGGACCGCACTGCATTCGCCTACAGGTGTCGGCAGAAGCGGCTCCATCGGAGGTGGAAACGCGCTTGGAAGTATTTGCAGATTCCGGGTGGATCGCAAGCGGAGGAGGAATTTCACATTTTTTGCAGAATCATCCGTCGGTTATAGAGAGATGTGTCGAATTCCTAGCCCATCGACAGTCGCAAACAACGACCTCGCAGTCGCTGATCACATCGAAGAGAGTCGATGTACTCGTAGCGAGCGCGAACGGCCTGTCTCGTCATCCTGATGAATGTTCGCGTGCGGTTACATCAAATCGCGACTGATCCTTTTTTGCACAAGTGATCGAACGCTGGATCGCATTGACGCGACAAGCGTTTTTGTTCACGTAAGCGTCTGCTGAGCGCAAGCAACTCAGTACATCCACTAAGAAGCTGGTAGAGAATCCATGAAGCTCGAAACTGTCTATGCGCGTTTCTACAAGTCCTTCAATTTCGATCACATCCGAAAGGCGCATCCTGAAGCCAAACCCAAGCCTTGGGAAATGTATGAGGGCAAATGGTACCCATACATCGAGGTTCCAATCGATCAACGCATTACAGCTGTGGTTGGGGCGAACGAATCGGGAAAGAGCCATCTTCTGTCGGCAATCGAAAAGGCTGTCAGCGGCGAGGGTTTTCGGCAACGTGATCTCTGCCGATATTCGCCATATTTCAACGTCGAGCGGGGAAATATGTGCTGGCCTCACCTAGGGGTCGCATGGACCGATCTGGACGACGTGGAAATCACGGCAATTCGCGAGGCGCTGAAGACATCTGCGCCCGAAGTTGTCCGGCGGTTTGCCATGTTTCGCGAAGGTCCAGATTCTCTCCACGTTTATCTGGAGGATGCGGATGGCGCGGTCTCAGACTACACGATGGAAGACAAGCATGCTCGCGAATTCGGCCGTGCATTTTTACCAAAGCCATTCACGATAAAGGCGAACGTCGCCCTACCGAACTCCGTTCCGCTACCGTGGCTCGCAAATCCCACTGAGGCAAATCGCATTCTGATGTCGAGGCGGGCAAGGTCAAACTTTATCAGTGCCGGTGCAGCTATGAAGTCACTTTGGCCATCGGATGTGAATAAGCTGGCTCCCATTCTTCCGCAACTCTTTTCGGCGGCGAACGAGTACTTCAGTGCGACTCAGGACATTCACTACACCGACCAGCACATCGAGCAGTTCGAACTCGCACGCAACCTTCTGGTTAAGCTGGGAAATGTTGAGCCAGAACGTTTGAAGGACCTTTCGGAGGCGATTGAGCAAGGAGAAGACGGCCACGCCAATGCCTTGATAAAGCGGATCAACGAACAACTCTCACAGCGACTGAATTTTCCCCGGTGGTGGGTCCAAGACCGCGACTTTTCACTACGAGTTACACCACGTGAGCTTGATCTAGTTTTCACCGTTATGGATCGAACAGGAACGGAGTATACGTTTTCTGAACGAAGCAGCGGACTGAGGTACTTTCTTTCGTATTTGATCCAGACACAAGTGCATCCGCGCCCCAAAGATCGGTCGGAAATTCTTCTCATGGATGAGCCTGATACTTATCTCTCCGCGGAAGCGCAGCAGGACTTGCTAAAAATTTTTGCTGCCTTCGCCGAACCCGATGACGTCGGTGCGCGGACTGCGCAGGTTGTCTATGTCACGCATTCCCCCTTTCTACTGGACAAGAATCACGCTGAACGTATTCGCGTTCTGCAGAAAGGAAGGGGCTCTGATGGAACACGTGTCATTAGAAACGCGTCGAAAAACCACTATGAGCCGTTGCGTTCTGCATTCGGCGCATTCGTCGGAGAAACCGCTTTTGTCGGTGCGTGCAATCTTCTCGTCGAAGGTGCGTCAGATCAGATTATTCTTGCTGGACTCGCGCGTGTGGCGCGAATGCACAAAGGGGGACTCGAAAACGACACGCTCGATCTCAATCGAATCGTCATCGTTCCTTGCGGTTCTGCCAGTCAGATACCCTATATGGTGTACCTGGTTCGTGGCCGGGATGCGGACAAGCCTCCAGTTGTCGTCCTACTTGATTCTGACGCAGCAGGTAACGAAGCTGCACAGATCTTGCGCACTGACAAGCGGGCGAAAAAACTGTTGGACCCGAAGTTCGTATTGCTGCTCGCACAAGTCGAATTTCAACAAGCACCAGCTCCGATGGTGCTTGAAGACATTGTACCGATCGGTCTCGCGCTTAAGGCTGCGAATTTGTGCCTGACAGAGAGCTCACAGTTTCGTGATCGCGCTCCGGTCGAGATTTCGATGCTGGATTACGAGAATGCGCGCCGCACCCAACAGAATCTTATCGACGCACTCAACGCAGCTGCTGAGGTGAAAGGAGCACACATCGAAAAAGTGCCATTCGCGCGCGCCGTCGTGCAAGTCGTTGAGAAGCTTGCCAACGACGAAACGAAAGACCCGGAGTTCGAACTACTCTTTAGACGCGTATCAGCCCTGTTTCGGGAAATAAATATCGGGCGCCGACGCGCCGAGCGCGAGTCGCTTCGCGAGCGCATTGGTACCGCCGTACATCGCCATCAAGCGATTTTCTTTCGTGAACATCCAGACAAAGCGACAAAGGAAAATGCGCAGGTCCTTTTGGAACAAATCGAAGAATCGCTAGATGAAGGAAATGAATCCGATGAGGTACGGATTGCCATTGCCAGATTGAAAAAGGATTTTTTGTTAGCTGATGACAGCGCACAGCCAGTCCCGGAATATTCGGCGTTCCGTCACCGGGTCGAATCATTGAAGGATGCGTTCGAGCTGGCCAGAGCCGAAATCGCTTAGTTCAGATAAAACTTCAAGGAGAATACTCGTGTCGACCGACGTCGAACCAAGGCCCGAAGTCGAAAATCCGCCACCAGCCGTTGTCTTCAACATGACCTTGCCACAGGTTTCTGGAACGAATTTGACGATCAATCTAGCGGCGGGAAGAGCGCTATTCGTCCTTGGTGCAAACGGATCCGGGAAATCCGGGATGATGCAGTACCTTTTTGCTCAGCATGCAGCGACGGCGCGCAGGATTTCGGCACACAGGCAGACGTGGTTTCAAGAGGGAGCGTCCTCAATGACAGCCGCCGCTCGCGTAAACGTTGAATCTTACATCAGGAATTCTGATGCTGCTGCCGCCTCCAGATGGCGAGATGACTACCCATTGGATCGCGCCAACAGGGCGATTTTCGACCTGATCGACGCCGAAAATCGACGTGCGCGTTCTATCGCAGCAGCTGTCGATGCAGCAGATGACGCACAGACAAAGCAACTCGCACGCGAAGACGGAACCGTCAAAACGATCAACGAACTCTTCCGTCAATCGAGCATTCCGATTGTACTTTCCATCGATGAGGACTCGAGGATCGTTGCTAGTAAGCGCGGCGGAAAGCCCTATAGCATCGCCGAGCTCTCAGACGGAGAGCGCAATGCCCTTCTTCTTGCGATCGATGTCCTGACCGCGAAGAAGAATACCCTGCTACTCGTAGACGAACCCGAACGCCATCTTCATCGATCGATTATTTGTCCACTGCTCGCGCTATTGTTCAAACAACGGAAGGATTGCGCATTCGTTGTTTCCACGCACGATGTCGGCCTCCCATTGCACTACAGCGACGCTCAGATGCTGCTTGTCAGAGACTGTCGTTATGAGGGAGCACAGATCGCCGCTTGGGATGTCGACGAACTTGCGTCTGGGACAGTTGATGAAACACTCTGCCGGGATGTGCTCGGCGCGAGGCGCCACCTGCTCTTCATCGAAGGTGAAGCTCATAGCCTCGATTCGCCGCTATACAATCTGATATTTCCTGATGTATCCATAATTGCGAAAGGCAGTTGTCGTGATGTGGAGCACGCCGTGAGTGGCCTTCGGGAAGCATCCGATCTACACTGGCTTCGAGCATGGGGATTGATCGATGACGATCGTCGAACGGAAGAAGAAAGAGAAAAATTGAAGCGGAAGGGCATCCATGCACTGCCGATTTTCTCTGTCGAGTCGATTTTCTACCATCCTGAAATCCAAAAAAGAGTCGCGCTTCGGCATGCCAAGGTTACTGGAGGCGACGCACAAGATAGGCTCAACAGAGCGCGTCAAGCGGCGGTTGAGGCGGTTCATCAGCACGTAACACGGATGGCGTCGCGCGTGATTGAGAAGCGTCTTAGAGCGCAAATAATGTCGCATCTTCCCAAGCAGCAGGATATTGCGAATGGAGCGACAATTTCTGTGGCGATCGACGTGCCTGCGGAAATGCGATCTGAGGAACAGGCGCTTCGAGATCTTCTCGCAGATAGAAACGTACTCGGGGTTATTTCGCGCTACCCCGTCCGCGAAACGCCTGCGCTGGGCGCAATTGCAAAGTCTTTAGGGTTTACCGATCGCGAGCAATACGAATCAGCCGTACTAAAGTTGGTAATGGACGATTCCGAAGCGCTAACGTTTGTTCGCTCGCTATTTGCTGCGTTGTACCAAGAGCTGACGGCCTAAATTGCTCGTGCTGTCTTTAATGTTCTCACTGACGCTCTGACCCTATGATCGCGTAGCGACGATGCACTTCCTTGAGAACAAAGAATACTATTCAGACTTGGCGTTCCGCGCGCTCTCTGCACGGTTTTCGAATCGAGCGGCATTCGATGTCTATTCGAAGGCGATCGCGTCCGACGTCCAAAAGGACGCGTTCTTGCGCGTCGCCACGTATTATTTGTTTCTCGTCAAGTCTGGCAATTGGGTGGTAGATGACCCGGCATCGGACGCCATCGTCGACTACTTCACGAACTCGTACAAGCTGATCGCGCTCATCTCGCTAATCGAGTCGCTCGGTGACGGCGAATTCATCGAGTTTTACGAATCGCTTGTGGCGCGACCTGGTGCGGCCGAGTTTCCGCTGACGCGGGTGGCTCTGGACGAACGCTATCAGCAGTACAAATCGCGCTTTGGCTCATTTCGCCGTTGCATCAGGTTCTTCGAACGACTCGATGCTCGAGACAAGCGGCGCCTCAGCGAAGCATTCACCAATGCACAAGAAACCATAAGCACCAAAGAGATCGTGCGCTTCCTGTACGAAATCCGAAGCAAGTTCGTGCATGAAGGACGACTAATCTTGCACCTGAGCGACGGCCCCGTTGTACTTTTTCGCGATAACAAGGAGCCGGTCCTGGTGCATCTCTCGATGGCGCTGCTTGGCGACATTTTCGAATGCGGCGTAGTCGCTTGGTTTCGGCCGAACTAGAAACTTGCACTCGAATGGGAGCCAATTCAGAACCGCGAGCGCGGTCGCCTACACTTCACCCTGCCCGGCAGTTCGTCCATGCAACGGCTGCAGCTTCTACTCCTTCTTATTTCCGATTTCCCACCAGCGCTTGTTTCGCTTGCGGCGACTATTGTGCACGGTGTGCAGTGCCGATTCCTCAATGCGTCGCTGGCGTTCCTGCCACGGCTCTTGCGCCTCACCCCCTTCCCGACTCGTGAAGTCAGCCGGCAGGCGCCGTGCGACCACATCGCGCTGATCCATTTCGCGCTGGTAGTAGATGTCATCCAATTCGCGCAAGATGATGAAAAAGCCCGCATCACTTTCGCTCGCCTGATCCAACCGAGTGCCTTCTTTGCCGCGGTACTCCTTAAGCCACTGCCCAGTATCGTTTGCAAGGACAAGTTGCGCAGCGCGAGCGATCCAGATTCGTCGGTCCGATTTCTTCGCTTCGAATATCACGCCCTTTACGGCGTACGAGGGAGGGCCGCCACCGCGGCATAGCCTTTCCGGGCTGTTTCCATCGTTCGGTGATCCGGTGATGGTCTCAGCGATTTTCATGAGCAGCGCTGCGCAGTGCGTGGCGAGTTTTTTTCTGTCCTCGACGCTACGCTGCACGCCTTTACGCGACAGCTCACACGCAAACTCGCGACAGTACTCGGCCAGATCATCGGGCTTCGCCCACACATAGTCTTGTGGCAGCGCGTGATAAGGGCTTTCGTAGCGGTCCATGCGGGTAGCGTAGTCGCCGACGTCTCATGGGTCGCGACGAGCTACTGGGATCCTCGGCATGAAAATGAGCAAGCAGGAAGTCATCATGCTTGTCTGGCATGCAAGCACTTGGCTGTTCGTGGCAGCAATGGTCATCACTTCCGCGCTGGCGCTTTGGGATCGCTATCGACCACGATGAGCGCAGTTCGGGATTTTCACGGCGGCCTTAAGCCTCCGCTGCAAATCGTGCGGAAACGCATTGCAGAACTCGGCCAATTTCGACTGGTATCAGCCGAGGAAAGCGGCTACAAACGTCGCAAAACCGTTCCTGATAGCGCGCCATTTCATGGCAGCATAGCCGCCGGCGTCTCACGCAACGCGACGCAGTGGTAGCATCGTTCCGGTACGACGTTCGGCGCACCATCCGCAGCGACGAGCCTAGACCTTTTGGAGAGAACACTGCCGTAAGGATGATGGGGTTTTTTCGCGGCCTTTCTTTGCGCTTGTCACCGATCACTATGAGCAGCATTCAAGATCTTCAATTTCGCTTCAGCGCCGAGGGTCGAACCTACGTCGTCGAGGTCCGCGCTCCTGGCAAACGCGCCGATCCTGTCCACGACGCAAGCATCGATGCACAGATTGTTGTCGATGCTCCTAAGGATTTTGCAGACTATGACGGAGAGGAGCCCGACGTCGTCGTATGCCAGCTCGTCGACTACGTCCGGCCGGTGGTGCCGGCATCGGTCAATGCCGGTTTGTGGGATTGGATGGCCGATGCGGTTTTGGCCTGGGTCGAAGCTCATCGCGACGCGGATGCGCGAGCCGAATGGGAACTTGAGCGGCATGAACTCGAGTCCTGCGGTACGGAAAGCACACCCGAGCCATGAAGATCGAATACCCTGAGGGTGCGAAAGTTTCGCGCTGGTGGCAGATACTTTGCGCCCTTCTGCTCGTAAACCTTGTAGGCGCGTTCGCAGTCCCCTCCGTCATCGAGCATGGCTGGTTAAGCTCTCCCACGCCAACAGCGGAGCGGACCTACGAGACGCGTTGGCGAGGGGACGTTCACCGCTACGTCCACCCGGTCATCGGAGTTTATTTCGATGGCAGCATTCCTCTTGTCGCCGTGCTCATCCTTCTCATGGCGGCGGAGTCTCGGCGCGCACACAAAAACTTGGCTAGCCGAATGGCGCAGGAACTGAGGGAAAACTGATGTGCTATTCCGCCCAAATCGAGCGCGACTGGCGCAAGTATCTGCGCGTCGTCGGTCCGGAGAAAGGCCTGAACCTCGAGGACTTCATCAGGAAGTATTGGTGGCGTGAGCATGATTTCCCATCGATGAAGATTCCTAAAGCAGTCGATGCCTGGTTCGCCAATCCGCAAAACGGGGATGAGCAAAAACTCGCTGGCTTCATCCGGGATTTCAACGACAAGGAAATCGCGAGCCTCGAGCAGGAGGTGTTCAAGCAGAAGAAGCGGCTCGTCGAAGCCGAGCGGTCGCTCCAGAGCAAAGCGACAAAGAAGGCGCTGAACGATCAACGCATCGCCTCAAACAAGATCGAGTGGGCGCTGAGCAAGCTCAGCGACATCAAGCGAACTGAGTTCAAGCCGCGTGACGCGCGCATCTTCCCCGGCTGGTTCGCACCGGTTGTCGTCAGCGAAAACGGCAAGCGCGCCGTGAAGCTGATGCGTTATCAGTGTCGGCCACCCGGCAAGCCGAAGATCTACGACACGAAATATCCCGGAACCTACAACGCACGACGGGACAACCTCGGCGGCTTCTGGAAGGAGCTATTCGGCTACCGGCACGGCATCATGCTCGCGACGTCATTTTTTGAGAACGTTTCGAAACACAAGGTTGAAGGACGTGAGTTGGCGCAGGGTGAGAAAGAAGAGAACGTCATCCTGGAGTTCAAGCCACGCGGCCTCGACACGATGTACGTCGCCTGTCTCTGGTCGAATTGGGAGGAAGAGGGCGAATCACTTGATTCGTTCGCTGCGATCACCGACGAACCGCCGGAGGAAGTCGTCGCTGCCGGTCACGACCGCTGCATCATTCCGATAAGGGAAGAGAACATCGATGCTTGGTTGAATCCGGATCCGAAGCACCTAGACGCCATGCAGTCGATCCTCGACGATCGAGCGCGGCCGTACTACGAGCACCGCCTGGCTGCTTAAACTGTTGGACGCGAAACATCGTCAAGTGCGCCGATTGAATCACCGTCGGAAGTCCAATCTGCCAGCCACCATGCAACAGCGACTGCGAAGAGATTCGCGCCGATCATCCAAGGTTGTCCGGATTCGAACGACGAATACGCGAACGAGTGACCCAGGTCGAAGTGCGCACCAAACCCAAGCGGCGAGAACTGGATGGATACCGTGATTTGAAAACCGCTTGAAAGAAGGTATCCGAACCAGGGACAACTAAAGACTGCAATCTGAGCGATCCAGTACTTGAGCACGGAATTCTCGGCACGCGGACCGCGTTCAAGCAATCGCACGCCGCACCATGCACCCCAAACGTAGAACGCGACCGCCGTCAAACAAATGATCCAAGCAATCGCGTGATCTCGTGACACCAATGCGGTCAGCCCGTCGGAAATGCCGATAAGTGCACCTCCAAAGGTGAAGACCCCGAGCAGTCGACGTTGCCAGAGTTTCATTTTCTTCCAACCAGTGTAGCGAACAGTAGGCGTTGACTCGCCGGAAAGAGCTTCACCATAGCGCCGATCACGTGCTTCTCATTTTTTTGACCTGCGCCTCACTTCTGCGGAAGTAATTCCCATGCTGAATGGCAACTTTGGGTTCCGCGGATTTCGTAGCACGGCGATGATCCCCTCAAGAGCATCGAAGGGCTTAATCGACATGCACATACCACCGCTCAGATAGATTCGTGACCAGAACGATGTCGCCAGACACTCGTAAAGATCCATCCAGCGCGCTCGGAGATGTGGATAATTCCTGATGATTACAGGAAAAATTTCGCGCGCGCATGCGACCGGCAGCACATGTTCTTGTTGATGGCTACTATGTTCCGCTTCACGCGCCAGGGCCAGTAGTGCAACGAAAGCATCCAGCGTCTTGCGGTTCCGAATTTCAAGTATGGTGTCTCTTCCTAACGCATATCGCGGAAGGACATCTCGAATCGGCGGATCAACAAGTTCGCCCTCCACGAATATCAGGTGACGAATCCATGAAGGGCTTCCTACAAGAATCTGGTGGGTGGCCGAACTGGAGAGAGGAGGTTCTTCTAGAAGATCGAAAAGTGAATGCCGGAGCCAGTGCAGAACATTTGCTTTTCCCTTTGATTTGCGATCGATTTTGTCGACCGTTGCGTTACCTATGCTCGCAACCGGACGTTTCTCTGAAAGTTCGATCATTCTTCGATACTTTCCCGAGAACATGCTGAACCCTTCCTTATCTTTCCCGGTCGCGCCGTCGATGAGCTTCTCCAACTCGGTTGGTGACGCAGTCTCGAAAGCTTTACTGATTTCGACGAACACTGCTGCGGATCGACATCGCTCGATTCGTCGCCGCTGCGCATCGCGTACTGCTTTTTCAATCGGAAATCGATTCGGAATAGGCACTGCGGTTCAGTCTAGTAACGGTACTTCACGCATGCAGGGAGCATCCTCGCTGAGTAGCCGTTTTGCAAATCGGCTACTCATAGCTGCTGGCGCCCCATTTTCTTAGGATCTTCGCCATCTTCAGTGACGAGCTATTGGTGGAGACTGAAATTCTATGTCACGCAGTTCACGCTCAAACATCAACACCTTCGAGCAATCGTTGCTGCTTGCCTATGGCCCGCTGGTGGGAGGCGCGACGCTCGCGAGAGTTCTTGCATTCCCTTCGCCTGAAGCTTTTCGGCAAGCGGTCGCGCGCGGGCGAATACCCGTTCGAATTTTTGAACTGAAAGGGCGTCGCGGAAGATTTGCGTTCTCGCGAGATATTGCCGCTTGGCTGGCTCAGACAAATTTGACGGGGCAGCATCTGTCTCCGTCCGCGCCTGAGATACAAGAAGAGGAGGCCGACATGACGACGTGACCTCGCAATTCGGAAAAAAGTTCGCGAGGCGAAACAAAAAGGGTCTGGAACCCCACGTCCTCAGACCCTTTTTTTGGTGAGCAAATCGGAAAGGTGCTCGCGGCTAGTCTCATCGAACCCATCAATTGAGTCAAGAGTTTTCGACTGGCGCCAACGAATTCCGGCCGCGCCAACGAAATCCCTTTTTTCAAATTCACGTCTAGTCACGTCGCTGTCGGCGAGGTGACTCACGGGAGATACGAGATGAGCAGACAGACTTTAGCGCTTCTGTCCGCCACGGCATTGGCGCCAGCGGAGAATGATCGCGCCTGCCACCAGCACTGCTGGAGTTGGCTGACATGAGACTACCCATATATCAACAGCGCGAAATTGCCAGGTTGCATTTTCAGGATGTCGATCGCGCGGACCGTGAGATAGGAAGGTCCGTCGGCGCGTCGCCAAACACTGTGAAAAGCTTGCGTGACTCTATAAGGAAAGCCGCCGTTACCTGGGACCAAATCCAAGACCTGAACGACGATGATTGGGTCATGATTTTGAAGAATCAGGATCGATCCATCGCTAAGAACAAGCCGGTACCTGATTGGGAACACATCCACCAAGAAATGCAGCTCCCCGACGCGACCTTGGAAGAATTGTGGCGCGAGTTCAAAGAGATCTGTCCCGAAGGCGTGCAATACACTCAATTTACGAACAGCTACCGGGAATGGAAACGAAAGCTAGGGCTCGTCATGCGGATGACGCACCGCCCAGGAGAAAAACTCTTTGTGGATTTCGCTGGTCGCACCGTTCCGATAACGAATAAAGAAGACGGCACGACTTGGTCCGCACAAATCTTCGTTGCGGTGTTGGGCTACTCAAATTTCACATACGTGGAGGCTGTTAGGTCACAACAGATTGAGAGCTGGGTGAAGTGCCATGTGAACACGTTTGAAGCTATGGGAGGAGCTCCCGAGTGGGTGACAAGCGATCGGTTGAAGTCCGCCGTCATCGGCAGTAACCGGGAACACATATACATCACACCCGCTTATAGGGAGGCGCTGAAACACTACGAGACAGCGCCGCTGCCGGCGGGTGCCCGCAAGCCAAAACACAAAGCAAAAGCGGAAGTTGGCGTTCAGATCGTACAGAGGTGGATTCTGTTTCGGCTGCGCAATCGCATCTTTTTTAGCTTGGAAGAACTTAATGAGGAGCTTCGGAGGCTCTGCGCGCTCCTGAACGATCATCCATTCAAGAAACTGCCAGGTACACGTCGCAGTCGATTCGAGGAATTGGAAAGCAAGACTCTCCGTCCTCTTTCAAAGCGGCCATACGAATTTTGTACTTGGCGGCACAGTGTGTTGATCGGAATGGACTACCGTGTAGAACATGACCGCTGCTTCTATTCCGTTCCGCATCATCTGGTCCGCGAAAAGGTCGACTTACGTGTCACCGAGTCGACCGTGGAAATAATACATCGCGGACGGCGCATCGCGATGCACTCTCGCCTGAGAGTTCCAGGCGAGATGAGCATGAAGCGTGAACATATGCCCGTAGTGCACACGCAAATCCTTGACGGAGAACCAAGAGCGCTGGCTGAGTGGGCTGCTCGAGTTGGGCCGAATGCTCAGAAGATGATCCAATTTCATTTGACATCGCGCTCTGATCCAACCAATGGCTTGCGTGCGGCGCAGCGGATGCGGAGGCTTGCCGAGCAATATGGCGAGCAGAGGTTTGAGGAAGCCTGCACCTATGCGATGCCGTTGAATATCACGGCGCTGCGCAGTATCACCTCTATCCTCAAAGAGTCGGCAGACAAGCGCGAGCGGACAACACAAACAGACAACATGCCTCAGACACACGAAAACATTCGCGGTCCTCAATATTTTGGAGACAATCAATGAGCATGCCTCAGCAAACGATCATGCGGTTACGCGAACTTCGCTTGCATACCATGGCCGATGCTTACCAATTGCAACTCGATCAGCCCAGTCTCCACCAAATTCCATTTGATGATCGGTTCGGGAACATTGTCGAATACGCCGCGTCATGCAAAGAATCTGCTCTGCTCAAGCGGCTGATGAAGGCTGCTGACTTTCCAGAGACGGCATCGCTTGAAGAACTCGATTTTGAAGTCGTTCGCGGACTCGACCGGACCCTGGTCGCTTCGCTGGGGTCTTGCGAATGGATTCGCCGCTGCCTCAATTTGGCGATCCTGGGGCCCACCGGTATGGGGAAAACTTGGATAGCTTGCGCATTTGGTATGCAAGCATGTCGGCTCAAGATGTCTACAGTATTTTGGAGCGCCTCTAGGTTGTGGGAGGCGATCCGCACCGCGGACATCGACGGATCACTGGGCAACTTCAAGGCAAGTCTAATTAGGCCAGCATTGCTTATCCTCGACGACTTTGGGATCGAAGAGATTTCCGCAGTCGCCGGTCGTGTGCTCCTAGATGTTGTCGACCGGAGACAGAAATCGGGGTCGCTGCTGATAACAAGTCAGCTCCCGAGCGATCAGTGGCATACACGCTTTCCGGACCCGACAATCGCCGATGCCCTGCTGGATCGAATAGTACATCGGTCTTACAAGCTCCAGCTCAAGGGCGAGTCGATGAGAAAAATCCAAGCGAAAAAACAAATGGGCGATGAATGACGCCGAACGTGCTGGTCGTGATGACAGACCCGATGCGCAGCGTGTCGCTCACGCTGCGCATCGCGCCGAACTAGAAGCTCAAGATGTCGGTCACGATGTCCATATCGCCGATCGGCCTCGTAATCAGCTTGGAATCGAGTATTCACCGTGCCAAAAGCAAACGCGCCTAGAGGTACTTTTTGCGCGGCTAGTCGCGTGCGAGACTCATGAACGTTGGCGTTTGACATGATCAGAAAGCTCTGAACATCCCGATAACCCCGTTCTGAAACGAGTGTTCAAAAGCAGCCGAAATATGCAGCGTGATGACGCAGCACTGGCCGACCTCGAATTGCATCGGATTTATAACCGTAAGTGTATGTTCGCCTTCTTCGATGATCTTCCATTCTTCTTCGCGCACGGCAAGGCATAGGTCGCACGGATCTCGTACGGGAAGTTCGATCATTTCCCAATCCTACTATGCTGACTTGCAGAACGGCCTGATGATTCGGCGAAAGCCGTCGTTGTAGCGATGCGCGCGATCATGCGACATCACTTTACCTTCCCCCGAACCCGCAGCTTTGGTCCGCATTCGTAGGCGAAGTTACCTGCCTTAGAAGCGCGACAGTAGTCTGCTCACCGATTTGAATTGATCCTGCGCATGTGCTTGAACAGGCCAATCCGATCTCGTTCCCATTGTCTGCGATGCCGTATAGATCGAGTCTGACTTCGCATCGGTCGTTGACGTACAGCGCAAAGCTTCCTTGCGCCTGCTGAGCAACTGCTTGGGCGACTTCTTTCGAACCGGAGAACAGGCGGACGCGAACTTCCGCCGCCGTCGCCGGCACTGCAGACAGCAGGATAATAACGAGTGAAAAAACGCGGAGAGATGCACCTTTCACGATCAGCCCTTATTCTTATCCGCCGCTTTTTTTGCGTCACTCTTGCAGAAAATGAGGACATTTTGATGCACGGCTATGAGCTTTCTATAGGCGCTGAAGGTTCCACCTGCACGGATCGCAGCGCTACCGATTTGCGTGCGAAGGATCGCGTGGTTGTATAGCCGCGCGCCCGCAAGCTTGAATGCGTGAATTGTCTCCCAGACGAAATTGCTCAGGTAGCCTTCCTTATCACGATAATCGCCGACAACGAAGCAGGCGAATGAATCGTCGCGCAGCTTTGCCACCGCCTTCGAAACTATCGCCCTGTATGCCACCAAGAAATCTGTCGTGTTCGTGTTAGAAAGGTTGCGCGGATCATCGCCGTATTTCTCAAGATCACCGTACGGCGGGCATGAGAAAATGAAATCAGCGTCCGGTGCACCATCTAGCTCTTCAAGGCTGTCGCCGACGATCCATTCCGGAATTCCGATCAATGTGCCGGGGTGCTTTTTCTTGATCAATTCAACCTGCTGGAGATTCGATTCAGCCTGATCCGGCCTTAGCTCAGAACCCCAGTACTTCAGACCGCTGCGACCAGCCACAATCCCGCGTACGCTTCCGCCAGCGAAGGGATCAATGACTTGCCCACCTGATGCCGCGAACCAACTGTAAATCAGATCGCAAAGCACAGGATCGAATGCGCTGGTGCCGTGCCCATGCTGAAGGAGCGTATCGCTGTGCTTGAGCAGATTGTCGCCAAGCGGTGGCAGTATTCCCAGCGCTAGCCAACGAAACTTTTCCTCCTGTCAGTCTCCCGACATTGCATCGAGGATCGAAAACGGCGATTCACCAAATTGTGCTTTCAGAGCACCAGTCATTCCATTCCCCAAGCTGTATGTGATCGATTCAGCGGGGCCGCAAGGCGGTTATAAACCGTTACCAGACGGCACTTACGTCAAAGGCAAGGTATCCCGAGCGCGTATGCAAGCCGCAAAGATGATGCTTCGCCAAAAGAAATGTTGAAATTTTGCGCCGTTGCCAATCGCGACGGCGCATTTTCGCGTCATTGCACTATTTTTGGAGTAACCGAAGTCAATTCTTCGGCATCCAGTTCGCGAAGATCGGACTCTTCGCTTGCTTCCTGTTGAAGGTAGCTGATGATAACGAATAGCTCTAAAACCGCCAGCGTCACAATTGCGGCAACCACCAGACAGATAACGACATCTCCGGCTGCTGAATCTGGAACCAGAAAAGAGAAACCTATGCATGCGACGGCAAAGGCAACCAAAAGAAACGAACCGGACATTGCTTGAACATGCACGCGCAGTACTATCCGCCGGACGAATATACGACCGAGCTCGTTCAACTCATCTTCAAATCGGAGGAGATACCGAGAGACGAACGTGCGGTTTTTCTTCCCGAACTTTTCAGCCAATTCCTCAGAATTGTCCCGTGCTGCGTTGATTGGTTCGAATGCTAACCAATCAGTAAGGCCCAAATCGAGCAAAGGCACTACGAATTTTGTGACAAATTGCCGCATTGCTTGATCAGCCGAATCCTTGTGATCGTCATAAACCTCATTGAGCATCCCACGAACAATCGTTAACTGTTTCATGTAGCTGTCGCGGACGCCTTTTACGTAATTGGAGAAAAGTGCCAGCGAAACCGCCGAACAGATAGCGAAAATGAGGGTCGCTCCCTGAAGCGATTTCAATGCGTCGGACCTCAGTTGTTCTCTGGGGAAATGGAAAATTACGGTCGTCACGATGAGCAACACTGCGAACAGTACCGCGAGCCGGAACCATAACTTACGGACCCAAAATCGCATGAATGCTCCAACTGCCATAAAAACGGTTAGCAAATTGGGACATTTTGGGGCGGGGCAGTCAATCAAACCTGCTGAATTCGGCTCAGGAGGCGGCTGGGAGGGTTTTCCGCTAGGTTTTGCGCGTGTTATTGTTCGCCCAGATAGCAATTGCGCAGCCCAACTTTTTCGGGGCACGGTTCGGGGCACAAAACCATAGCGCCGGAAATACATGGCGCTCATCAAGGAGTTACAATCAGAATTGGCGGAGAGGGTGGGATTCGAACCCACGTTACGGCAAAACCGTAAACCGGATTTCGAATCCGGCGCATTCGACCACTCTGCCACCTCTCCGGCTTGGGGTGTGTCGAAGGGCGCGAATTTTACGGGGCGCGGCAACAATACACAACCCGCCGGGGGCTTCGCTGCGGTTTGGGCGGATCGAGGCGGAAAAAACCATGCGCTCCGAAACGCCGCGTGCGGTCCGACGCGGATTGCTGGATTTTCATCATTGCGAGAAAAATCATGCCCAATATTGGCCAAGTTCTTCGCGACGAAATCGCCCGCATCAGCCGGCGCGAGTCGCGTAAACAATCCTCCGCGTTGCAGCGCAATTCGGCGGCGCACCGGCGCGACATCGCCGCGCTCAAGCGTGAGATCGCCACGCTGCGCCGTGAGCTGAAAAAGGCGTCGGCGCCGCGGAAATCGGCGGCGGTGGAGTCGTCTGCGGAGACTTCCGGCAAACTGCGTTTCCGCGCCGACGGATTTCGTACGATGCGGCGCCGCTTGGGATTGTCGGCGTCCCAGCTCGGCAAGCTGCTCGGCGTCAGCGAGCAGTCGATCTACAACTGGGAAACCAAAACCGCCACGCCGCGTGCGTCGCATCTGCCGACCATTGCGCGGCTGCGGACGATGGGCAAGCGCGAGGTGCAGCAGTTGCTGGAACGCGCTTCTTAAGATCGCCGTTGCGGTGTTCTGAACGCCGTCCAACGAGCGCGCCGATGCCGGGATTCGTTTCGGCGTCGGCGCGATAAGATTCCTCCGGAACTGTTGCGCGCCGACAAGGAGGAATCGTGAGTTGGGGCCATCGACCAAAAGCGAACGAGTTTTCGCTGAACAGCCGCGTTCTCGATGAAGCGGCGCGCGCCGTGCTCAAGTCCGTCCGCATCGATCGCGTCCACGACGTACCTTACGTCGGTTCCTGCAACAAGAAAGGCGACACGATCTACATCGACTACGAGCTGCCCGCGCACCTGACCTATCGCGGCAAACGCTACGATGTCGATCGCTACATCGTGATGCATGAAGTCATCGAGATGCTGCTCGAGCATCAGCTCAAGTTCTCGTACCGCGACGCCCATCAGATCGCGACGGCGATGGAACGCGCGCTGGTGTTGTCGGATGGTCTGTCGTGGGCCGTGTACAGCCGTTTTTGCAGTCAGTGGTCGCAGAAGATCGCGGCACGCAAAGTTTATCCGCGGCCGCCCAGGGACATCGATCTGCAACCCGAGTGGGACACGCAGGACAAGACGCGCCTGAAACGTCTGCGCTTGCCCGCGAAATCGAAGCGCCGCAACGGTACCGCCGTGCGCCGTCAGCGCGACTGAAGTTCGCGGCTCGGCATCAACCTTTTCGGCATTTTCCGCATCTGGCGTTGTAACCACGCCTGCGGCTGACGCGTTCGGAATCGAACGGACAGCGACGAAATCGGACACCGCCAATCGCTGTCGTCGGCCGCAGGTGTCGATCAACGCCTGTTCGCACCCTTGGCATATCGCGTGCAGATCGGCGCGCCGACAGCAACCACGAGAGGCACGCGATGTCGTTGTTCCAAAACCTGCGCTACATCGTCCGCAGCCTGAGCAAGACGCCGGGCTTCTCCATCGCAGCGATCGTGATCCTCGCGCTCGGCATCGGCGCGAATACGGCGATCTTCAGCATCGTCGATGCGGCGCTGCTGCGTCCGCTGCCGTTTGATCAGCCCGACCGGCTCGTGCAGCTGTATCACACGCCGCCGCCGCAACAGTTTCCCGGAACCAAAATCTTCGCGCTGTCGGCGGCGAATTATCTGGATTGGGAATCGCGCAACGACGTCTTCGAGCGTTCGGCCGTCTACAACGCGAAGTCGTTGCGCATGACCGAGCAGGGCAGCGAGCCCGAAGATCTGCAAGCCGGACGCGTCGAAGCCGGATTCTTCGACGTGCTGCGCGGCCATCTCGCTCTCGGCCGCACGCTCAACGACAGCGACAGCAAACCCGGCAACGAACACGTGACGGTGATCGGCTATCGCTTGTGGCAGTCGCGCTTCGCGGGCGATCCGGGCATCGTCGGCAAAACCATCGTGCTCAACGGCGAAACGTATTCGGTCGTCGGCGTGATGGCCGAGGATTTCCGCAAACCCGACTACGCGCAACTGTGGGTGCCGCTGGTGTGGGATGCGCAGGAAAAAACCGTGCGCGGCGAACATCACTTCTCGGCGGTGGCGCGGTTGAAGCCGGGCGTGAGCGTGGCGAGCGCGCAATCGCAACTCAATTCGATCGCAACGGCGCTGGCGCAGCAATATCCCGCCGACAACGCCGGCTGGGGCGCGGTCGTCATTCCGCTGCACGAAGCAACCGTCGGCGACGTCAAGAAACCGCTGATCGTGCTGCTCGGCGCGGTCGCGTTCGTGCTGCTCATCGCGTGCGCGAATGTGGCGAACCTGATCCTCGCCAAGACGCTCGATCGCCGAAAGGAAATCGCCATCCGCACCGCGCTCGGCGCGGGACGCTTGGCGATCATGCGGCAGATTCTGGCCGAATCGGTCGCGCTGTCGATTGCCGGCGGCGTGCTCGGACTCGGCGTGGCGCATTTCGCCGTCAAGCTCGTCACCGATTTCCTCGGCACGCTGCTGCCGCATCTGGTGCAAGTGAAACTCGATGTCGCCGTGCTCGCGTTCACGCTGCTGATCGCGATCGTCACCGGCATCGCCGCCGGGTTCATCCCGTCGTGGCGCATGTCCTCGGCCGATCCGCAGGATGCGCTGAAAGAAGGTGGACGCGGCGGTTCGGCGGGCCTGAGCCTGACTACGCGCAACGCGCTCGTCGTCGGCGAAGTGGCGTTGTCGCTGGTGCTGCTCGTCGGCGCTGGATTGATGGTGCGAACGTTGTGGAACCTGCGCGGTGTGAATCCGGGTTTCGATCCCGCGCACGCGCTCACCGCCACCATCGGCGTCGCGGCGAACGACTACAAAACCGTCGAGCAGGAACTCGCGTTCATGGACGAGGCGCTGCGCCGCCTGCGCGCGCTGCCCGGCGTGGAATCAGCCGGTTTCTCCGACAGTCTGCCGATGCAGGACGGCTCCACGCAGCCGGTCGCCGTGCAGGGACAGGATGTCGTCGACATGTCGCATCAGCCAGAAGTATCGGTGCGCTTGATCACGCCGGGATTCCTGCCGGCGCTGCATGTGCCGGTCTCGCGCGGACGCGATTTCAACGATCAGGACAACGCGAACTCGCTGCCCGTCGTCATCGTCAGCGCAGCGATGGCGAAACAGTTCTGGCCGGGACAGGATCCGATCGGCAAGCGTCTCACGCTGACGTTTTTCCCGAAGGACGTGCGTGAAGTCGTCGGCGTGGTCGCCGATGTGAAAGAGCGCGGCCTCGACTACTCCGCGCCGGTGTCGACGCTGTACTGGCCGATTTCGCAGTTCTACATGCCTGAAAGCATGGGTCCGTTTCGCGCGATCGCGGTGCAACTCGCGCTGCGCACCGGCAACGATCCGCTGTCGGCAGCGAGCGCGGTGCGTGCGGCGTTCAAGGAGATCGCGCCGGACGTGCCGGTGCGCGACGTGCGCACGATGCAATCCATCGTCGACGAATCGCTGTCCTCGCAACGCTTCACGCTGTTCCTGCTCGCCGCCTTCGCGGGACTGGCCATGCTGCTCGCCGGCGTCGGTATATACAGCGTGCTCGCCTACACCGTGCGGCAGCGCGTGCGCGAGATCGGCATGCGCATGGCGCTTGGCGCGCCGCCGCTGGCGCTGTTGCGCAAGTTCGTCGTCGACGGATTCAAGCCGACGCTGCTCGGCGTGGCGATCGGTCTTGTCGTCGCGGTGGTGCTCACGCGCGTGCTCGGCAGTCTCGTCTTCGGCGTGCAGGCGACCGACGTGCTGACCTTGGGCACCGTCTCGCTGCTGCTGACCGCCGTCGGATTGCTGGCGAGCGCGATCCCGGCCTGGCGCGCCACGCGCGTGAGCCCGCTCGCCGCGCTGCGCGACGAATGAGCTGTTCGGTTTCGATTGCACTGTCCGGAAGCGGACGGCGCCATCGGGTCGAATAGGCCGCAAACCGCATCAGAACGCCGTTTGCCGGCTTGGCACCAAAGCTGCTCTGGGGATGGTATGGACATCAAACGCGACGATCTGAAAATCAAGAAACGCCGGAAACAAATCACGATCGGCGTCGTGGTCGGCGTGCTGCTGCTTGGCGCCTCGTTCGGCGTCGCGCGCCTGAAACCCGCGGCACCGCTCGTCGAACGTTCGAGCGTGTGGCTCGATACGGTCAAGAAAGGCGAGATGCTGCGCGAAGTGCGCGGACCCGGCACGCTGGTGCCAAAGGAAATCCGCTGGATCACCGCCGAGACCGCGGCGCACGTCGAACGCATCGTGGTCAAACCCGGCACGCCGGTGCAGGCGGATACCGTATTGATCGAACTGTCGAATCCGGAAGTGCAGGAACAGCTCGCCCGCGCGCAGGCCGACGTGAACGCGATGCGCGCCGACAACGCGGCCAAGAAGATGACCGCGGAAAACCAGGTGCTCGACCAGAAAGCGAACTTCGCCGGCTACGAAGCCGATTACGAATCCGCACGCGTCGAATCGGAAGCAAAGGAAGATCTCGCCAAGCGCGGCATCATTCCCGAGATCCAGTACAAACAGATCCAGCTTACCGCGCAGCAGCGCAAGGTGCGCCTGGAAATCGAACGCGAGCGCATGGCGAAATTCCAGCAGATGGTGAAATCGCAGATGGCTGCTGACGACGCGCGCCTGGAACAGCTCGAAACCACGCTCGTGCTGCGTCAGCGCCAGGTCGATGCGCTCAAGCTGAAAGCCGGCATCGCCGGCGTGCTGCAGGTGGTGCCGGTGCAGGAAGGCCAGCAGGTCGCGGCGGGAACGAATCTCGCACGCGTCGCGCGGCCGGACGTGCTGCGCGCGGAACTCCATATCGCCGAAACGCAGGCGAAGGACGTGACGATCGGACAAAGTGTAAAAGTGGACACGCGCAACGGCCTGGCCGACGGCAGCGTCGAACGCATCGATCCAGCCGTGCTCGCCGGCACCGTGCAGGTCGACGTCGACATCACCGGCAAACTTCCGCCGGGTGCGCGACCGGATTTGAGCGTCGAAGGCACCATCCAGCTCGAGAAGCTCGAGAACGTCGTCTACGTCGGACGTCCCGCCTTCGGCCAGCCGAATTCCGACGTGCGTCTGTTCCGCGTCAATCCGGGCGACGGCACCGCCGACCGCGTGCCGGTGAAACTCGGCCGCAGTTCCGTCAATGCCATCGAAATCAGGCAAGGCCTTAAACCCGGCGACCAGGTCGTGCTGTCCGATACGACGGCCTGGGATGCATACGATCGTATCCGCCTCGACTAATCCAAACTACGGGCTCCCCATGAACGAAACCACACAACCGCTCATCGAACTGGATGCCATCAAGAAGGTGTTCCTCACCGATGAAGTCGAGACGCACGCGCTTGCCGGCGTACACATTTCCATTTTTCCCGGCGAATACGTCTCCATCTCCGGACCGTCGGGCTGCGGCAAGTCGACGCTGTTGTCGATCCTCGGCCTGCTCGACAGTCCGAGTGAAGGGAAGTATCAACTCAACGGTGTCGCCGTCGCCGACATTGGCGCGAACGAACGCGCGCGCATCCGCAACAAGGAAATCGGATTCATCTTCCAGGCGTTCAATCTCATCGGCGATCTGTCGGTGTTCGAGAACGTCGAACTGCCGCTGACGTACCGCGACGGCATGAGCAAACAGGAACGCCGCGAGCGCGTGGTCGAAGCGCTCGAGCGCGTCGGCATGGCGCATCGCTTGAAGCACTATCCGGCGCAGTTGTCGGGCGGTCAGCAGCAGCGCGTCGCCGTCGCGCGCGCACTGGTCGGACGTCCCTCGATCCTGCTCGCCGACGAACCGACCGGCAACCTCGATTCCAAAAACGGCGAAGCGGTGATGACGTTGCTCGACGACCTGCACAAACAGGGCGCCTCGATCTGCATGGTCACGCACGATCCGCGCTACGCCGAATTCGCGCAGCGCAAGATCTTCATGTTCGATGGCCGCGTCGTCGACGAAGAGACCATGCATCGCCTGCGTCACGAAGAAGACGAACGGCTGATGCGTCCGCGCGAAAAAGCCGTCTCGTAACGCGCCGTCTCGGGGAGCTGCCGATGTTTGCGAATCTCTTCCAGGATGCACGCCACGCGCTGCGCCGCCTGCTGGGCGCGCCGGGTTTCACGATCGCGGCGGTCGGCATGCTCGCGCTCGGCATCGGGTTCTCGGTGATCATGTTCTCCACGCTTTACGGCGTGCTATTGCGCGGCTTGCCGTTTCCGCATGCCGAGCGGCTCGTGCTGCTCGAAGCCTCGAGTGCAACCCAGCGCATTCAGCAGGCGCAGCTCACCGCGGCCGAAGCGGCTCACGTCGTCGACGGCACGCCGGGCTTCGACGCGCTCGCGTACTACATCTACTGGAGCGAGACGCTCGATGCCGACGAAGGCCATCCGCGCGATCTCACCACGCAGAAAGTAGGCGCGGATTTCTTCAAGGCGCTCGCGCTGCAACCCGCGCTCGGCCGCACGTTCACCGCCGATGAAGTGCGCGACGGCAAACCGGTGACGGTGCTGTCCTACGCCGAATGGCAACGCAGCTTCGGCGGCCGCGCCGACGTGCTCGGCCAGCGCGTGCACCTCGCCGCGCAGCCGCCGCTCGAAGTGATCGGCGTGATGCCGCGCACGATCGAGGTCTTCGCGAACGATGTCGCCTTATGGCGTCCGTATCCGTTGACGGAACTGCAGCGCGACGGCGCCCGCCGTCCGAATTGGCGCTTCCTGCGCGTCGTCGGACGTCTGCACGACGGCGTCTCCGCGCGGCAGGCCGACGCGGCACTCGCTGCGCAAGCGGCCGCCCTGCACGATGCGAACGGGGCGCAGGCCGACTGGCAATTGCGCGAGCGTCCACTCATTGATCAGCTTGTCGGCGATGTGCGTGTCGCGCTGTGGGGCGCATTCGCCATCGCCGTGCTCGTGCTGCTCGTGGCTGCGGCCAATGTGGCGATTCTGCTCGACGGCCGCCAGACCGCGCGCCGTCACGAGCAGGCCGTGATGCAGGCGATCGGCGCCGGCGTCGCGCGTTTGCGCCGCGGCTTGCTGCTGGAATTGTCGTTTATCGCTTTGTTCGCCGCTGCCGTCGGTGTTGGCCTTGCGCACATCGGAATCGGCGTGCTGCGCGACCTGGCGCGCGACAGCGTGCCGCGCATCGACGAGATCGGTCTGGATGCCGGCATGATCGTTTTTGCGCTCCTGCTCGGTGTTGTCGCGCCACTGGCTGCCGCGTTCACCGGCGCGCTGCGTGTGCAGGGCAGTGCGGTCGAGGCGATTCGCGCCGGCGGTCGTGGGCTGATCGGTGCCGGTTCGGCGCGGCGCGCATTGCCGGCGGTTGCGATGGCGATGTCGACGATAGGTCTGGTGGCCGCACTCGGCTTCAGTGCCGCATTGTGGAAATTGCAGCAAATTGAACCTGGGTTCCGCGTCGCCGGCGTGCATGCGCTGCAACTGTTCCGCGACGTTCCGCCCGAGAAGGAAATTGCCTTCGCGACACAGGTGCAGGAGCGTCTGGCCGCGCTGCCGGGCGTGAACAAAGTGGCGATCACCAGCGTCGCGCCGCTGTCGGCGATCGGACAATCGACCAGCGATTTGAAAGTGGCGGGCCGCGCCGAAGACGAATCGGTGCAGGTGATGTTCCGTCGTGTCTCGCCCGGCTATCGCGATCTTCTCGGCGTCGCGCTCGTGGCGGGCCGCGATTTCGGTGTCGAGGATCGCGCCGGCGGCGAACCGGTCGCGCTGATCAACCGCACGGCGGCAACGCGCGTTTTCGGCGGCGCCGATCCCATCGGCCGCGAAGTCAGCTTGCCGCTCGCCGGCGCGCAACGGGTGAACTGCCGCATCGTCGGCGTGTTCGACGATATCCGCAACGATGGCTTACGCGCGCCCGCGCAACCCGAGGTGCTGGTGCCGTTCGCGCAATTCCCGAGCGTGGCGATGACGTTCCTGGCCGCCAGCGACGCCGCCCTGCAAGGACTCGACGCGCCGCTCGCGCAGGCGATCTGGTCGATCGATCCGCATCAATCGATCGCGCGCCAATATCGTCTGAGCGACGATCTGGAACAGGAGACGCGCCCGGCACGTTTCTTCGCGCGCGCCGTCGGCGCGTTCGCGTTGGCCGCACTGCTGCTCGCCATCCTCGGCGTTTACGCAGTCGCTTCGTTGCAGCAGCGTCGCCGTGTCGGCGAATTCGGATTGCGCCTGGCCATCGGCGCACCGCCGCTGCGGCTGGCCATGGCGGTGGTGCGCGACAGCGTTCGTGTCAGCGCTGTCGGCGTGATCGCAGGGCTCACCGGCGCATGGCTGCTGTTGCGGTGGCTGCAGTCGCAGCTGTTTGGACTGGATGCCGGCGAACAGCCGTTGCTGCTGATCATCGGATTGGCGGCGATGACGCTCGCTGCGATTGCCGCGGCTCTGCTGCCGGCGTGGCGCGCGTCACGCGTCGATCCGCTCACGGCGTTGCGCCAATGAGGACCGAATCGTGCTGAGTCATCTCATGCGGGATTTACGCTACGGATTGCGCGTGCTGATCGGCAAACCCGGTTTCGCCGTTGCCGCCATCCTCACGCTCGCGCTCGGCATCGGCGCCAACGCGCTCGTCTTCGCGCTGATTGACGGCGTATACATGCGTGACCTGCCGTATAGACAAGCCGGCGCGCTCGTCGACGTCTATTCCAGCATGGCGAAATTCGGCGGCGGCTTCGACACCGTGTCGATTCCCGATTACCTCGACTTGCACACGCAGGTCCCCGCACTCGAAGACAGCGCGCTCTACACCGGCGCGAATTTCAATCTCGCCGAAGGCGGCGCACCCGAGCGGCTCGAAGGGCTGCGCGTGACGCCATCGTTGTTTTCCACGCTCGGGGTTGGCGCGGCCTTGGGCCGCGTGTTCGCAGCGGACGACGCGGTCGTTGGACGCGACCGCGTCGTCGTACTTTCCGATGCCCTGTGGCGCAATCGTTTCGACGCCGATCCGAACATTCTCCAACGCAGTTTGCGTCTGGACGGCGAAAGTTATCGCGTGGTCGGCGTCATGCCGGCGGGTTTCATGTTCCCGCGCGTGGAAGCTGGGCTGTTCGTGCCGTACGCATTCACGCCCGAACAACTGACGGATGATCAGCGCGGCGTCAACGATTCGCAGATCGTCGGCCGTCTCGCGCCCGGCGCGACGATCGCGCAGATCGGTGCGCAAGCTGCGGCTGTCATCCAGCGCAATATCGAACGCACCGCCGCGGGCAAGGACGGCGATTCGTACAAGCATTGGGTCACCGAAAGCGGATTGCAGTTCGGCGCGCGTCCGCTGCGCGATCAGCTGTCGGGGCGCAACGCGGGCGAGCTGATCCTGTTGCAAGGCGCTTGCGCCCTCGTATTGCTGATTGCGCTGGCCAACGTCGCCAACATGCTGCTCACGCGCCAGAGCGCACGGCGATCCGAATTCGCGATGCGCAACGCGCTCGGTGCGCGGCGCAGCGATGTCGCGCGTCAATTGACAGTGGAAGCGCTGCTGCTGGCTGTTGCCGGCGCGATCGTCGGACTCGCGCTGGCGTGGTTCGGATTGCGCATCGTCGGCGCGTCCGGATTGCTGCCCGCGTGGGCGCATTTCGCCATCGACGTGCGCACGATCGCATTCACGCTCGCGCTTGCGGTTCTGGCGTGCGTCCTGTTCGGCGTCGCGCCCGCATTTGCTTCCGCGCGCGCGTTCGCGCAGGCGGCGTTGCGCGAATCCGCACGCATGCAGGGCGGCGGTCGTGCGGCGAAACGCGTGCGCGCGGTGCTGGTCGTGGTGCAACTCGCGCTCGCCGTGGCGTTGCTCGCCGGCGCGGCACTGCTGCTGCGCAGCTTCGCAAACGCTACGCATCAGGATCCGGGTTTCGCCAGCAGCGACGTCCTCACCGCGCATCTCACGTTGCCGAAATCGACCTATCCCAACGATGCCGCAAAGGCGCGCGGCGTTCGCCGCATCCT
>Ga0105239_10001312_pt1 | contig 33524 bp, 27 predicted proteins | sample KBSC44metaG_FD_92761 | JGI IMG/M metagenome (GOLD analysis project Ga0105239, IMG submission 92761) | Corn rhizosphere microbial communities from Kellogg Biological Station, Michigan, USA - KBS C4-4 metaG | ecosystem: Host-associated > Plants > Roots > Rhizosphere > Soil | place: Michigan, USA... | reverse complement strand
GCCCTATGGTTCGGCGTGATTTTCGGCGCCAGCGTGGGAGCCGCAGTTCTGGCCATCAATACCGCACTCCAGGGCCGGTTCCTGGCGAACACGCTGTTCGCCAACATCAATCCCTTCAGCGCTACTCAGTTTTTTACCCAGTTCCGCTATTTTGTTTCGATCTCGTTCGGGTTGCTCACGATCTTGGTGGTCTCCTTCGGCCGCACGCTTCGCGGACGCGCTCTCGCACCCTGCGTTTACTTGATTCTGGCGGTACTGGTCTTCCTGGGAACCGCCGCGAAGTTCGGCTCTGATACGAATTATCAAATCGAGTCGACGCTTCTACTGGCTGTGTGCGCGGCCGTCGGCTTGCATCAAATGAAGTTTTTCGAGCTCTACTTTGAGCGCAGTAAAAGCTGGGTCACATTGCTCCTGATCCCGCTGGCGCTGCACATGGCGATCGGCTACCGCATCTCCGCCAATACCTTACTGGCCAGGCTGATGAAGGAAAAGATATTCCGGGCACAGATCGAACAGTTGCGGCCCTACGTCCAACCGTCGGGCGGACTGGTCCTGTGCACGGACTTCAACGCCATGGTGCGACTGCGCCAAAGAATGGACGTCGAGCCGCTCATTTACAACCTACTCGTATCGGCTCATGTGGTCGATCCTGAGCCGGTTCGCCGCGATCTCGCAAACGGCGCATTTTCGACGGTGATCCTGAGCGAAGATGTGTTTCAACCCCCGCAGTTCAAGGACGGCGAGATCGGAACACTGCCCGCCAGCCAACTGGATGAAGTGCGCAGGCACTATCGCCTGGTCCAGCGTGTGCCGGGGCCATTCCTGGATGCTTACGTGTACCAGCCGTTAAGCCGGGAGACTCTGTAATGAAGGCGGTGCCCATTCTCGATCAGGCCGAGTATCACAACATTCGATTTCCGTACGACCCGCGGCGAGCGGCCGTATGGCGGGCTATCGCGCGCTATCTGCAACGCTGGGTGGATGCATCTCAGCCGCTGCTTGAACTGGGGGCCGGTTACGGCGAGTTCACGCACGCGATCCAGGCTGCTTCCAAGTGGGCTGTGGATCAGAATCCGGCGCTGGCTGAGCACTGGGATCCGTCGGTCAAAGCGCTGTTTCAATCCGCGCTCGATCCGTGGGCGATTCCCGACGCAAGCCTCGGCACTGTTTTCGCGTCCAATTTTCTTGAGCACTTCACCCTGGAAGAAAGCGCGCAGATTCTGACGCAGGTCCAAAGCAAACTTAAGCCCGGCGGGCGATTCATCGCCATTCAACCGAACTTCCGGCTGGAACCGCGGCGCTACTTCGACGACTACACGCACCGCACGGCGTATACCGACGCGGGGTTTCAAGACTTCCTGCGATCGCTCGGCTGGCGAATTGAGCATGCTGAGCCGCGCTTTACTCCTTTCACCATGAAGTCGCGGCTGCCCACCGCGGAATGGCTGGTAAGTCTGTATCTTGCCTTGCCATACAGGCCTTTGGCGGGCCAATTCCTGGTGGTGGCCAGCCGCTAACACTCGGAGCCTTTTCTGCCGATCTGTCGGGGGATATGTGGCGCGGTAAAACCGTCGCAGTGATCCTGCCGACCTATAACGAAAAAGACTCGATCCGCGCGGCGGCCTTCGACTTCCAGCACGATGGACTGGCCGACGAGGTGATCGTCGTCAACAATAACGCCGCTCCGGGAACTTCGGAACAAGTGGCGGGATCCGGGGCGCTGGAATTGTTCGAACCGAAACAGGGTTACGGGAATGCGCTGCTCTGCGGAATCGACAACTGCCGTGCGGAACTGATCGTACTTGCCGAGCCGGATGGAACTTTCAGCGGCCATGATCTTCTAAAACTGCTGGCCTATTCCGATGATGTGCCGGTGGTTTTCGGCACTCGCACCAGCCGCGAGTTTATTTGGGCGGGCGCGAACATGGGACCATTCCTACGCTGGGGAAACTGGGCAGTGGCCAAGATGACGGAACTGCTGTTCAACACCACCATCCTGACGGATATGGGTTGCACCTACCGGTTGTTTCATCGCGAGGCATTGCAGCGAATCCGTCCGCACCTTACCATTGGCGGCTCGCACTTTGGACCACAACTGCTGATGGAAATCATCGCGCACGGGATTCCGTTTATTGAGATCCCTGTGAACTACCGCCGGCGGGTGGGCGAATCCAGCGTAACCGGAGACCTATGGAAGGCGTTCAGGCTGGGGCTCCGCATGATCACTCTGGTACTGAGCTACCGCGTCGGTCTGCAACAAGCAGCGCGCGTTCGTTGGGATGATCGGGGTCGACGGCAGATTCTCTCTACTGACCAGTCGGACCTAGTGTCGCTGATGGAGCGCACAAGCGAGGGTCAAACGGAGCGTGAAGCCACGGAAGAATCAATCCACCGCGGCTGCTAAGGAGCCAGAAAGGCTACAGTCGCCCGATTTCAATCCGCAAGTTGTGCACTTTCCACAAAGGCATCCTTGCGTGCCTCGCGGCGCCGGACAGAGGCGGCCGACCATGTGGCGGCTACGCGGCGGCCCGTTTCGATCAGCGGCGCTTCGAGCAAACGGTAAGCCAACACTGGCACCAGGATCATCAACAACACCAGCGCCGCCCATTGCAGGGGAGCCGGAAAGGACTTGAGCCGAACGAACGCGAACCATATCACCGGATCGTGGCACAAGTAGATTCCGTAGGAGTATTTCGCCACGCTTTGGCTAGCGCTGGTGATCCACGATTCGCGGAGCTCGAGAACGTTCGGTATAGCCAGCCCTAGGAGCATGCACGCGACATAGTCTGCGCGATAATCCGGGAAAACAGTCAGCGTGAGGACGAAACCAAGGGCTGTCACCGCGAAGATCGTGAACGGCCAGAGGACCGATGGAAGGCTGAACACGCGCTCTTTTCCCAACTGATACGCGAGTACGCCTGCCATGAAGCAAGGGAAGCAGGATAGCAGCGGTGCGGAAGGCACGGCCGCGAAAAACGCAGACCACAGAACTAGCACCACCACGGATGAAGGAAAACGTTTCAGGACTAGGTAGATGAACGGCAGCACCAGGTACATCTGGAGCTCTCTCGGGAGCGTCCAGAAGGGTGTGATCATATCGGGTTTGCGGAAAATGTTTTGGACCAGGAGGACATTCGCGAAGATCTCACCCCCATTCCACGACGTGTAGATGGTGTCCGGCGTCGGGGGAACTCTAAAAAGCAGTACGGCGACGATGCACAGGATACTGAGCGGGTAAATTCGGAAGATACGGCGGATGTAGAAATTCACGATGATTCCCACGGGCTTAGTCCGTTCCAGGGAGAGCATGAGAACCAACGCCGTATGGACAAAGAAGTACAACACGCCAAGGTGGGCGAGAATGTAAAACAGAGAAACCCAAAGCTCCTTATTCGGGACCGTCAGGGAGCCAAATTTGATCAAGGTAAGAATGAGGTGGGAACCGAAAACGCACAATACCGCAACGGCGCGCAGTACATCCAGGTTCCGAAATTCCGAACCCGGTGGAAATCTCTTGCCCGCGTTTATAGCCGCTAATGCCATAATTCTCCGTCCAGATATGCCGTGTTATCTGAGTACTATCGACAGAGGTAGGGCGGCGACTTTATGCCTGAAAATCTCGGCTCAGACGCGTTCCTTGGGGCTAAGGAGCCAGAAATTCTATCTGACAGGCCGGACCATACGACGCTATCCCGGGCCCTCCGATCCGGATGGTACTTATCTGGGGCGGCCCAGGTGTTTCATTCAAGACGGAAGCGAATTGTTTCAGAGTGGCAGGCAAGGACTGCGCCAACATCGGGGACACCATAACTTCGGGTATGATCCGAAACGCCTGGTCTTCGTTTTCGCGACGCAAAGTTACCTCGGGAACTCCAAGCCACATCTTCTGGAGCTTGCCTCTTAGACTGGTGCCGCATTGCATCGTCCAAAAGACGGGCTGGCCGGACGCCGGAAAGTCGAGTTGATTCGTGACGGTTGCAGCCACATGTCCGATCGTATGAAGGCTCTCGAAGCGGGGTGCGGAACGGCGCTCCAGTAATAAACTACGCGTTCCGAGAAGGCGTGTGTTGTACCAGCGGTAGATTTCGAGCCACATGGCCGGAGTCTCAGCCCAAGGATGGCGCCGGTCGATCGCGAGCCCATCGAAAACCAGGAAGCGGGGACCGCTATCCCGGATAAATGCGGCGTTCAGGCGGTCCAAATACGGCGTATAAGCAGAGTATCGTTGCACTACCGGGTATAGTTTCAGATTCAATCCGTCCAGCAAGGCACGGCTGTAAACCACCGACAGGGACGACACGGTGGAATCGCCGATGATGACGCGCATTTGCGGCTCAATCCGTGCTTGGGGCGCGACCTCACCTTCGGCAGCGTGAAGCGACGCCTGCAGGCGTGCCGGCCGCAAAGCACCTAACGCCAGCGAAGTGCCGCGCAATCCACTGACCTCTCCAGCGGCGTCTTCTAATCCGACGCGTGAAAACATATATTCGGTCGACACGATTCCGTAGTTCAACAAGACCAAAAACGCGATGGGGGCGCGCTTACCGTTCAAAGGCAACGCCAAGGATGCGAGGGCGAGGGCCAAGCCCGCAAAGCAAAAGAAGTTGATGACATGCACATCCGCCCGGACGAAACCATGTTTCACGCTCACGAGCAGAGGGATCGCCAGTAGGCCTACCAAGAACCAGACCATGTTCCGATGCGACTTGGTCCGCGCAAACAGAAACGCTCCGATGCCGAGCATTACTTCCACCACTCCCGCGAATTCAATGGGATCTCCGTGGACCGACATGGCGTTCGAGTAACCGCGCACGATCTCCACATTGGCTCGCAAATAGCCGGTAAATGCATTGAACGACGGCAACAGGAGCCAGCAGCCGATTGCCGCCGCAGTCAGCGGCACCACCGCAGCCAAGGCAACTTCGCGCCATGCTTGCTTCCCATTGCGAATCGCCTGATCCGCCAGGAACCCCATGATCGCTCCAGAGGCGATCATTCCGCCGGTCAACTTAATCAAGGGAATGATGCCCATCAGCGCCAGCGCAACGACATATCGTCCCAGCCCGCCCCGGCGCCGCGCATTCACTAGCAGCACGAGCACGGCAGCCAGAATCAGGTTCTCCGGACCCATGTAGTTGAACCAGTAGAGCGGGGCCGACAAGCAGAGAAAGATTGTAAAGAACGCCAGGTTTCGTAAGGAAACACCTGCCAGGTAGAACAAATCCGTGATGACGGCAATCAAGACCGCCCACAGAACGCCTTGGAACACTAACGCATGCGCGAGGTTCGCGCCGATGTCTTGTGGGAAGACTAAGTAACCCAGGGGCCCAGTGGTCCAGACTACGTCCCTGCCGATCGCAAGTCCGTGCGCAGCCGCATAGTTCAGAGCAAAGACCCAGGTGTTATCAATAGTGTCATCGATGGGCCAATATCGCACGGGACAAGCGATCAAGATCGCCCACAACAATAGTGCGGCCCGCACTACGCGCTGGATGAGAGACTCGCGTGCCGGTGAGCCATCCGCGATGGATGCGACCGATTCGGAAGTTAGGACGATCTCGGGGGCTGCGTTCATCCCGTCAGCTCGCCGGCGCGAACAGCGCAGGACCCACTTGCTCTTGGTTCTCTCGGATCCACTGCAACGTATCCTCAAAGACCACTTTGGGACTGCGCGCCGGCTTCCAACCGCAAACTGACTCGATCTTGCGATGGTCCGTGACGTAGATCCGAAGGTCGGCTCGCCGCTCGGCGGATTCGGATCCGATTTCAATCTTCTGACCCGTCAACTCTTCCGAAGCGCAGGTCATTTCACGCAGCGACAGGCTGAACTCCAGCCCTCCTCCTACGTTGAGGGTGAGCCCATGGAACTGTTCCATACGCCCGGCCTGGCCCCCCACAAGCTCGGCCAAATCGCTCACGTGTAAGATATCTCGCACTTGCTTGCCTTCTCCGCCGAAGCCTACGTATCGCAGGGGACGGCCGAAGTGGTGCGCCGCCAGCCACAGGGTGACCACTCCTTGGTCGACCTTTCCCATCTGCCAGGGACCGGCGATCAGCCCGCACCGGTTGATCGCGTAGCGCAAGCCGAAAGCATCGGCAAACTCCTCGATCATGAGCTCGGCCGCAAGCTTGGTCATCCCGTAAATGGAGCGGGCTCCCGCGGTGGGAAGCGTCTCCGCGATCCCTTGCGCGGACGCGCCTGGAACGTCTTGTCGATCCAGCCACTCGAATCTGGTGCTGGTTTCGCGAAAGCCCAAACTATTCAGCGTCGCAGCGGGATACACCCGGCTGGTGGAAAGGAAAATAAAATCTGCCTTCGTAACGGATGCCAGACGCAGGCAGTTGTAGCAGCCTAATAGATCCGTCTGCACGACATAATCCGGCGAACCCCCGTACCCAGCCTGGGCGGAGGGTTCCGCGGAGCATTCGACGATCAGATCAGCCGGCACCGCTTCCAGGTCGGAAGGCTGGCGCACATCGCCATGCACAAACCGTATGCCTGCGGCGCTGAGGCGCGGAATGTTCAACTCACTGCCACGACGGCGCAAGTTGTCAAAAGCAACGATGTCGGCACCGGGGAATCGCCGCTTGAGTTCGAGCGAGATAGTCGATCCGACGAATCCCGCGCCGCCCGTAACCAGGATGCGGTCAGACATTTCGCAGCAGTTCCACGGGAGGTTTTACATCGGTCTGCTGGACGTGGGCGCCGCGGCTGAGCTGTGACCGGCGGTGATAGTCGCCTCGGGTGAGGTATTTTTCAAGCCAGACATTCAGCACCACGAAAAGATACCGGCTGCCCATTTCCTTCAGCTTCAGTTTGGAAACCCCAGCTGCTCTATTTCGCCACGAGATAGGCACGACGACGTAGTTATATCCTCGGGCAATCGCCTTCAGGGGCATTTCCACGGTTAGATTGAAGTGCGGAGAGATCAGGGGTTGCAGTCCTTCGATCACGTTGCGCCGGTAACATTTGAAAGCGTTGGTTGTGTCGTTCAAGCTCAGGCCGAACAACATGGAGATGAACCGGTTTGCCAGGCGGTTGAGGATCAGTTTGTGAAGTGGGTAGTCGATCGTCGAGCCGCCCTTAATGAAGCGCGATCCGAAAACGCATTCCGCGCCCAGCTCCAGGCACTCGTAGTAGGTGACCAGGTCCTGGGGGGAATCCGAACTGTCCGCCATCATGATGGCGGCCGCATCTCCCTGGAACGATCTTAGTCCCGTCCGCACCGCGTAACCAAATCCGTGGGGTCCCGGATTTATGATGAGGCGAATCTCCGGATACGAGGGGGCCAGACCTCTGACAGCCTCCAGAGTGCCGTCGGAGCTCCCATCGTCAACCACGATAATCTCGTGAGGGATGCGCTGGCCGCGCAGCGTGCCGGCTATCTCGGCGATTGTCGAAACGATGCAAGCCGCTTCGTTCCGGGCCGGGATGACCACGGACAGCAGCATTACGCGAAAACCTCCGCATCGCGCAGGCGCGCCGCGTGCGCTTCAAACATCTGCTCGATCATGTCGCGCAGGGTAAATCGATATTCCCACTCCGGATAGTGCGATCGGAATTTTCTCACGTCGCTGATCCACCAAATGTGGTCGCCCTTCCGATTCTGGTCCGAGTAGCTCCACTGCAATTTGTGGCCGCCGATCTCTTCGCACAGTGAAATTGCCTCCAGCATGGAGCAATTGCTGTGGCGGCTGCCTCCGATGTTATAGACTTCGCCGGATCTTGGATTCCGAAAGAAATGCCAAAATGCGTTGACCAGATCGTGGCTGTGAATATTGTCCCGGACTTGTTTGCCGCGATATCCGTAGACCTGGTAAGGCGTCCGGTTCACGGCGCATTTGACCAGGTACGCCAGAAACCCATGCAGTTGCGCGCCAGAATGCGCAGGTCCGGTGAGGCAGCCGCCGCGAAAGACGCCGGTCTTCATTCCGAAATATCGTCCGTACTCCTGCACCAGGACGTCGGCCGCGACCTTCGAGACACCGAACAGAGAATGGGTCGTCTGATCGATGCTCATGGTTTCATCGATGCCTGTCCGATAGGGATGGGAAGGTTCGATTTCCCAGCGCATGTCGTGCTCGATCAAAGGAAGTTCATTTGGGCGGTCGCCATAAACCTTGTTGGTGGAGGTAAAGATGAACACTGCCTTAGAGGCATGTTTCCTGGTGCACTCCAGAACATTCAGGGTGCCGTTCGCGTTGACCGTGAAATCGGTGTGCGGCTCGCGGGCGGCCCAATCGTGCGACGGCTGCGCCGCCGTGTGGATCACCAATTCTATAGAAGACGAATAATCCTGGAACACGCGCTCCAGCTCGTGGAAGGACCGAATGTCAATATCTATGCTGTGATACTTCGGAAAGGTTTCGCTCAGCCGCGCCGCTTGCCACTTGGTGGAAGCCTCCGGCCCGAAGAAATGGGCGCGCAGGTCGTTGTCAATGCCGACCACGTCGTACCCCAGCCTGGAGAATTCAGCGACAGCCTCAGAACCGATGAGTCCATGCGCTCCCGTTATTAGAACTGTTGGCATGTATAGTCCCCAACTCCAGAATTCGGCATCCTAAAATCGAATCTTTAGAACTGCGCTAGGGTGAAGACCTTGCTTTTCAGGAGCGGAAAGCCCTAGCGGAGTCCGTCAAACGCGACTCCGCATTTCAGGCGGATGTGCAACCCGGACGCGATGCACAGGCGGCATGATATGCTGTTCTGTCGCTTGCATGGGGCAAAAAACAATTTTCCCGAGCATCTGCATCGCCCTGGGGTTCCCCGACGTGGAATCCCTGCTCTCCCATGCGCGGGCCGAATACGACTGCGGAGAACGATTCCTGGAATTCCGCCTGGACTACCTGGCTTCTCCCGAACGCGGCGTAGCTGCGGTGCGGAAATTTCTAACCCGCTATCCGGATTGCACGATTCTGGCCACCTGCCGCAGGCGCCAGAACCAGGGACGCTTCACCGGCAGCATTGAAGAGCAGATTAAGATCCTGGAAGCCGCGCACGAGGCGGGGGCCCAGGCTCTGGATATCGAAATCGAAAGCGCGGAGAACTGCGAGAACCAGCTGGCGCACCTCCGCTCGGAAGCCTACCTGGTGCTTTCCTATCACAACTACGGAGGCACTCCGCCGCGGTTGGAATCGGTCTTGCGGCGCATGGCCGCGATTCCGGCGCACGCCTATAAAATCGTGACCACGGCGCGCAAGCCATCCGACAATTCGCGGGTACTTTCGCTGGCGCGATCGCATCCAAAGATCCCGACTGTGCTGCTGGCGATGGGCGAGACCGGATTCCCCACACGCGTCCTCTCGCCCGCATTCGGGGGTTTGTACACCTATGCCGCGCCGAATATGGCCGGCGGAACCGCAACGGGACAAGTAAGCGCGAAGAAGCTGCGGGGCATGTATCGGGTGGGGAAGCTTTCGCGTGATGGGAAGATCTACGGAGTGATCGCCGATCCGGTGGGCCATTCCATCTCGCCGGCGGTACATAACCGGGCATTCCAGGCGCGGCGCGTCGATGCCGTCTATCTGCCGTTCCTGGTCCATCCTGGACAGCTCAAGGATTTCTTCGTGATGGCTGAGGAGTTACCTTTGGCGGGCTTCAGTGTGACCATCCCGCATAAGCAAAAGATCCTCCGCTATCTGGACTGGGTAGATCCGGTCGCCCGGCGCATCGGAGCGGTGAATACTGTGTGGCGCAAGGCAGGTAAGTGGCGCGGCGCGAATACGGATGCGCCCGGTGTCACGTCGCCGCTCGAACGGCACGTACGGCTGAACAAATCCTCGGTCCTGGTGGTGGGAAATGGCGGCGCTGCAAGGGGAGCGGTGTTTGCGCTGGCGGCGGCGGGCACCAAGTTGGCGGTGACGGGCCGGAATTTGGATCGGGTGCGTGCGCTTGCATCCACGTGCGGCGCCGAGGCGCTTTCTCGCGATCAGGCGGAGGCCCGAACTTTTGACGCCTTAGTGCATGCCACGCCACTGGGCATGGTGCCGCATATCGAGAAGTGCTTCTTCGAGGGACGTATTCCGTCGAAACTGGTGTTCGATATGGTGTACACGCCCCGGGAGACGACGCTGTTGCGCAGGGCCAAGGACCAGGGCGCCGAAGTGATCGCCGGGCTCGAAATGTTCCTGGAGCAGGCTGGCCGGCAGTTTGAAATCTTCACAGGCGAGCGTCCACCGAAGGCAGTGATGGAGCAGGCGGCGCTGGAAGCTCTAGCGGCACGGGATCAGATAGCTCACGCCTGATCGAAATAGGGGACAGGCAGCTCTGTCCACTCCCAGGCTCGTTCGCGAAGCCATAAGTTTAGCGAGGGGACAGAGTAGCCTGTCCCCATCTCAGCCGCCACAACCTATAATGGGCGCATGGCTATTTCCAGACGCCAGTTAGCCGGTGTGATTCTCGCAGGCACCGCGGTAGCCCAGGCTCCGCCGCCGCCAACGACGACGCGGTCCGGAGACACTGAACTGGAAACCGCCCAGTCAGCGCGGCGCACTGCCGCGCAAATCATTGCCCGGATTCCGCTGCCGATGACTACCGAGCCTGCATTCCAGTTCAAGGCTTAGCCTGTGGCCGCAATCGCACCGGACATCTTCTTCGCCAGCATCAGCGAGCTTAACGCTAAGCTGCGCGCGAAGGAATTTTCCTGTCACGAGCTAACCCAGGCTTTCTGCGACCGAATCGAACGGATCGGCCCACGCTACAATGCATTGGCGCTCTCGCTGCGCAAAGACGCGATCAGCAGGGCGAAAGACGTCGATCGTGAGCTGAAACGCGATCGAACCCGCGGTGCTCTGCAAGGTATTCCTTACGGCGTCAAAGATCTCCTGGCGGTGAAAAAGCAGCCCACCACCTGGGGTGCGAAGCCTTTTGCCACGCAGGTTTTCGATTACGACGCCCGCGTGATCGAAAGACTTGACAAGGTAGGTGCAATCCTGATCGCCAAGCTTTCGATGGTGGAATTAGCGGGGGGCGGCGATTACCGCACGGCGGCCGCATCCCTTACCGGGCCGGGGTTGAACCCCTGGGACCGGACGCGATGGAGCGGCGGGTCCTCCAGTGGCCCAGGCGCAGCTGTCGCGGCCGGCTTGGTCACGTTCGCGATCGGATCGGAAACTTCCGGGTCGATTCTAACGCCCTCCGCATTCTGCGGTTTAACCGGCCTACGCCCGACGTATGGACTGGTCAGCCGCCAGGGGGCGATGGCGCTTTCCTGGACTCTCGACAAGTTGGGGCCGATGTGCCGGTCTGCGGAAGACTGCGGGCTGGTGTTGCATGAAATCGCCGGCGTCGACTTGCAAGATCCCGGATCCGCCAGCCGCAGCTTTAATTACAATCCGAAATACGCGCGCAAGCCCGCCGATATCACTGTCGGATACATGCCCGTCGATTTCGAGGATGGAGCCGAAGCCGCCGCGCAGCCGGCGTTTCGAGCCGCCTTCGAAGTAGTCAAGTCGCTGGGTGTCACGCTGAAGGAAATCAAGCTTCCCGAGTTTCCTTACGGCGCACTGGTAGGGACGATCATCGCGGGCGAGGCGGGCTCGATCTTCGAGGAGTTCATTCGCAGCGGCAAAGTAGATCAGTTGGCCGACCCGCACCAGATCGCCGGCCTGAAGGCGATGCTGGATCTGCCCTCAACCGAATATTTGCGTGCGATGCGCGTGCGATCACTGGTGAAAGCAGCCTTCCACGATCTATTCCTGAACTGCGACATGATCCTGGCGCCCACGCGCCTCGGGCCGGCGAATAAGGCTGCGGAGCCGCTGGATGCACCGGGTCCGCCGACCAAATCGCGCGGTGGTCTGATTCCGGGTGGGAATCTGGCGGGCTTGCCGGCTATTTCGTTGCCCTGCGGATTCGCGGACGGACTCCCGTTGGGGATATCGCTACTCGGTCGGCCTTTCAACGAGAATCAGTTGATCGCGATTGGCGATCTGTTCCAGAAACAGACGGATTGGCATCGGCGCCGCCCACCGATAGAAGCTTAACGTAGGAATAGCCGAAGGACGCTCGACCCGGCCACTCCCGTTAATGCTGGGACCAGCGTTGGCGTCCCGCTGCGGCGCATTTCACCGTGTACCGCGTGCCCACCCAGGTACAGGAAACTGCCGCCAGCTAGCGCCAATAACATGTGCAGACCCTGCGAGCTCAAGTGGGGCGCCAGCACCGACTCGATACCCGCGCCGCCGATGGTCGCCATTTGCGCCAGTGCGCACCAGGCCAAAGCTGCCGCCCTTGAACCGAGCGACGCTCGCGCGATGACGCCCAAGGCCAACCCTTCCGGAATCTTGTGTACGGCGATGCCTCCGATGAGAGCCGCGCTAAAGCCGGCATTTTGGCTAGCCGCAGCGCTCCATCCGTCCAGGGCGCTGTGCAGCGCCGCCGCGGCCAGTAGGGGCAGCGCGAACCCGTGCAGGCGCGTCGCGCAGTGATCGTGCTCATGGGAATGCGAACAGGCCGGACACACCGGGTAAATAAAACGATCGATCGCGGCCAGCAGCAGGAATCCGCCGGCGAGCCACAGAATCGCCCGCTGCCAGGTGAAAAACTGGGCCATTTCGGGCAAAACCCAGAACAGGGCCACTCCCAGCAACACCCCCCCGCCGAACGGTACCAGACGGCGGGATAACCCCTGGAATGACGTCAGCCACACGCCTGCAGCCGCGCTTAGCACAGCAATGAGGGTGATCAGGGAAGGGTAGAAGAACAACACGTTGTTCCGAGTATACTATCCTAAAGGTCCACACTCTCTTTAACTTCATGCTCCAGGACCAATCGAACCAACCCACCCGCAGGAAATTCCATGCGGTACTTGTAAACTTGCTCGGCGCCGCTGCCACGGCCATAATCGCCGTTCCGGCCGCTGTATACCTGCTATTCCGACCCAAATCGCCCGGGGCCGGGACTATGGTCGAGGTCGCCAGCCTGGCGGAGCTCGAAACCGGTGTCCCCAAGGAGATCGTCTACCATCGGACACGCGTGGACGGCTGGAAGGCGACCAAGGAAAAAACCACTACATGGGTCGTGAAAAACGGCCCCCAAAGCGCAGTGGCGTTCAGCCCGGCCTGTCCGCATCTAGGCTGCATCTACCACTGGGAATTGGAGCAAGGCTTATTTTTGTGCCCATGCCACGATTCTGCTTTCGGATTAGATGGAAAGGTTCTGGCGGGCCCGGCGCCGAGGCCCCTGGACCGGTTCGAGTCGCGAGTGGAGGGAGGCAAGCTCCTGATCGGACTTCAGGTGAAGCGGTCCTAACTGGCGATGGTTAACGGCGTACGCGACTGGTTGGAAGAGCGGACTGGGCTGCCGTCCGCGCTGCAACACTTCCTCGATGAAGACATACCAGCTTCGGCGAGCTGGCCCCACGTCTTCGGCAGCGTAGCTTTATTTGCGTTCCTGATTCAGGCGGTAACCGGCGTTCTTCTGGCCCTGAACTACGGGCCGACTCCCTCCGAGGCCCACGCCAGCCTTCGCTACATCATGACCGAGCTGGCCGCCGGACCCATGATTCGGGGGCTGCACCACTGGGGAGCAAGCTGCATGATCGTGGTGGTAGTGCTCCATATGATTCAGGTGTTCATCTGGGGCGCTTACAAGAAACCGCGCGAGGCCACCTGGATCGCGGGATGCGCTCTGCTCCTGTTGACGCTCGCTTTCGGGCTCACGGGCTATCTGCTTCCCTGGGATAACAAGGCCTATTGGGGCACCACTGTCACGGTGCACATCATGGGATTGGCGCCGGGCGCAGGTCCTTATTTGCAACGGCTGCTGGGAGCCGAAAACGAGACCATCGGAACGATCACTTTTGCCCGGTTCTATTCCGCCCACGTGATTATATTGCCGATTATCGTACTAGCGTTGATCGGCGTTCATCTTTACCTGGTGCGCAGGCACGGCGTAACGCCGGCGCCCGAGGACGCTGCCAAGCCGACGAAGCGCTTCTATCCTGAACAGATGTTCAAGGATTCGGTAGCCATGTTCGGATACGTAATGGTCGTGGTGCTGTTTGCCAGGTTCGCGCAGCTGGGGCTGGGAAGCATGGCGGATCCCACCAATACCCGATATACCCCGCGACCCGAATGGTACTTCCTGTTTCTATTCCAAGCGCTAAAACTTTTTCCGGGCAAGCTGGAAGTGCTGGGCGCAGTGGTTCTTCCGAACCTGGCGATCGTGGCGCTGTTTCTGGTTCCTTTCTTCGATCGTGCTAAGGCAATTCGAGTCCGCCAGCGGACGGTTGCGATCGCGATCACGGTATTTGCGCTGCTCGGATGGGCCGGATTGACGCAGCGCGCCGTGGCGACTACCGAGCCGAGCATGGAAGATACCAACGCCGGACTCACACCACCGCAGGCATGGCGCGAGCTTCCCCCGGAACAGCTCGCGGCCATTGGTTTCTTCGAAAAGGACAACTGTTCGCGATGCCATGTCCTGGAGCGCACGACGGTGGGCCCTGATTTGGCGAAAGAGCCCTCGACTAAACCCGCGGAGTGGCTCATCGCGCATTTTACGAAACCCACTCCGGACGCGCTTGATTCCACATTGAGCGCGGCTCAGAAAAAGGCTTTGGTAACCCTGGTGACCAAGCGGGATGACCGCACTTTGGAAGCTTGGGAAAATCCCCCGGATGCCGCCATCGCGGGCGCAATGGTGTATCAGGCGAACGGATGCGCCTTCTGTCATACGCTGAACGGATCGGGCGAGAAGCAGGCTCCCGTACTCAACGGCTTGGCCGCGAGGCGAACACGAGCATGGGTCTCCGCGCACTTCGCCGATCCCCCCAAGCTCTCGCCGAATTCTGAAATGCCGGCCTACAAGTTTAACGAAAAGGACTTGAAAGCTATCACCGACTACGTGATGTCTATTCCGAAGTAACATAGGAACGCATGAGAATGCGGCTCATCGTCGCACTGGGAGCCGGAATTGCGCTGAGCTTGCCGTTGGCGTGGCATTTTCAGGCATTGGCTCAGGTCACGATCCCCTCGCGCGAGAAGGCTGCCTCCAAACCGCCGGACGACGTCCCCCGATCCGACCTGCGAATTGACCGCACGGAAGTGCTGGTGCCGGTGGCCGTCAACGACAACTACAACCGCCCGGTATCCGGCCTTGAAAAAGAAAACTTTCGCGTTTTCGATGACAAAGTCGAACAAGCGATCACCAGCTTCTCGATGGAAGACGAGCCGGTAGCGGTGGGGTTGGTCTTCGATACCAGCGGCAGCATGAGCGGTACCGAGCGCGAAGAACGCCTGGCTGCGACCGAGTTCTTCAAAACCGCGAATCCCGAAGACGAATTCGCGCTGGTGGAGTTCGACAGCGCGCCGCGTCTGGTTGTGCCGGTAACGCCGGATCCCGCCAAAGTCATCTACCAGCTCCTGTTCACGCACACTCGCGGCTCGACGGCGCTGCTGGATGCGGTCTTCCTGGGACTCCACGAGATCAAAAAGTCCAACAAAAAGCGCAAGGCCCTGGTGGTGATCTCCGACGGAGGCGAGAACAACAGCCGGTATACCGCCACGGAAATTAAGAATGTCGTGAAGGAAAGCGATGTTCTGATCTATTCGATCGGCGTGTTCGCGGATCCGCTCTACACGGACGCCGGCGGGGTGCTGAACAGCATTTCCGAGCAAACCGGCGGCCGCATGTTCCGTAGCCGGGGCAATCGGTTGTCGGATATCGCCCAAAAGATCAGCATCGATCTGCGCAACCGCTATCTGCTAGGTTATGTGCCGAGCAATCGGGAACGCAACGGGCGCTATCATCTGGTGGAGGTGAAGGTTGTTCCGCCCAAGGGTTTGCCTCCGCTGAGAGCGCACTGGCGTACCGGATATTACGCGCCAACGGAGTAGGGCGAGGCATGCCGCGTCCTATTTGAAATGATCGTAGCCGCGGGGTGGGAGCTTTTTCCCGGCGAACCAGACGGCACCAGCGGCGCCGCCCACAATGGTCCCGATCCGCGTAACACCGGCGGGAGCTTTCGCGCGTCGCGGTAGCGTGAACAGCAGTTCGTAATCCTCACCGCCATGGAGCGCACGTTCGAGGCTCGCTCCCCGGACGATTGGGACGTGCTCAATCTGGGCGCCAACGCGAGATTCCTTGCATAGACGGTGCAGGTCGAGTGACAGACCGTCGCTGAGATCGATGCATGCGGTGGCTTTGCCCGAGAGTGTCCGGCCGAGAGCCAGACGAGGCTCGATGGTCTGATCCCAAGGTTTGCCGAGTGGCCCCGAGACGTACAATTGATCGCCGGGCTGTGCTCCCGAGCGCGTCAACGCTTTCCCCCGCTTGACCGCACCGACGACCATGATGCTGCAATGAACCTTAACGTCGTGCGCCAGATCGCCGCCCATTAGTACCGTTCCAGACTCTTCTCCAAGACTGAGCAGTCCGCGAAAAAACGACAGGATCCATCGTTCGGACTTGGTTTGCGGAACAGCCAAGGCCACCAGGCAGCAGCGAGGATACCCGCCCGCCGCCGCGATGTCGCTGAGAGGCCGCGCCAGCGCTCGCTCGCCGACCGTTTCCGCGGACATGGTCTTGGGGAAGTGGACGCCTTCGATGAGTTGGTCGGTCTTCAGCAACAGGTCTTCGCCTGGTTTAGGCCGAAAAACCGCGCAGTCGTCGCCGATACCGCTGACGCCCTTCATCTTGCGAAGGCGTTCGACTAGTGCGAGCTCATTCATGGAACGCTATTCATTGAACACAAGACCCGACGGCAGATCCTCACCGAAGATCCGCCCCATGGCAGCCAGCTGGTCCTGCGGCTCGCGGTCCAGTTCGAGGTCCGGGAAGGTCCGGCGGACCACGCTCAAAGTGGACGATGGAAGATCCCGCGTGGCATCGCCCGTATGTCGCGCAAGTGCGGCAATCGTGTCGCTGGCCTTAGGAACTTTCAGCAATTGCTCCGTCCAGCGAGCAGCCACTGCGGGTGGCAACACCTGGTTGATGGGACCATAGAACAATTTGCGCGCGCCCAGTCGCGCGACGCTCCACAAACCCGTATTGATGAAGTCGCCAGAAACGACGCGGGTGATCAGTTCATCGCCCAATTGGGTCTTGGTCTGGATCGGCAGCAGCTCGAGGCTGGCGGCGGCCCGCCACATCTCGCGTAGCAGGCTCGCATTCACCCGCGGCCGTTTTGATGCTCGGGGCAACAGGATAGGGGACAGGCGTTGGAACAGATCGGTTTGCTGGTTCTTGTTCAAACCGCCGGCGACACGTCCCCAGAAAATCCACCACTCAATCTCATTCTGGATTTGATTCGAGAACTGCAAACCGGACGCGTACACACGACGGGCTTGCTCGATGCGGAAATCGTCGCCAGGGAATCCAAACCCCGGCCGCAGGCAGAAGCCGCAAAGATTCAACCAGCGAAGCTCGTGCGCGGCGCTCTTAGAGCGGCCGTCGGCTAACTCCAGCATCCGGTCCGCCAGCGCCCGGATGGCGGACACGGGCCAGGAATTGCGTCCTAACCCAAGCGTCTGTTCGAGGCGGGACGGCAATTGCTCGGGCGGCATTTCTCCGGATGAAAATGCCTGCGCGATGAGGGGCTCGGAGGCTCGTAAAGCGTCTTCGCTGATCACGGCTGCCGGCTTTTGCAGCCCCTGGGCCGCGGCCGCTTTGCGCAGCTCGAATTGCAACCGCCAGCGATGTTCCGAGCTCTTCGACTCGGCCCAGATCTCGAGCGTCCCCACCTCGGTGAGCTTCGCCCCGAGCTTGATGGGGACGAGCCGCTCGCCAGCTTTGCCGAATCGCAACACGGCGTGAAGCGGAGCATGCAGATGCAGTTCGCTACGCTCCTCGGGGGAGAACGAGACCACGTCGCCCGCGCGATCTTCCGTGCGTGTTCGCGAGCTGTACAGCCGGAAGGCCACTGGCTTGTTGGCGACTAGTTGCAGATTCCCAGGATCGAGCTCGATGGACGAGCCTTCTTCGGTCCCGCGTGGCGCCAGGCACATGGCGCGAAGAGCGTCGCCGTCACTTCCCGCCAAGCCGATGAAGTACGCGCGCGGAAGGCCGCCGCGAACCAGCAGCCCGGAGCCGGTCGAGCGGACGTAGGAATAATATGCCGCGCCGACCGCTACCGCCAGATCCAGGTCGCGATTCTCGAAAATCACGGGCCGATGTCCGTACCAGTGTTCCATCACGTCCGCGACGCGTTGGCGCAGGATTTCGGGAATGAAGAAGCCGCCGTTGAACAAAATCGCATCGGGACGGATGTTTCCGGCGCTTTCGAGAAATGCCGCCAGATGCCGCGTCACAGCCGGATCGGCAACCAGCGGCAGTCCCACTTCGCGATACGGGCTGGATGCGTCCTCCTGCGGTTTGTCGGTCAGCTCACAGCCCGGCAGGAATCCGTCCAAAGCTAGTTCCAGAACTTCTTCCCGCAGGATCTCGGTCTTGAGCGTGCCGCCGACCAGGGACGATCCGCCGCCCAGTACCGTGATCTCGACGCTTTTGAGATTCGGATCTGAGAGAAGCCTCTCCTTAGCCGCGGCGCATTGGCGGCGGAGGGCGCTGCGCTGGCGGATCGATAACTGCTTGCCCAGCTTCGATTCCACCAGCCAGGCCAGCGTCAGATCCAGGTTGTCGCCGCCCAAGAGCAGATGTTTTCCCACTGCGGTGCGAGTGAAATCGACGCGGTCTCCTTCGCGGGTTACGCGGATCAGCGTGAAATCGCTGGTGCCCCCGCCGACATCGCACACCAACACGTTCTGGCCGTCGAACAGACTCTTTTGCGACCGCGCAAGATCGTTGGCGATCCAGGAATAGAACGCCGCAGCAGGCTCCTCGAGCAGCGTCAGCTTCTCGATTCCCGCTTGGCGTGCGGCCATCACCGTCAGCTCGCGGGCTTCTTCATCGAAACTGGCAGGTACGGTGAGGACCACCGGGTGCTCGCCTAGCGGCGAACCTTGCGCCGTGGCCCAGGCTTCCGCCAGATGCTTCAGGATGCGGGTGGACGCCTCTACGGGCGAAAGCAATCGGCCAGCTTCCTGCGCGTCCCACGGCAGGATCTTGGCAGTTCGATCGACATCCGAATTCGACAGCCAGCTCTTGGCGGAGTGGACGGTTTGCGTGGGCACCAGCGCGCCTTGTTCGCGCGCATAGACACCGGTGAATTGCTGATCGTCTTTCGGGCCGGCAAGGTACAGGAACGAAGGTAGCGTGCGGCGCGATTCGATACGCCCCTGCGCGACATACTGCGGGACATCCAGAACCTGAATCGCGGGCGTGTCTTCAGACGCTGCTTGTGCAGGGTCGATGAACGCGAGCGCCGAGTTGGTGGTGCCCAGATCGATTCCGATGTTCATGGATGCGGATGGAGACTACTCGATCTCGATTTCAGCCGGCGCGAGCACGTCATTTGGTCCCGTGGGAGGCAGGTCCACTTTTTCCGCCTTCCAGCCTTTGTGCCGCAACACACCGCCGGAAGCGGTTCCGCTGGGGGGCACCTTGCCGATGAACTTGAGCCCGGCTTTCTCCACACCCTCGGTTTTCGTGAAAGTTCCCTCCACACCGTCAATCACTGGTTGCAGGCGCATGTAGCGATCGAGCGCCAAGCGAGACTGCGCATGCACGTCGCGGACGGCCGCTCCGATTTGATCGTCGGCAAACGGGGCGATATCCTCCATCAGAAAATCCACAAGACGCGCCTCGCGCTGCAGGATCCCCAGGATCTGCACGGCTCCGGCGGAGGGTCCCGCCTGCGGTTTAGGCGCCGGAGGAGCCTTCACTGGGATGGCTTTGGAGTATCCGAATGCCTGAGCAATGTCGGACGGCAACGAGCCGCCAAACAGAATGGAGAAGAAAGCGCGGAATGCGTAAGAAATGCGGCTCATATCTTTGTCGAGTGCAGAGAACTCCAGGATACACTGCCCCTTGTTGGGCACCCGCCCTATAATTGTTATACCGATGCGTAAACGGCATCTTTTCGGCGCGGGCTTGGTGGTTCTGGCCATTCTGATCACGCTGGTGGTGTGGCAGGTATCTTTCACCTTCGGCGAGTTCGGCCCCACCAACGCAGCCGAGACCTTCCTCTTCTGGGCCGTTTCCACGCTAATTTTTTTGCTCACGGTGACGCTTGGTTTCAGGCTGTTCCGCGAGACCGTCAAACTTTACCTGGAGCGCCAGCGCAACCAGGAAGGCTCGCGCATCCGGTCGAAGCTGGTATTCGGCGCGTTGGCGCTGAGCTTGCTTCCGGTAGTTTTCCTGTTCGTATTCAGTTACGCGGTTTTGAATCGAAATCTCGACAAATGGTTCAGCGCGCCGGGAGAGGGCATGAACATCCAGTTGCGGGATGCCGCGGTGGGACTAGGTGAAGAGGTGCAATCGCGGGCAGATGCGCTGGCGCATTGGCTGGCCGCGCTGCCGGCGGTCCAGAACGGAACCGCGGACTTCGCCAGACTATGCCGCGAGAATCGGATCGAGGAGCTGCGGATCGATACCCCCCAGGGGAATCGCATCCTGTGCGCCTCGATCCCGGGCTCCGCACTCTTCACATCCCGCGATCAGATTAGCGCTGAAGAAATGCTGGTGGTTCGTGTGCGCCCGCATGTCGACATCGTGGAGAAGCAAAAGCAGATCCAGGCGTATGTGGGCAAGTACAACCAATTATCCGCCGACCGCCGTTCGCTGCGCTATCTATACCTTTTGTTCCAGGTCCTGATTGCGTTGTTCATTCTGTTCGTGGCAACCTGGATCGCGCTGATATTGGCCAAGCAAATCAGCGTGCCTATTTCCGCGCTGCTGGACGCGGCCAGCCAGGTGCGTAAAGGCAACCTTGGGCATCGCGTGAACGTACCCGCCAACGACGAGATGGCATCCCTGGTGCGCGGATTCAACGAGATGATCGACGGCCTGCAGGACAACAGCCGGGAACTCGAGAGCCGCCGCCGCTTTACCGAAGCAATTCTCGAAAGCATTCCCACCGGCGTGATCTCGCTGACATCGGGCGGCCGCATCCAGCGTGTGAATCGCGCACTGCGCGGGCTGTTTCCAGCCGATCAGGTGGAGAGGGCCGCCACACTGGGCGATCTGTTTCCACCCGAGCATGCGGCCGAGCTTCGCTACTTGATGAAACGCGCTCGCCGCATTGGACTGGCTGCAAGCCAGTTGGATGTCGAGCGGCCCGGCCAGGTCCTACATTTAGCCTTGACCGTTTCCGCGTTGCCCGCACATGAGCCGGACGCCCCCGGATACGTCGTGGTTCTGGAAGATACCAGTGAAATGTTGCGGGCTCAAAAAGCCGAGGCTTGGCACGAAGTGGCCCGGCGTATCGCACACGAATTGAAGAATCCCCTCACTCCAATTGCACTATCGGCCGACCGGATCGCACGCCAACTGGATCGGGGCGCTTCTACGGCCGAGTCCCATCGAATCTTGAGGGAGTGCGCCGCGACTATTTCGCGGGAAGTAGAATCGGTCAAGAGCCTGGCCGACGAATTTTCTCAATTCTCGCGATTCCCGAAGGCTCAAATGGTCCCGTGCGATCTGAACGCCGTGGTTCGCAACGGACTGGATGTTTTCGACGGCCGGTTGGATGGGATCGAGGTGCGTGCGGATCTGGCGCCGGATCTACCGCGGGTCAATCTGGATCCCGACCAGTTCAAGCGCGTGGTGGTGAATTTGGTCGACAACGCAGCCGAAGCGATGCGCGATGCCATGGTCCGGCGGTTGATGGTGGTCACGCGCGCCACTTCCGCGGATTCGGTGGAGCTGCTGATCGCGGACACTGGTTGCGGAATCTCGGCCGGCGACAAGGAAAAACTTTTCTTACCGTATTTTTCAACCAAGAACCGGGGCACAGGGCTGGGGTTGGCGATCGTCAGCCACATCTTGAGCGAGCATGGCGGACGTATTCGCGTCGAAGATAACCGGCCTGCGGGGACGCGTTTCTTCGTCGAAGTACCGGTAGCGGCCCTCGATACGATTGCTGCGGAGGCTGAGGTCCGCGCGTGAAGAACACGCGGGTACTGATCGTAGACGACGAACCGGGCATTCGGGAATCGCTGCGCGGCGTGCTCGAAGACGAAGGCTGCGCCTGCGAAGCCGTGGAAAGCGGAGAGCAGTGTATCGAGGAATTGCAGCGGCACGCTTACGATGTAGTTCTGCTGGACGTGTGGTTGCCCGCCATGGACGGCCTGGAGACGCTGGCGCGTATTCAGGAAATCCCCTTTGTCGATCGTCCCGAGGTGGTGGTGATTTCAGGGCACGGTACCATCGAAACCGCCGTCAAGGCGACCAAACTGGGAGCGTTCGACTTTCTGGAAAAGCCACTGACCATTGAAAAGGTGATGGTGGTGATCCACAACGCCGTCCAGCAGCGGCGTCTCGAACTGGAACTAAGCCGGTTGAAGGAAGGTGGCGAGCAAAACCCTCGCATCATCGGCGAAAGCGTCCCCATGAAAGCTCTGCGGCAGCAATTGACGCTGATGGCAGCCACCAACGGCCGTGTACTGATTTTCGGCGAAAGCGGAACCGGCAAAGAACTAATTGCCCATGCGATCCACGCCGCCAGTTCGCGTGCAAGTGAGCCGTTCGTCGAAGTGAACTGTGCGGCGATCCCCGAGGAAATGATCGAGAGCGAGCTGTTCGGCCACCGCAAGGGAGCTTTTGCGGGTGCCGTGGAAGACAAGACGGGCAAGCTCGAAAAAGCCCACGGCGGAACGCTGTTCCTGGACGAAGTCGGAGACATGTCTCTGAAGACGCAGGCCAAGGTTCTGCGGGCTCTGGAAGAGCAGCGCTTTGAGCCGGTGGGCGCGGCGGACTCAGTGCAGGTGGATGCGCGCGTGGTGGCGTCCACGAACAAGAATCTGGAAGAAGAGATCGAGCGCGGGAATTTTCGCGAGGATTTATTCTACCGCCTCAATGTGATCCCGTTTCATGTGCCGCCACTGCGCGAACGCATCGAAGACGTTCCGCTGCTGGCGGATCACTTTCTGCGGGAGTTCACCACGGCCTATGGCCGCAAGCCGAAAGACTTGACGGAGGAAGCGCTGCGGGTGCTCGAGGAATATCCGTGGCCGGGCAACGTGCGCGAATTGCGCAATCTGATGGAACGGATCGTCATCATGAATCCGCAACCGCGTATCGATGCGCGCCACATTCCGCTCGATCGCGCCCGCCGCGCAGTATTCTACAAACCCGTGGAGCGTTTCGGGAGTTTGCAGGAAGTGCGGGAAGCAGCCGAACGCGATTACATTCTTAAAAAGCTCGAAGAAGCCAAGGGGAATGTCACCCGCGCGGCGGAGATGCTGGGACTCGAACGCAGCCACCTGTACCGCAAAATGAAAGCCTTAGGCATCGCCGCCCGCGAATAAAAGTTCCTGGCCAAGTTCGGCCTCGGGTGGTGGAAATCAGCCATCGCCCGTCTCCGTATCAGGGCACTAAACCACGTAATTTCTTTCAGATGCGGTTTGGCAAGTAGCGTGCAATTTTCGATGCCGGGAGGACCCGATCATGAAGAAAAATTTATTGGCTTTGATGTTCCTGGCAGCGAGCAGCTCGGTGTTTGCCGCGCACTTCTCTATAGGAATTGGTGTCGGCCCGGCGTACGGATACTATGCAGCGCCTCCGCCGCCTCCGCCCGCAGTGGCGTATTATCCGCCCAGTCCCGGGCCCGGATACACCTGGGTCGGCGGCTACTATAACCGTGTAGGACCGCGCTACGTCTGGCGGGCAGGATATTGGGCACGGCCGCCTTACGCTGGCGCCGTGTGGGTCGGACCTCGATACGTCGGCCGCCGGTATTACAACGGATATTGGCGTCGGCGGTAGTGCCGAAGTGCTGGTTGACTAAAAACGAACACGGGAGGCAATCATGAAACGCTTAATAATATTTAGTTGTGCCATGCTGGCGGCGATTCCGATTCTGGCGCAAGGGCCCCCGCCCCCGTCGTTTCCGCCCCAGCAACTGGACAGTCTGGTTGCAAGAGTAGCGCTGTACCCGGATTCTCTGCTCGCGCAGGTTCTGGCCGCGGCCACCTTCTACGACCAGATCCCCGACGCGGCAAGATGGGCAGATCAACATCACTATTTGACTGGAGACGCGCTGGCGCGCGATATCCAGGAAGATCAGTTGCCGTGGGACCCGAGCGTGCAGGCCTTGCTGCCATTCCCATCCGTCCTGAGCATGATGGCTTCCGATTTGAACTGGACTCGCGATCTAGGCGATGCATTTTTGTCGCAAGGACCGGACGTGATGGACGCAGTGCAGCGCGAGCGCCGTATGGCGCGCGATTTCGGTTATCTACGATCGAACGGCCAGATCGTGGTCAGCGACGGTCCCTATATCGAGATCGCTCCTTTGAATCCCGCCGTGATCTATGTGCCCTACTACGATCCACTTATCGTGTTCGCACGGCCTAGACCGGGCTTTGTGGTATCACGAGGAATCACCTTTAGCTTTGGAATCGGGATTGGACCTGCCTTCAGGCCGTGGGGCTGGGGCGGAAATCGCATCGCGTGGGGCTCACACGCGGTTTTTGTGAATAATGCCGAGTGGCATCGCAATTGGGTTAATCGTGGCTCCTACGTCCATCCGTATACGATACGGCGAGCTGGCCCAGCTCCCCGTATAGAGGAACGTCACCCGGTCCGGGAACGTTCCGAGCGTGAGCGGGCTGCCGACCGCAACGGCGGCCGCAAGAGGGTAGAGGAGCACGGTAGGGAAGAGCGCAAAGAAGAACGGCGCTAAGTCAGATCGTTTCGAGCGTGAGCGGCGTGGGATGTTTCCCATCTACGTCGCTCACGCCGTACTCCTGAGCGAGCGCCGCGGCGACGCACGCCTTTCCGGTGCGTTCCATCAACCGCGAGTCTGCGGCCAGTGCGGCAATGACGCGTCCGATGAACTCCGGGCTTTCGCTATTGGCGAGATCAAACCATCCACCTGCCACAGCCGCCATAACCAATTCGGTCCGTACTAAGCCTGGATAGAGTGAGACTACGGCGATGCCGTGGGGTGCAAGTTCGTGAGCCATATCGGCCGTCATCTTGTCGGTGGCGGCTTTCGAGATTCCATAGATGGCGTTGCCGATGTGCTTTTGCGCAGCCCAGTGACTGATGTTGACGATTAAGCCGCGTCTTTTCGGCAGCATGGTTCTGGCGGCGTGCGAAGAAGCCACGAATGCGGCACGCACCCCCGCATCGAGCATGCCGGTCCATCGATGGAGCGGCTGTTCCCAGAACGGCAAGGCCCAAGTGAAGACGCCATTCTCGACCATGTGCTCGTATCCGCCCCAAGCGGAGTTGACCAGAACGTCCAAACCATCGGTAACCTGAGCAAACGCCGCTGCAGTCTGCTCGTCGATCCGATGATCGCAAGGTACCCGAATGATGCCACCTGGGAGGTCGGCATCTGCTACAGTTCGACCGGTTGCGAAAACCCTGAAGCCGCATTCTGCGAGTCCAATGGCTGCGCCCCTGCCCACGCCGCGGCTTGCTCCCGTGACCAGCGCTGTTAGCATCTTTACACCCTATCCAAAAAACCGATCGAACACACTCCGCGTCTCCGTGCCAATTCTGCTCAAGTCGGACAGCGGGATCGGCGTCCAGCGTGGCAGTAAGGCGTTGAGAGCGTCGAGCTGTGCATCCGAACCAGGCAACCGGCTCTCAGCGTGTCCCGTGATTACGCGGAGGCCGTGATCCAGCGCCCGATAGAATGCGGCCGCATCGTTAAGGAACTGGGCATCCTGGCGGCTCAAGTGACCCATCTGTTCCAGAACTTCGATACGAGCAGGGGTATTGAGAACAGTGAAGAACACGCCGGCACTCTTCAGGCGTAAGTACATCAGAAGAAAATCGATGTCGTAGTATCCTCCGCGGCCAGCCTTCAGGGGCCGCGACGGTCCCTGCTCTTTCTCCAGGCGCGCCCGCATCTCGCGCAAGTCGGCTCGGGAACGTCCGCCCTGCCCGTAGCGCCGCCAGTCGACCTGCTGCAACTCGTGCAAGAAAAGCTCAGCACTTTTCAGATCGCCGGCCACCGCCAGCGACTTCATGTAAGTAATTCCTTCCCAGGCTTCGGCGGCGTTCGCGAAGTACTCGGTGAGGGCGCTCTCGGTTTGCACTAGAGGTCCAGCAGTGCCATTTGGGCGTAACCGCTCGTCCACGGCAAAGAGCACGCCTTCGCCGGTGTACGCCGTAATAAGATGCACCAGACGCTCGGCGACGCGGGTCCAGAAAATCATCTCCGAAGCATCCGAATCCGGCAACACGAAGACGAGGTCGGCGTCCGATCCCAGATCGAACTCCCGCATGCCGAGCCGCCCGAGCGCGATGGCCGACATTTGATTCTTAGGGCGATAATCCGGATTTTCGGGAGGGTTCGACGAGCGCACATCGTCGATGGCGATCTCGTAGGCCCTAGCGATCACGATGTCGGCAAGTCTCGACGTTTTATCCAACGTCTCGAAGATCGGATGCGAGCGGCAAATGCTCTCAGCTTCTATCCGCAGGATCGCGCGCCGGAACCAACGGCGCAGCTCGGTGGCATCGCGCGGAGGTGGTTCGTCCTGAATCAACGGAACTGCGACGCGCGCCAGCTCATCCATTGATTCCGGCCGGCGAATCAGATCCTCGGCAAAGTAAGGACTGTGCTCGAACAGGTCCAGTGCGATGGCCGTCAATTCAGGATCGGAGTTGAGACGTTCCAGACGGGCGGGATCATTCGACAGGCGTTCCAGAAAATATTCAAAGGGGACATATCCGCGATGGAGATCGGCGCGGGCGATCGCGGCTGCCAGGACGGGGGCTCGTTGACCGAGCGCTTGAATGACGAAAGACGTCGGGCGGCCGCCAACCTGCTCTCCAGGTTCATCCTGCTGGATCTGGGTAGCTGCCGCGATGGGACGCGAGGTCACCACGCGCTCGTACATTTCGAGCACCGCCGCGAAATGATGATGAAGGTCGCGCAGCAGCCCTTCGGCCGACGTGACGCCCGGCATGCGGCGCGCGATCAACTCCAGAGCTGGCGGATCCTCGGGCAGCCGGTGCGTCTGACGGTCCTCGTCGAATTGCAGACGATGTTCCAGGTGTCGAAGGAACTGATAGGCTTGGGCCAGGCGGCCGTACTCAGCGCCGGTGAGATAGCCCTTGTCCTGCAAACGCGCGAGCGCAAGCATCGTGCCGCCGTGGCGGACCCACGGGTCGGCGCCTCCGTGCAGACGCTGTAAACACTGAACTAGAAACTCGATGTCGCGAATGCCGCCGCGCTCGAGTTTCACATCGATTCCGCCGTGCCCTTCCGACCGGCCAAGCGACGTGGATTGTCGCGCGGCGAGTTTTTCATTCAGGCGCTCGCGCGTCGCGGAGAGTTCCTCGATCGCGGAGAAGTCGAGGCTGGTGGAATAAATCAGAGGCTCGGCGAAGTCCAGCAATGCGCGCCCAGTGGGGCGATGGCCCGCCGCCACCCGGGCCTTGATCAACATCTGGAGTTCCCAATCACGCCCCCGTTTTTCGTAGTAATTGCGTGCCCCGTCGACGGAGATACATACCTCGCCCAGGCTTCCGTCGGGTCGCAATCGCAGGTCGACCCGGTAGCACATCCCCTCGGCGGAGTAAGCCGAAAGAAGTCCGGTAAGCTGATTCGATGCGCGCTTGAAGAATTCTTTGTTGGAAATACTTACGGGTCCGGCAGTCTGCCCGTTTGCCGAGTACAGAAACATCAGATCGATATCGGAACTGTAGTTGAGTTCTTCAGCTCCCATTTTTCCCAGCGCGATCACAGCGAAATGGGATCCTTCACCATCGTCGGATCGTGGCTGCCCGTATTGCAGCGCCAGATCCTGGTAGATACGCTTATAAGCCGACTCCACGATGACGTCGGCCAGAGCCGTCAGCTCGCCGGTGATCTCCGGTAAAGTGGCGAGGCCCATCACGTCGCGGATCATAATTCGCAAAATCTGGCGGCGCCTGAATCTCGCGAACTCCACAGGTGGCGGAACACCCGGGGGGAGCCCATATTCCAGACGTATGCGGAAATCCTCGACAGTACGGACCCGCTGCAAATCGACCTGGTCGAGAAGCTGTTCAGCCCAATCGGGATGCTCCAGGATTTCCTCGGCGAGAAAGCGGCTGTAGGTGAAGACGGCCACCAAATGGCGCATCCCGCTGGCGGAACGCGTGAGGCGATCGAATGCGCCGGGATGCTGCTCGCGCAGCCTTGTGAAGTAATGCAATCCCTGTTCCGGTGCGGGCGAGCTCGCGAGCAGAAGATCGAAGCGATTTTGAACCGCCGGAGGAAGAAACGGTGCGAGGGCTGTCAGCTCGCGGGTAGCGCGCTTGCGATCCCGGTAGGGAAGATTCGACAGGCGATGCATGACGGAACTACGCGGTTTCGTCCAACAACTGAATCGGATCGCCGGGACGAATCGTGCCCGCTCGCAGGACGGACCCATAGAATCCACTCAAACCCCATCGCGGCGATGCGGGATTCCCGACTTTCACATCTTGATCATAGACTGCCTTCTGAATGCCTGGCCCATAGGGGTTCAGCGTCTCACAAGGCGCACGTACCTTGGTGATTTCGAGAAGAACCTCGCCGATCCGGTAGCGCTGGCCGATCCGCAGCGACCGCCGGTCCAATCCACGCGTGGTGAGATTTTCGCCGAGCGCGCCATGATACAGCGGAAACCCTTGCTCCTTAAGCTCGTCGATGCCCTCGGAGGTGATGATCAAGATCGCCTGGCGAGGACCGCCGTGGATCTGGGGATGGGCTTGTTTGTCGCCCGCAATCCCGAGCGAGGTCACCACGCCTGCAGGGATCGGACGCTTGGGTACACCGCCTGAAGAGACGTTGATTTGGACAACGGATGCGGGGAACACCTTGTAGATATGATCGCTCAAAAAAAAGGCCGGACGTGTCCAGCCCCTACAACTAGCGGCGTTGTGCGCGATTAATGTCCGAAGCGCACAGCGCGCGGCGTGTACCGAGATTAAGGACAGCTGCTCACGCCGCGCTGCGTTGTGCGCGATTTAGAATTGATTCCAGAGATATTGATTGTAAATCTCGTGGTGGTACTGCACTTCCTGCGGCTTGACGATGGTGCCGAGCAAGCGGGCGCAGCGATCCGCGGACGCCTTCTTGAGATCGGCATAGCGACTCTTCACATCCTCACCCAGGATCTTGGTGATCCATTCGGACTTGTTGAAGTTGTCCATAGCGTCATAGATATTGTCGGGCAAATAACGCTTTGCCGACCGCAGGTTCGGGATCTTGTCGATGCTGCCATCGATCCCGGACTTGAAGATCGAGTACAGCACCATGTACGGGTTCGCGTCCGGAGCGACCGAACGGACTTCGACGCGCGAGCTGCGTTCGTTGCCGATCGGAATGCGCACCATGGAACCACGATCCACGGCCGAGGCGATGATCTGATTGGGCGCCTCAAAGTGCGGATCCAGGCGCCGGAAGGCGTTGACGCTCGGATTCAACAGCAGGCAGATATCATTGCCGACGGTCAGAATGCGATCGACAAAGTCCCAGGCTTCCTTGCTGATCTTCTCTTCACCTTTCGGATCCCAGAAAATGTTCTTTCCGCCTTTGGTAATCGATACGTTGGTGTGCATGCCGCTTCCGTTCACGCCTACGACGGGCTTGGGAAGGAAGCTGGCGGTCAGGCCCATGCTGGTGGCCACCTGGCGGCAAATCAGCTTGTAAAGCTGGATGTGATCGGCCGCCGCAACCACTTCGGCATAGCTGTAATTGATCTCGAACTGCGAGGGCGCTACTTCCGGATGGTCCTTCTCGTTCTGGAAGCCCATCGCGCGCTGCACTTCCGCGGCGGTATCGATGAAGCTGCGCAGCGGATCGCCCGGCAGGGAATGGTAGTAGCCGCCGGTGTTGACGTATTCGAACTTGCCGGTTTCCGAATAGTGCCGTTCGGCGTCCACGCCCTTGAACAGGAAGCCCTCGATTTCGTTGGCTGCGTTCAGCGTGTAGTCATTCTTTTTGTGCTGATCCTGGGCAAACTTCTTGAGTACGCCGCGGATGTCGGCGGTGTACGGGCTGCCGTCCTTATCGATGACTTCGCCGAAAACCAGCACTTTGCCAGGTCCGAAGTAATCGGCTGGCGCCCAGTAGAACGCCGACCAATCGAGGCCAAGCCGCAGATCACTCTCTTTTTGCGCGGTGAATCCGCGGATGGAGGATCCATCGAAGGTCAGGTTGTCCCAGCTCTTGAGCAGGAACTTCTTGTCGTAATCCAACATGTGCAGGCGGCCTTCCAGGTCGCTGAACAGAAGCGTTACGGCTTTGATCCGCTTCTCGTCGGTCAAATATTTCAGCCGTTCTTCCTGGATCTTCTCCACCGGCACGCGCTTCATGCGCTGGTCTTTAGCCTTCAGGTTCAATTCTTCCAGTTCCGTGTAGGGTAGCTTCAGGAAGTCTTGCAAACCGCTGTTTCCGTTGTTCATGAATCTCCTTGATACCGTAACTTGTAAAAAACGATGTTAGAAAACACTAGCGAGGGGGCCCAGGGGCGAAATAAACCCGCGTGAGGCGGCCAAATGACGTTTCAGCCCTCAGCAAACATACTCAACATCTTAGCGCCCGAGGAAGGCTCCCTGCTAATCGAAAGTTTTGATGGACGTGATAGGTCGGCGGACTAACCAGAAGATTGCAAAGTGAAACCTAACGGTCAAGCGCGGACCGGCTCCAATTCGGGGTCCCGGAATGCGATTTTGAGCAGCAGAGGAGTCACCAGCGTGGTTGCCACGGCCATAAATACCACGACTGCATATACTTCCGGGCTTATCACGTTCATGGTAAGGCCCATCTGCGCGACCACCATCCCGACCTCGCCCCGGGGGACCATTCCGAAGCCAATTTTAAGGACGTTCTGCCAGCCCAAGGAGACGGCACCCAGGCCACAGCCGGTTAATTTCGTGACGATGGCTGCGGCCAGGATTACCAGCGCCATGGTGAGGGTAGCGGGCGTCTTGAATACTCCCAAGTCCAGATGCAGTCCGATGCCGACTAGGAAAAAGGGCACCAGCAGCTCATACACACCCCGAGTGAGATCGCGAACACGAGCATCCGCCGTATCGGACAGGGCCAAACCGGCAAGGAAGGCACCCACGATAGCCGCGACTCCGGTGTAAATCGCCAAAGCCGAGAGGGCAAACAGCAGGATCAGGGAGAGATGGAATTGCGCGTCCTCGGCTTCGGCGCGGGAATGGAAATGGGGAAGGATCCGGTTCACCGCCGTAGTACCCCACTTGGCCATGATCACGGTGAATGCGGTGGCCAGGCTAGCGGTGAGTGCGATGGCCAAGAAGTTCACGTGTCCCGTCGCGACACTGCTGACGACGGCCAGGACGATCAGTCCCAGCACGTCGTCGATCACGGCCGCCGCCAGAATGATCTTGCTGGCCAGTTCATGCAAAAGGCCGCGGGCGGAAAGGGCTGAAGCGGTGATTCCCACACTGGTAGCCACCAGCGCCGCTCCCACGAAGACCGCCTCGATCTGAGGCGTGCCGAAAGCCAGCATGATTCCCCAGCCTGTGAAGAAAGGCACGATGACGCCGATGGTTGCCACCAAGGTAGCTGTCCCGCCAACTTTCAGCAGTTCATGTGCTTTGATCTGCAGGCCGACGTCGAACAGCAGGAACATGACGCCCAGATCAGAGAGTGCCCTCAGGGTGTCATTAGGAGCGATCCAGCCCAGAACACTGGGCCCGATGATAGCGCCAGCAATGATTTCTCCTACCAGGGCAGGCTGGCGGAGCTTTACGAAAAGCTCACCCGTCAGCTTCGCAGCGCCGAATACGATCAGGAGGACTACCGGGAGGGGAAAATCGTGAGCAGGCATGAGATGAACCAACGAATGGGCGGAGCGAAAGCTGCGGATCTGAGCCGCGGTGCGTTCAACGTGGGGAACTGTGCGTAGCTCTTGCTCGCGAAGCCATTCTCAACCACATGGACAAAGCGGCTATCCCGACTCCCCCGAGTACGGGAAGAAACGGCGCTCCGTTCGAGAGCAACAGGTACGATGCAAAAAATACGGCCGCGAAAAAGTAATACCAGGATTTCATGCTAGCGATGCCCTCCATGCCGTCATTTCCAGGCTAGCAGGATGCCAGCGATTGCAGTTATCAATACCAGCATGATCACGGGAACAGTAAGGGGCTTGGTCCAGGCCGGCTTCTGTGTGCCCTCGCGCTTCAAGCGGCGAATCTCTGCCAGTTGCTTCCGCGCCAGGGACAATTCCCAGGCGTTTCCCGCCAGATCCACCGCTTTCCGCGTCTCTTCCTCCGCTTTATTCAGTGCCCGCAGACGATAGTACAGCTCGGAATACTTTAGCTGTGCAAAGAAGTTCTGAGGTTCGATCTGGCGCGCTTCTTCGAGCGCGTCCATCGATTTGTAGACTTCGTAATTCATGGCGTGCGCCATGCCCAGACAGGTCCTGAAATCCGCATTCTCCGGATTCTCCAGGCAGGCACGCTCGAGGATGGCGATGTAGTTTTTCAGCTCCTCGGGCTCGACGGTGTGTGGATCCCTCCATGGAATGGGAAGCACCCGCACCGGACCGGCCGGTGTGTTCATCACTGACTGGCCGGTCCGTACTAACTCGAAACTACTCGCTGCCGTCGCCATGAATTCGCCTCCAGTGCCTTGTGTGTACCAACTACATGCGGGCTGCGCTGGCTTTCAGCTCGAACTCGGGATAACCCAGGGCGCCCATTTCGGGCATATCCAGGCCTTCCAGCTCGGCTTTGGCCGCGACACGCTGGCCCACGGCCGCGTCGACGATCCAGTTCACAACAAAGCTGAAGGTGAACACGAATCCGACGAGCGTGCAGACACCGATCAATTGCGCCACCAGCTGTCCCGCATCGCCGTAGAACAAGCCGGTAACGTTACCGTTGACGCTGTTCCAGGAACCGCCGTAGTTGCTCTTGCCGTCGGCGAACAACCCGACGGAAATAACACCCCACAGGCCGTTAGTCCCGTGAACCGAGATGGCTCCCACTGGATCGTCCACTTTCAATACGCGATCGACGAACTCAACCGAGACGCACACCAGAACGCCGGCGATCAAGCCGATAATCGCGGCACCTACCGGATTCACAAATCCGGAAGGAGCAGTGATAGCGACCAAACCGGCCAGCAGTCCGTTACCGCTCATGGAAGCATCCGGCTTGCCGTAGCGAAGCCACATGTAGAGCATGGCGCCGAAGCTGCCGGTCATACCGGCCAGCATGGTATTGACCGCCACCGAACCGATGCGCAGGGCTCCATTTCCCGACGCCGCCAGCGTGGATCCGGGGTTAAACCCGAACCAGCCGAACGCCAGGATGAAACACCCCAATAGCACCAGCACGATGTCGTGGCCCAGGATCACGTTCGCCTTCCCGTCCCGATTGTATTTGCCCAAGCGCGGTCCAAGCAGAATCCCCATTGCCAATGCGGTGGTTCCTCCAACAGCATGCACGACACCCGAGCCGGCAAAATCCGCGTAACCGTGACCGAGACCGAAGTTCCCGCCCAAGTTGGCGAGCCAGCCTCCACCCCACGCCCAATTGGCGAATAGCGGGT